>Ga0315908_10001640_pt1 | contig 16697 bp, 17 predicted proteins | sample LakEriMetagenome_12_FD_203520 | JGI IMG/M metagenome (GOLD analysis project Ga0315908, IMG submission 203520) | Freshwater fungal communities from buoy surface, Lake Erie, Ohio, United States - Buoy 4 MA124 | ecosystem: Environmental > Aquatic > Freshwater > Lake > Lake biofilm | place: USA... | reverse complement strand
CGGGGGCGTCCCCCCCATCAGGCATGACCCCAGCCAGCTTCCGCTAATCGCTCCTAGGATAATTGGATCGAGGCACAAAGCAAAGACCGACATAAGTCAATCTTGACAACAGTCATTTTTTGGGTAGGATTGACACCAAGCGAGTGGAGACTCGGCAGCGGAGGATGCATTGACTAGTTTTCTCGAGGACTTTTGGTACGCAGCGGCCACGAGCGAGGAACTCGGACCAGCACCTGTCGGTCGCGTGATTTGCGGCCGAAGCGTAGTCATCTTTCGTGATGAAGCGGGGAGCCCCGTAATCCTTGGCGATCGCTGCCCGCATCGTTCAGCTCCGCTACACCTCGGCAGAGTATGCGACGGACGTATTAAATGCCCTTACCACGGCCTTGTATTCGACAAGACTGGACTTTGCGTTGAAGCTCCGAACGACTCCGGTCTTGGCTTTCGAACCCCAACCTACGTCGCTGCTGAGAAGTGGGGTTTCATTTGGGTGTTTTTTGGCAAAGCTGAGAATGCTGATCCCGCTTTGATTCCAAACCTGTGGTACATGGACCATCCTCAGTGGAACTCGTTCGCCGGCCATTTGGCTGAGCCAATCCCGTGGCAGCTGATGGCGGACAATCTTCTAGACCTTAGCCATGTCCCCGTCACCCACGCGGGCACAATTGGAGCAAGTGTCGGGGCAGATGCTGAGATCCCACTTTTCCAGCGTACGAAGCGCGGTGTGCGCAATACACTGCGGTCACGTAATGCCACTTGTCCGCCGCATATCGCACATTGGGGCGGCTTTATATCAAACATCAACACGTTTGCTGTCGCTGATTGGGAGCCCCCCAACGTCATCGTGCTGAGCGTCGAGATCGACAACCACGAGCTCGTACCTCTCGGGCAGGAGAATAAGATTGGGGTAATGGTCGGCTTTCCCCTAACCCCCGCCGACGAGGGTTCCTTCCACCACTTCTACACGTGGGGCCGGAATTTCCACCTGGACGATAAAGACATGGACACGTTCGCCAAGATGAGCATGGCGGCGGTCCAGGAAGAAGACCTCGTCATCATCAAGGGGCAGTACGAGCTTCTGAAGCGGCATGGTTTCCCGCGTACAGCCAGCTACACCTTCGATGGCGGGGTGAATGCTGCCCACGAAACGCTCGACAAATTGCTCCGAGCGCAAGCCACGCGCAAAGCATCGAACTACGAGACGCCCTGGTATCTTCGATATCATGACGCACAGATTCATTCTTTGATGGCCTGAAGCCCAGTGTCGAGCGCTTCTCATCCCCCTATGCATGGCGATCTAACCGGCTCGCGCGTATTTGTTACCGGCGGTACCGGCTTTCTCGGACGCTATCTCATTCGCGACCTTCGGGCCCGGGGCGCCCAAGTTCATGGCCTCGCTTGGACGGAAGAATGCGCGCGCTTGCTAACAAGCGACGGCGCAAAGCCCGTGCGCGGCAGTCTCACTCAATCGGCGTCACTAGTCAGCCTACTGGGTGAATCGGAACTCGTCGTTCACGCCGCAGGCCACATGCGAGTTTGGGGTGATCTGGCCACATTCCGCGCAATCAACGTCGAAGGCACACACAATGTGATGGACGCCTGTCGACTTGCCGGCGTTCGACGTGTCGTCCATGTCAGCGCAGCAGCGGTAGTCATGGGCGACAAGACCTCGGTTAATGTCGATGAGACAGCCCCGCGGCAATACCCAGACTACTCAGCTTACATCCGGACGAAGAGCGAGGCCGAGGATGTAGTTCTTGCCGCCAACGGCGATAAGCTCGAGACAATAATCATCCGACCGCCCGGAATCTGGGGGATCGGCGATCCTTATTTCTTGCCAAAGATCGCATCTGCGGTCGCAAGCGGAAGATTCAAGTGGATTGACAATGGGGACTACCCCTTCTCGACTTGCCACGTGAGAAACGTCTGCGAGGGCATTGGGCTTGCGCTAACACAAGGACGCCCGGGCGAGGCATACTTCGTCACAGACAACACCGAAGTTACATTCCGAGAGCTCCTCACCGAGTTACTTGGGGCACTTGGTTTAAGAGCACCGACCGCTAGTGTGCCCTTCGGCCGCGCGTGGCTGATGGCCAGCACTGTTGAGACCCTGTGGAAGCTTTTTCACCTATCGGCTGAGCCACCACTCACACGGTCGCTTTTGAAATTGACTGGTCAAGCCTTTAGCGTGAGCGATGCAAAGGCACGCGCTGAGTTGGGCTATTGCGGGAAGAAATCACGCCGCGCCGGACTGCTAGAAATGAGCAGGCAGGTTGGCCCACTGCCGATTGAGGAGAAAGCTTCGTGCTTCATACAGCCATCATAAAGGGTCAGCAACTCCAACTGGGTGACGAGACGGAGGTTGATGCTAAGAACCCGGCCACCGGCGAAGTCCTAGCAACCGTTGGCTGGGCAAGCCAAAAGACGCTTGTTCATGCCATTGATGCTGCTGAAGCTGCGGGAGAGACTTGGACAAAGACACTTGCGAAGGACCGTGAGCTTATCCTTCTGCAGGCAGCCGACGCCGTTCAGCGTCGTAGCGCAACCATCATTGACCTGCTCGTTTCCGAGACCGGTTCGACACTGGCAAAAGCGCATTGGGAGGTCGCGTTCGTCATCAACATGCTTCGAAGTGCTGCTGGCGAGTGCCGTCGCATTTTCGGCGACACTTTGCCCTCGGACACTCCTGGGCTAATGTCGTTCGCTATCCGGCAACCCCTCGGTGTGATCGCCGCGGTGTGTCCATTCAATTTTCCCTTCCTGCTATCGGTGAAAAAGGTTTGCATGGCGCTTGCCGCCGGGAACACCGTCGTCCTCAAACCAGCCGAAGAGGCGTCACTCGTGGGCTTAGAGATCGGGGCTATTTTTCAAGACGCAGGACTTCCGGACGGAGTCCTGAACATTGTCCCGGGCGATGGTGAGGTACTTGGCCCCATCTTGACCTCAGATCCGCGCATTAAGCTAGTCTCGTTCACAGGTTCTACTGCAGTCGGTCGTAAGGTGGCCGTGGCCTGCGCCAGCGCTGGCAAGAAGTACATTCTCGAGATGGGTGGAAAGAGCCCGCTAGTCGTACTGAATGATGCTGATCTCATTTATGCCGCGCGGTGCGCGATACTCGGGATTTTCTTCCATCAGGGACAGATCTGCATGGCAAGTTCCCGCCTGATCGTCGAAGACGGTGTCTTCGATCGCTTCGCTGAGATCTTTACGGGTATCGCTGCGAAGCTCACCGTCGGCAATCCTCGGGACCCCGCTACGATTGTTGGCCCACTGATTCACGCCAAGCAGTGCGCATTCATTGAAGAACAGATAAAGGATGCCTGCGCGCGTGGTGCGCACATTCTATGCGGTGGCTCGTATGAGGGCCCGTTCTTTCAACCGACGATTGTGGCCGACGTACCGACTTCCTCGAGGCTATTCCGTGAAGAAAGCTTCGGTCCAGTCGTCAGCTTAGTGCGGGCGAAGGACTTCGACCATGCACTCGCGCTCTCAAACGACACATCTTACGGCCTTTCGGCAGCGGTGATTACGAACGATCTTCAGAAGGCGATGAGCTTTGCACTCAAGGCCCATGCCGGGATGGTTCACATCAACGGACCGACCGCATATGATGAACCTCATGTCCCCATGGGTGGCGTTGGGGACAGCGGTTTCGGCGGCCGTGAGAGCGGCTACTACAACATGCATGAGATGACCGAGCTGAAGTGGATCACAGTCCAGCTCGGCGAACGCCCAATGCCGATTTAGCCGAAACAACAAAACAAGGGTCGAACCTTAAGCAAGACTGACGCAAGTCATAATTGTAGTTTAAAAAAAGTGATTATTGTGCATAACTCTGACTACGAGATCATCATCATAGGGTTTGGGCCTGTCGGCGCCGTCGCAGCCTGCCTGCTTGGGCAGCAAAAGCGCCGCGTGCTTGTAGTTGATCGAGAGCACGAAATGTTTCCGCTGCCGCGTGCGATTGTCCTCGACGACGAGACGATGCGTCTTTTCCGCTCGCTCGGTCTCGACAAGGAGATTGAGCCATTCATTACTCCGATCCAAACTGTCGAGTTATTGGATCCAGCAGGCAACCGCCTCGTCGGCTACGACGTGTCAGGGGACACGCCAAAGCCCAACGGTTTTTACCCGAATTATTTCTTTCACCAGCCTAGCGTTGATGCAATTCTTCGGCGTGCGGTGAGCCAAATCGCCAACATAGAAGTGGTGCTGGCAACCGAGCTAGTTGCTCTCAAGCAAGCACCCGGCCAAGTCGAGGTTACGCTCAAGTCTAACACCGGCACTCCGCAAACGGTAAGGGCACAGTACGTGCTCGGATGCGACGGAGCGCGGTCAACTGTCCGTAATCTCCTCGACATCCCGACGCAGTCGTTAGGCTACGACCATCGATGGCTCGTGGTCGACGCCGATGCGTTCGAGGGACACGACCAGCCGGGGCGGGTCAGCCAGATTTGTGATCCGCGGCGGCGCGTGACCGTCATCAAAGGGGAGCGGGTTCATCACCGCTGGGAGTTTCAGCTCGCTGCTGACGAGTGCTCAGAGGAGCCCATCAAGCCAGAGTTCATTTGGCACCTGCTGAAACCGTGGGCGTCGCCGGATGAAGTCGTTTTGACGAGGACGGCCGCGTATCGCTTCCATTCGACCTTTGCCGAACGCTGGCATGATAAGCGGGTGTTCCTGCTTGGCGATGCTGCGCACCAGATGCCCCCCTTCATGGGTCAGGGTATGTGTACCGGCCTACGTGACGCCGCCAACCTCTCATGGAAGATCGGCAAAGTCCTTGATGGGTTTGCTGGCTCCGACCTACTCGAGACCTATTCCGAGGAGCGGATCCCACACGCTCGCGACATGGTCGAGTGGTCCGTCGAGGTTGGTCTACTTATCGACGCCTTTGCGGCAAAGGTATCCGGCGACGACCGGCTTCTAGATGAGCTCAACCAGTCGTCCGGCTACGGCGCAGGGCGTGAGCTCGCTGCCGTTGACGGCGCGATGTTTAATCGGTCGATTGGTCACCGCCTCATCGGTCGAACATTGCCTCTGGTGCGCGCAGCTGACGGCCGGATGGTCGACGACATTCAGGGAGGCTCCTTTGCCCTCGTCCGTCCCGTCTGCGGCGAAAGTCTAAAAGGTGTGTCCAGACACGTTGCTCGGGGTGTCATCGAGATCTCCCTGCCTCACGAAAGCTGGGTCGAACTGGAACGTTTCGGGGGTCATCCCGTATTGGGCGCTCTTCTTGTCCGGCCGGACCGGCTCGTGTGCGCAGTAGGCGAGCCGACTGAGCTCCTAGCTCACTTGGAATGTTGGTTGCCGGGCGCTCCTAATGCCCCGGCCGACCTTCAGACAGCAAAAACCAAAAAAGAACCACCAGAAGAAGGAGACGAACATGTTGAGTAGAAATGCGCTTTGTCTTAGCTTGGTCGCTGCTCAGTGCGCGCTGGCTGCCTGTCCAGTTTACGCGCAGGAGAAATCGGATCAGGTTCCGGCACTCGAGGAGATCATAGTAACGGCCCAGAAGCGGGCGGAGAACGCTCAGGACGTTCCGGTCACTGTTTCAGTCCTGACCGGCGACCAGCTGGACAGCCAAGGCGTCCAGGCACTGTCGGACATCGCTTTGAAGACGCCGGGTCTCTACTACTCCGAGTCACCCGAGGCAGCCGAGATTAAGGTGCGCAACATCGGATCGAGTTCGGGCAATCCGAGCTTCGAGCAGTCGGTCGGCCTCTTCGTAGACGGAGTTTATACGGGTCGCGAGCGCAGCTTCCAAGCGATCTTTCTCGACATCTCACGGATCGAGGTCCTCAAGGGTCCGCAAAGCCTGCTGTTTGGCAAGAATACCACCGCAGGCGCCATCAGCATCACGACGGCGGATCCTACCGACGAATTCGAGGGCAGCCTTACCGGACTTTTTGGCAAGGACAACGAGTATGAGGTGACTGGCGTTCTCTCCGGCCCGCTTAGCGACAAGCTGTCGGCTCGGCTCGCACTGCGGACAACGCAGGCGCCGAAGTATATGAAGAACGCGGCAACGGGCAAAGACGAGCCCGAGGACAAGTCGGTCGCCGCCCGACTGAAGCTTCGCTACGAGGACGAGGGCTTCAACCTGAATTTCAAGGCCGAGTATTCGAAGAAGGATCAGGATGGTGGCGCCTTCCAGATGTTCAATACATCTGCAGCCGACAATGGCTTGTTTAGCAACTTCGACCCGAACTTCGACGGCGTTCTGAACCACAAGCGCACTGCTGACGGCGCGCTGCTGCCGGGCAATAAGGAGTTCAACGACAACGAGGCCTACGGTCTGGCGCTAACCGCTGACGTCGAGGTGGGCGATTGGACACTCACTTCGATCACGGCCTACAACTCGCTCGACTATAGCCAAGGCCAGGACGTCGATTTCTCAGCCGCAGCGCCCTTTGCCATCTCGCTGTTCAATGATCAGGGCTACCAAGGCTTCTCGCAAGAGGTCCGCCTAGCGTCGCCGACCGGCGGCACTTTCGAGTGGCTGCTCGGTGGCTATTATCTCGATTCCAAGTTGCAGGACGGAAAGCGCAACACCTGCTTCGCATTCGGCATCAACGAGTGCGCAGTCTTCACCTATGAGCAGGACCAGAGCCTGGTCTCGGGCTTCGTACGCGCCACGTGGAATGTTTCGGACGTATTCCGCATCTCAGGCGGCGTCCGCTACGGCCATGAGACAAAGAAGGGCGAGCAGGCCCTTGCGATCACCGAGTTCGATTTGAAGACGCCCGTCACCAATCCGGCCCGTCTCGGGCCGGCGCGCGGCGCCTTTGGCTGGGTGCCGCACGTCAATCCGCGCTCAAAAATCACCGAGAATAACTGGTCGCCTGCGGTCAACATCCAGTACGATGTGAGCGACGACGTTATGGCATATGCGTCCTACGCACGCGGTACAAAGTCGGGCGGGTTCAATGCCATAGATGGCGACGGAACACGCTTCATTTTTGGCGCCGAGACTGCTGAGAACTACGAAGTCGGCTTGAAGTCGGAACTCTTCGACCGTCGCTTGCGACTGAACGTTGCGGCATTCACCTCAAACTTCGATGACCTGCAGGTGTCGTTCTACACTGGCACAGCGTTCGAGGTTGGCAACGCGGCGAAAGTTCGGGTTCAGGGTCTTGAGCTCGAGTCTACCCTCGCGGTTGCCGAGGGCGTCACAGTGTCGGGTTACGCCTCCTACATTGACGCAGAATTCAAGTCGTTTCCCAAAGGTCCCTGCCGAGCCACTCAGACTGCGGCAGAGGGCTGCGTAGCTTTCGCGCAGAACCTGTCGGGCGAGCCGGTAGACCGGTCTCCGAAGTGGAATGTTGGCGCGTCGTTCGACGCCAATTTCCCGATCACCGACACGCTTTCGCTGCGGCTGGGCAGCAACGCAAACTTCGTGTCGCGCTTCTTTCACCAGGTCGACCAGGACCCCGCCGACGTCCAGCCCAGCTATGTGAATGTCGATGCCCGTATCGGCATCGGCGCCATCGATGGTCGCTGGGAGCTGGCGCTTCTCGGGCGCAACCTCACCGACAGAGAGACGAAAGTGTTCAGCGCCGATGCGCCGGGTTTGCCGACCCGCGGTCGCCACTTCGCTACTTGGTCCCAAGGCATAAGTTGGGCCGTCCAGGGCCGGTTTCGCTTTTAAGGAGGCAATACGATGCGATTGGTCACATTTGAGGAGAGCGGCGAGTATCGCATCGGTCTTCTGAAGGGGGAGGCAGTCATCGATCTAAACCGCCTCCACCCGGACCTGCCACGGGATATGTCAGCGTTCTTGGCGTCGGGAGCCTTCGACCTCGCACGCCAGGCTGAGCAGGCTGAGGCGGGTCACTTCTCCATTGGGGAAGTGACCCTTAAGGCCCCGGTGCCGCGCCCCCCAAAGATTCTGGCGGTGGCGCTCAATTACCGCGATCACGCGGCGGAGGCCGGTTATGATATCCCGACCATTCCAATCATCTTCAACAAGCAACGCACGAGCGCACACGGCCCGTTCGAGCCTGTTATTCGCCCGCCTGAGTCCGAGCAACTGGATTACGAGGGCGAGCTTGCGTTCGTCATCGGGCGCCGTTGTCGCCGGGTGCCGCGTGATCGGGCGGGAGAGGTCATTGCTGGCTATACTATCGTGAACGATGTTAGCGTTCGAGACTGGCAGCTTCGCACGCCGACACAGATGATGGGTAAGTCCTGGGACACCCACTGCCCGATGGGACCGGCCCTCGTTACGCCGGATGAAGTTGGCGACCCTCACAACTTGACCCTCGAGACGTGGGTGAACGGCGAGAGGCGCCAGTCGTCTAATACATCAGAGCTTATTTTCGACTGCTTCACGCTCGTCGAGCACATCTCGACCGCATTCACGCTCGAGCCTGGTGACGTGATTACGACTGGTACGACAAAAGGCGTGGGGCTCGGCTTCACTCCGAAGATATGGCTCAAAGCTGGCGACGTCGTTCGTATTAAAGTCGGTGATCTGGGCCACCTCGAAAACGAGGTAATCGAAGAGACCAACACTGGCCCGGTGATTGATTGACCATGACCGAGAATCGTAGAAAGGGTCTCGCCCTTGTCCAGCAGCTGTGGGGTGCAATCCCGCCCTTGGCTAACGACCCAAGTCCCCTAATCGGAGAAACTGTCGAGCACCTGTTCGGGCAAATCTGGCAGCGGGAAGTATTGAAGGTTGAGCAGCGGTCGTTCGCAACCGTTGCCATCCTCATTGCGCTCAATCGAGAGACCGAGCTTCGGCAGCACATCGCGGCCGCCCGGCGCCTCGGTCACTCCGACGAAACAATTGAAGAGCTGATCCTGCACGTCGCGTTTTATGCCGGTTGGCCCTGCGGCATCGCGGCTCTGCGGGTTTTGCGTGAACTGCAGAACGCTTCGGGAGCATCAACATGACCGATCCCCTCATAAAAATTCAAGATGTTGCATTTCCTATCTTCGCGGTGCCCGACCTGAACAAGATGAAATTATTTCTCGAAGACTTTGGGATGTCGCTCGCGCGTTTCGAGGGCGAGACTCTCTTCATGCGCGGGTTTGGCGAGCTCCCGGTGGCACACAAATCGATTCTTGGAGAGCCGGCTTTTCTCGGGCTGGCGGTTCGAGTTGGATCTCGTGATGATCTACAGAAGCTCGCGAACCATTTCGATGCGCAGGTGGATACCAATCACGGTCCGGGTGGCGGTGAGGTCGTCGTATTCCAGGACCCAGACGGCCGGCGCATTGAGGCCTTATTCGGCTTCGCCAACGCCGAAGCGTTGCCAGTGCCTGTTCGCGCGGCCGACAATTTAGCCCTCGCGCGAGGGCGCCTTGGGCTCGTCAAGCGCGTTTTGCCAGGTGCGGCAAGCGTGAAACGCTTTGGTCATGCCGCTTTGAAGTCGCCCGACATGATTAGAACGGTTGACTGGTACAAGCAGATTTTCGGCATGCTTGAATCCGACTCCTTCTTTGTCGGCGAGGAGGAAAACGTTGCTGGCATTTTCTTACGCTGCGACTTGGGTGCTAACCATACCGATCACCACACCATCTTGATCCAGGCCGCCCCGAAGGCAGGCCTTGGCCATTGTGGATGGGAGGTTTTCGACATTGACGACATCATGCTCGGCCATGACCATCTGCGCGCGCGTGGCTTCGAGCCATATTGGGGAGTTGGCCGCCACGTGCTGGGAAGTCAGGTCTTCGATTACTGGCGCGATCCCTGGGGCAACGTCGTTGAACACTGGACCGATGGCGACCTACTCGACGCAACCACACCGGCGGGGAGCCATCCGATCGAGCGTATTCTCGGTCAATGGGGACCAATGCCTCCCGCAGATTTTTGAAGAAGGGGACCACAATGCAGATCGCAATCATCGGCGCCGGTATTGGCGGATTGACCGCTGCGCTGGCGCTCCTGCGCAGTGGGATTGGCGTGAAGGTCTATGAGCGTGCTCAAGCACTCGGCGAGGTTGGGGCAGGCATTCAGATCAGCCCCAATGCGACGCGAGTGCTCGAAGCTTTGGGGATTGGCCAAGCGCTGGCGGCTATATCTTTCATGCCAGGCTTCCTGCGCATGCGAGACGGTCGCACGGGTAATGTCGTCAGTGAAATACCTGTCGGGCGCGCCGGCATTGAGCGATATGGCTTTCCCTACTTGCACGTCCATCGAGCGGACCTGCACACCATTCTCCTCGATGCGGTTCGGGACCGAGACCCTGAAGCGGTTGTCGTGAACGCCGAGTGTGTCGACTTCGACACCTGGAGTGATGGCGTCGAAGTGCGGTTCGCAGATGGACGCGCCGTTCAGGCTGATGCTATCATTGGAGCCGACGGCATACACTCGGTTGTTGGACGAAACCTGTTTGGTGCCGACAAGCCGCGCTTCACTGGGAATGTCGCATGGCGCGGTCTCGTTCCCGCATCATCATTGCCGGACGGCCTCGTCCCGCCCGACCTCACCGTATGGGTTGGGCCTGGCAAACATATGGTCCAGTATTTTGTCCGACGCGGTGAATTGGTGAATTACGCGGCTATCCTAGAGGAGGATGGTTGGACGAGTGAGTCTTGGACCGAACAGGGCAAGAAGTCGGAGCTCTTGACTCGCCTAGCTGATTGGGGTCCAGAGGTTCGAACCCTTGTTGAAGCAACCCAGTCGCTCTTTCGCTGGGCGCTGTTCGACCGCGACCCGCGTCTGCAATGGTCGAAAGGCCGAGCCACGCTACTCGGCGACGCTGCCCACCCAATGCTACCATTCTTGGCACAAGGCGCCGCGATGGCAATCGAAGATGCCTATGTGCTGGCGGACCGCCTCATTTCGCTGCCGAGCGTCCCCGAAGCGCTTGGTCAATACGAAAGCTTGCGGCACAATCGCACCGCCAATGTACAGTTGGGCGCACGAAAGAACGCCGAAACCTTTCACATGAATATTGGCGCTGGTCAGCAAAATGGCGACCCACGCTCGTTTGATGGCGGTCAGGAGGGCGGCGCTGGGGCGCTCGACTGGATTTATCGTTACGACGCGCTGGCAGCTACTGCGCAGACCCGCATTATAGCAAGTGGTGCAGAAGATGGCGCCCGAGGAGGCTCAGCGCTTCCGCGTCAAGCAGGGCCGGGTGCCGCTCGGTTTGGAAATGGGGCTTGCTGACGATGCTGGGAATCGGCTTGCGCATGACGGAAAACGATCTGGCCGGCTTTTGGTTCGTGGCCCTTGGGTGGTTGAGCGCTATGATCGCGGTGATGGTGGCGACGTACTTGATGAAGAAGGCTGGTTTGACACTGGCGATATCACAACGATCGATGCGCTCGGTTACATGCAGATTACCGACCGCGCGAAAGATGTGGTCAAGTCAGGTGGTGAATGGATCAGCTCGATCGAAATCGAGAACATCGTCCTCGCGCATCCCACGATTGACCTTGCAGCAGTAGTCGGCGTCCCTCATCCCCGCTGGGATGAACGATCGGTGCTGATCGTAAAGCCTAAGGTTGGTGAGTCTATCAGCAACCGCGAGATAATTGCGTTTCTCGACGGTAAGATCGCGCAGTGGTGGATGCCGGACGCGATCATACAGGTAAGCGACCTGCCGATAGGGCCTACCGGAAAAATAGACAAAAAGCGCATTCGCGAAGATATGGCGAATGGGTTGATACCACTGATAGAGAGTACAAGCTCTCATGATGGCCGCCACGTCGTGGGCCGATCTAGAACCCTATTTAAGCGTTAGTCTAATGATGATGTTGGCCAAGAGCCAATGAGCGCTCTGACTATAGCGTCGAATGCAAACGATTTACTAAGTCGATTCCGACTTTGCAGACTTCCGATTGCCATTCTCCATAGGCGGCAGAGGTCTTCCACAGATTTCCGCGGCTTCATCTATGCTGACGCCCACCACTCGGAGGACAAGTTCGGTGGCAGTGTCGAAAGCGCGCTCGTCGAGAATGCCTCTCGAAACATCGTCTAAAACACCTACGAGCGCGCCTAAGAGAAAAGAGACCACAGTGTCGACGTGCGGGAAAAGAAATCGGCCAGACGTGTAGCCCTTTTCAAGATCGCGCCGCCCCGCGTCTCCGATACCCTCACGAAGCTTCTCGTTCGGTAGACCGCTCCGAAAGATAAAATAGCTCCACAAAGGGTCTCCAGCAATAGCCCGGAATAGGTGCCGAACGTTAGTTGCGAAGGCCGCGGCGGGATCTTCATATTTGCCGGTTAAGTCATCCAGCTGCAAACTGAAGCGGAGTGCGTGGTCCCGCGCGATCGGCACAAGAACATCGTTCTTACTTTCAAAGTGAATATAGAAGCTGCCGTGGCCTACGTCTGCTCGCTCGGTGATGTCTTGAACCGTGATAGCGTCGACGCCTTGCTCCCGCATGAGGCTTTCTGCTGCTGCAACGATTCGGTCGTGCGTTTCTTCGCGACGCCGGGTGTGTCGATTTGTCGGTGCACGTTTAGCCATGTGGATGTTCAGCCACCTCGAAGCAGAGATGTCAACCACGGATCCGCGAGAGACCGATCCGTCACACGACGGGTCCCTAGCTTGCTAGAATTACGAACTAAGGGTTTGACAAGCCAATGTCATTCGAGATCGGGCGGATTCTTTAGGAGTATACCCGAGGCATACCGCGGGTGTCGCACGGCAGCAGCGGTTCGATCCACGACCACGGCTCATCCGAAAACCATAAGAAATCCGCAATCCACCGCGCCTTGGGAATCCTGTTCATGGGTCCGGACCCTAATTGCGTGGCGATCTCCCCATGGGAATCTCAGACCCGCGCTCATGAATCGACTTATGTCATGATTGACTATAGTCGATATGTAGGTTATGTCTTTGTCTCTCGCGCAAGGCTCGCAGAAATCCTTGGAGGAACCCGTGAACAAAAATTTTGATTTCCTAGCAGCTCCGGAGCCGCTCGTTCGGCCGCTAACGTCGGAAGAGATTCAGCGCTACGAAGAGGATGGTGTGATCGTCGTTCGCGCTGGCGTTTCACCGGATTGGATGCGGAAGATCGAGCGCGGGATTGACCGTGCGCTTTCAAACCCGACCATGCTCGCAAAGGGCCTGTCGAACCCCGAAAAAGGGTACAACATGGAAATGTACCTCTGGAAGTATGACGACGATATCCGCGATGTAATTTTCTATTCGCCGCTCGCTCGGATCGCACAGCAACTCATGGGGTCAAAACAAGTTAATTTTTTCTACGATCAGATATTTGCCAAAAAGGCGGGAGCTGACGCACCAACGCCCTGGCATCATGATCTGACCTTTTGGCCAATCGTCGGTCACCAGGTCTGCTCCTTCTGGATCCCGACTTCGCCGGTTACTGCGGAGTCAAGTGGTCTTCAATTCGTGATTGGATCCCACAAGTGGCCAAAGCGCTTCAAGGCGATATCTCCTGAGACGAGCAAGACGCTCCAACGGTTTGGCCTTCTACCCAAAGACGGCACATCTCTCCTCGATCCGCGTCACGACGACGTCCCCGATGTCGATGGCAAGAAGTCTGACTTCAAGCTGTTTACCGCGGATCTCGAGCCCGGCGACTTCTTCGCTTTCCACCCGCTTACGCTCCATGGCTCCTCTGGCAACGTCCACCGCGTTCGCGACCGTCGTGCGATCGCCCTCCGATGGCTTGGCGATGACGTAACTTGGCGTCCGACGCCATACACGATTGCTACGCCCTACAATCATGGCATGAAGCTTGGCCAAAAGGTTGGCGGGCCAATCTTCCCGCAGATCTTGCCCGAGCCCATCGTGACGGAGCGTCTTGCGCGCGAGGGTAAGCCCGAGCGCCCTGACGTGCGGCATGCCGCCCGCATCGTGCTGCCTGTGCTCAGGAACAGACTTTTCCCGCCCAATCCGGCGACCCTGCCGCCCCTCGACTAGCCGGGTGCTGTCATTCGACGCAGCAAGGATGTGGTCAAAGCGCTCGCACTGGGGGCAGATGCCTGCTCATTCAGAAAGTCCTATTTGTACTGTCTCGCGGCGGGCGGCCAAGCTGGTGTCGAGCACGCCCTGACCCTGCTTCAAACCGAAGTCCTACGGACTATGACCTTTCTGGGCTGTGCCTCAGTCGCCGAGCTTGATAGCAAGTATCTGGTTCGTCTAACGTAATGCCAAAGCACCCAGCACCAATTCGTAAGCTTCTCGTAGCCAATCGATCTGAGATCGCCATCCGTGTTTTTCGGGCGGCGAGTGAACTTGGTATCCTAACAGTGGCCATCACATTGATTCGTTTTGATTTATTGGCGGAGACGGTGGGATTCGAACCCACGATAGAGTCACCCCTATACACACTTTCCAGGCGTGCGCCTTCGACCACTCGGCCACTTCTCCGCATTCCCCTTGGGGACGCACGCCCCCTAGCCGCTCCTTTGCGCTTTCGCAAGGTACAGTGATTTGCCATAACCCTATCGATGAAAAGATATCTGTCCCTGTTCGCCAGCGCCGCGATGTACGCCGCATTCCCCGTTTCTGCACAAGAAGTCAAAACCCACCCTGCGCCGTCGGAAATTGTGGCTTCGGCCAAGGCTGGAGAATGGGTGGCCATTGCGCCAACCGACCTGATGGTTCTGGACCTTGCGCCCGATTCGAAGGGCAGGCCGCGTCGCGTGGTCATCCAGTTAATCCCTGAACCCTTCAGCCAAGGCTGGGTCGGCAATATCCGCAAACTTGCAGCCGCGAGGTGGTGGGATGGCACCAGCATCAACCGCGTGCAGGACAATTATGTCGTCCAATGGGGCGACGCGACCGAGAAAAAGGCTTTGCCCGGGGGCTTGGCGACTGTGGAGGAGAAAAATTACATCACCCCTAACCGGCTAGGTAAGGTCTGGATTTTTGCGGGGGCCGACGGAAGGCGCGACGCCTATGCTGATGCCCACGGGTTCTACGTTGGCTGGACGTTAGCGGCAAGCAGTGAAGGGCTTTGGCCAACCCATTGCTACGGCATGGTCGGCGTTGGCCGAAACCTCTCACCAGACACCGGCAGCGGAGCTGAACTTTACACCGTCATTGGCCATGCGCCCCGCCACCTTGATCGGAACATTGCGCTTGTGGGCCGCGTCATCGAAGGCATTGAGCATATGTCCAGCCTGCCGCGCGGCACTGGCGACTACGAGGAAAGTGAAGATACCCAGAACGATTTGTCCATAAGCTCGGCCAGTAGAGATGCTTAAAGTGGAGATGGAAGCGAGAATCGTTGTTTCATGTGTTTATGAATTGCTTGAGCATGGGTTTTTGCTGTCTGTCGATAACGGCGGTGACGACTATGAGATAAATCGTAGCAGTGACGGTGAGGCAGTGTTCGCTAAACTTATGAAGAAGCCTGAAGAGCGGCTCATAGCGATAAAAGACGACAACCTTTTTGGTTGGGTCCACTTCGTTTACGGCAATGCTGGCTACGATGTAATTTGCGACATGACGGTTTCACTTGCGTCATACACGGTTAAAACTCAGGCACTTTCTGAAGTTGGTTGACAATTATGTTTGAAATTGTGGCGTTTATGCGGGTGCTGCACCTTCAGAGATGAGCAGCTTCCCATACAAAGCTTTAGCCATCTGAATTGCCTCGTAAGCGTTAGTAGCTGTGACATACTGTTTTCCAAAGCCAGCTCCTGGCTCATCCTTGTAACGCACTAGAACCCACCACTGCTTTGCTTTTGTCACTGTCTACTTTCCTCCCTCAGATCACATTGACCGCGTTCGCCAGCTGCTCATCACTGACCCAGCAATATCCAGCTGTGGTAGCGATGTTAGCATGACCCATCGCTTGCTGAATCGTTGCCATGCCAATGCCAGCTGCGTTCAATCGTGTAGCAAATGTCCTTCTTCCAGAATGACTGCTCGTTTTGATGCCAGCAGATGCGTAGATTGCTTTGAAGCGCAAGCTGAGACTGATGTTGCTGAAATGGTCCATAGTGCGACTGCTGCGAATGAACGCCTTGCTATCGTCAAGCTGACTGATCTTTGCGAGATATTGATTTAGGATTTTGCGAAGCTCGTCAGAGATAAAGACACGCCTAGATTTGTTGCCCTTCGTTTGATGCTTGCTGAGATTTATTACTTCTACTGCTCGTCCATCAATCCCGCGAATGTCAGAAATCTTCAAAGCTGCAATTTCTCCAATACGCATACCAGCCAAGACACTGAGTGACAGTGCAACACGGTCACGAAGACCGTTATTTCCTGTGTCAGCGATACGCATCACTCGTTTGATTTCGTCTTTAGTAAGAACCTTCGCTTTTGCCATTTTAACTATCTCTCATTAACTTTTCTACTGAGAGAAATATAAATTAATCAGACATTTGATCCTACCAGAAATCTCCAAACTGATTTTGTTGGTTTCCAATGACCTCAGCGATTTTCATTAGGAATGACATATTTCTTAATGACAGGAAATATGGGCGTAGATCGTCATTCATCGGTATCATTATGCGTTCCAGCTTCGCTGTTCCACATTCGCTTTCTGCTATGTTCGCATCGCTTTGCTCTGCTCGCATTACGCAGAAGCGAAATTCTTAGGGTTAGAATTCTTTGGAATTGTTTTTGAGGCATCATGCTTGGGGTAAGGCATTTACTAGGGAGCCAAACCACTGCCCCGTAGGGCAGTAATAAATGCTTACATTTACTGAGGTATGCTTTCACGATATGGACGCAACTCGTGATACAATCACGAGAGAGGCAGGTTTTGCGATCTCCTATTACGCGCCGTCTTACGCAGATCATGCC
>Ga0315908_10001637_pt1 | contig 16712 bp, 6 predicted proteins | sample LakEriMetagenome_12_FD_203520 | JGI IMG/M metagenome (GOLD analysis project Ga0315908, IMG submission 203520) | Freshwater fungal communities from buoy surface, Lake Erie, Ohio, United States - Buoy 4 MA124 | ecosystem: Environmental > Aquatic > Freshwater > Lake > Lake biofilm | place: USA... | reverse complement strand
TCCATTGTGAGTTTTTTCTACTACACCTTTTCATGTCCACTTGGGTCTATAAGGTAGTATATTCCTCCACTCATCATTATTAGTAATAGTTCATCTTAAATGAAATCAAATGCTAATATTTATTGGCTTTTTATTTCTGATATTGCATTTTGATGTATGTAACTGATTATTTAACCTTTTGCATTGTAAAATACTATACTTTCCATTAATTTTTAGTCCAATCCTAATATAATTGAGCTTGCTTTTTTAAGCATTGCTATTGGCCCTCCGTATTCAGCTATTGCAGTGTGGAATTGACTAAAATTACATCTTAAAAATCTTTGTTTAAAATCTTCATCCATTTAATTGAATTAATGCCTATTATATTTAAAATTATCTATTTCTTTTACATCTATATCTTAGTAATCATCTTATATTGACATTTTTTTCTGATTTATTATATAATATTATTTATAATTTTATTATATTTTTTTTAATTCAATCTTTTTCTTTTATCTTTAATTATATTTTTACATTTGTTATTTTATTAATGTTTTATATATTATAATAATATATTTTAAATTCTATTTAAGTTTAATATAATATAAAATCAAATGTATGTTTTATATTAATACATAAATCATCTATTTTTAAAAGCGTTATTAGAGAAATTTTTTTTATTATTTATTACATTTTAATTATCTGATAAAATTTTTTAAAATGAATTTTATTAATGTTCATTTTATTTATCTAAATTCACACTATTTATAAATGAACAATTTTATTCTAAATTACAAGTTTCGATAATTTAAAAAGATTTATTTTAATTCATTAATAAAGTAGAATTTATTTAATCATTAATACCATTATTATAAATAGAAAGAAATTTATTTTAACTTGTTTAATATTTATTTATATTTTCCTTTTAATAATCGTCAGTTCTTTTATTATTTTTTGTTGCTATAAATTTATTTATGAGATTTTAATTTATATTTTAGCAAAATTTAGTTTTATTTGATTGTTTTAAATTATCTGGTGAATTTTTTATAATTAATTTATTATTCATTTATGTGTCATTATTATCATTATTTGTAAAGCAATTATTATTTTTAATATTTTAAATATTCTATTTTTGAAGTTCCAAAAACTAGGAATAAATTTACTAAACAAACAAAACATCTTAATTATTCTAAGTAAAAATCTATTAAATTTAATTAAGATTTTAACTAGCCTATTTAACATTAGATTTAAAGACAATATTTATCAATTGGTAATTAATTTTTTTTTAATTATTAGAATCTTATTTTATTAAATCTATTTATTAAACAATCAACTTAGCTTTATCTTTGGACTACTAAATAAATTCTTCAATAGAAAGATTTCAATCATTATTGAGTTAAAAACTATCATAATTCATATTAAGATAAGCTAAGAACTTGTCCAATAACTAATTATTGAATTGTTACAAAGTTTAATATTATTAATCAAGAATGTTGTAATTATTTTCTAGTTGCTTAATTTTATTTTAATAAAGAGAAATATCTTCTTGTTGATAGTTGATGTTATTATTTTATTACAACAATTGTTTTTAGATAGATTCCAGCTGTTCTTCATAACTCATCATCCTTTTCACTAATATCTTTTCTTTTTAATTATATTAATGTTAAATCAGTTCTATCTAATTTTGAAATTATTGTTATTGTTATTCTTATTATTACTATTACTAATATTATTATTATTATTATAACTACTATTATTATTAATAAAATTATTATTGTGATGATTATTATTATTGTTAAAAGGATTGAGAAAAAGTATTTGAGAAAGGTAACAACTGAATTTGACTACAATCATAAACATATCTAAGAGTATGAATAGTCTCTTTAACAAATAGATGATTAATATTTCCAATAACAATAATATAACTATTAGAATGTAGACTGTCCTATATAATCCGTGTCAATTTACTACTATTAAAAGGAACAAATCCTCCTTAATTCCTATTATTTTTCATAGAAATTAAGACAGTTCTCAAACTAGTTAAACTCTAATTAATATATTTAGCTTCTACCATTTATTAACCTTAACTTCTACTTTATTTTAACTTCTCAGTTCCAGCAAGATCAATTAATTTCAACTGACTTTCTATCTCTATACATTAATTACCTTCCATATACTTTTATTATAAATATATAGTTAATATTAAATGACTCCTACTACTCTAACTATTCAATCGTTATTCACTTTTCTTACGTTACATCACACATAATTCCAATATCTCTTATACTTATACCATGTTATCCACTTCCACTAGGGTTTAATTTTCGTTAAAATTATTCTTCTTTTCTTTTTTCTTTATTGAATTGTCTCTTAAAAGGTCTATTACTTCGTCACAATAGAGTTCAGTCACTCCTAATCGCAAGGATGATAGAAATGATTAGTATTGGGATTGTTTTTCAAATAGATGACTGAAAATCTCCTCTAATGATCTCTAAACTAGGCCTTATTAAGATAATATTTCAGATTGATTTTGTTGTAAACCTAAAGTGAATGTTTTTCCTGTACCTGATTAACCATAAGCAAATACAAATCCATTATATCCTTCTATTATTTTTCTTATTATTTAATCTACTCCACTTTCTTTGTAGAATTATTCTTGGCTTATTTCGCTCTCTACTATCTTGTCAAATCTGAATTATTATTCTGTGTTTTCTAATATATTTCTTATCTTTATTTAGTTATCTTAGATACTAGTTTCGTATATTTTATTATCGTAATCAACTATTTCACTTTCATTCATTGTTGTTTTATTTATTTTTGATGTATTGCTATTACTTCTTATTTTTAATCTATTTAAACTATCATCAATATCTATATCTGTTTTTTACAAAAGTGACTCTTTTAACCTTATCACTGTTCTTATATTTTATTTATTATTAGAATCTTTATTTTCTTAAGTTCTTGATTATTCTTTTTAAATATTATTATTTTCTTTTTATTTACTTTTTTATCTATATTAAAACATTTTTAACCGTATGTATAAAATTCTTAAATATAATATTTAATAAATAATCATTTAGAAATATATGAAATAGATATTTTATTTTAAATGAAATTAAAAATCAATTCATTACTTCTATATGAAATTTATTAGATACTAACTCAACTTCTTGAAAAATATTATTAATATAAATAAATACTTAAAAATAATTAGTAAATAAAATATTCACAGTATAAATCTAGTAAATTAATCATAATAAGTATCAAATTTATAATACTTATAGGTTTCCAATCGTAAATACAAAAATCGATTTGTTTAATTTGAGAAACATTTTAACTATTATCGTTATCGTGATGATTTTAATATATATTAAAGAGCATAATTAAATTAAATAAACAAAATATTATGGCCACTATACTAATTGTCATTGAAATTATAAAATATTTTTTTGTTTTTTTTATATAAGCCTCGTTAAAAATGTAAAATCCAGTAATAGTAAAAATAGTAACAACTATAATTAAGTAGTAAACACCATTTATTTAATTGCAAATTGTAGTATTTATTTAATTTGAGAATTTTCATTATAAAATAATTAATAGTGAAATAGACATGAGAAAAATACAAATTATCTTATAATATTTAATATTATTATTTACTTATATAACTTTTTACAAAATAATTATTATTCGTTAAAATTTAAAGTATTCTGAAGTATCTGTAAAATTGTTTTATTATATTGATTAATTTTATTAAACGGATAATCTGAAAGAATTTTGAAATTTGAAAGACCAATTATTGAATTCTTTTAATTCTATGTATTTTGTTCCAGCTTCATCACTTTATTATTATTTATATCTTTAAGACATTTAGAAGTTTCTTATATTTTAGTCTTTCAAATAACTTTATATTTATTAAATTTGATAGTTTTAAATTTATCAATTTTTATATTATTTTATATTTTATTTATATTGTAATATAAGATTTAATTTTGAATATAAATTTAACTTTACTATTTTTTATCATAATTATATCTATAAGAAAAATTTGTTCATAAAAATTTTGACAATTAGGATTCAATAATTTTCAAAATTTCTTTATAAATATTTTAAATTTACATAATAAATTTATTTTTATTATTATTCCAAAATATAATCTTTTCTTATTTATATTTTTCTTCTTTTTAATGAGAATTAAATCTTCTTATTAATTATTAAGGCTTATTTAAAAATTTAGATTCCTTAGATTTGTTTGAATTTTCTTAATCCTATTAATTAAAAGTAGGTTTAAATTTTTCAATATTATATAAGTTATGATACAAAGAAAGTTATTTATATTTTTTAACTAAATAGCTCTTGATACTTGTATTAATATAACTCTATTGAATGATTTTAACATTGTTTCCTGAATATTATTAAAAAATAATAAAAATACTGGGAGGAATAGGATAATCTTCAAGAAACTCTTAATGATTAAGAATATGATTAATTTAGAGATCAACTCTTAGTGGATCAAAAGCATCTAGACTTAAAGTAAATAAGAATAAATACTTTTTATTAGTAGGATTAGAATAAAGCAATAAATTATTTTAACCTAAATTAAGCCTATCAACAATTTGACTGGTTAATTAAGTATACTTGATAGTAAATGATGAATAATAATGATTAATAGAATGCAACGAATAAAAAGATATAAAATTCTAATTGTCTTCAAGTATATTAGAAACTGATTTATTATGAAAATAATAAGATTCATGTAATTTATCATCGTAAAGATAGTTTAATGACATTTAATAGTAAATTTCCAGTTCGGCTTAGTTGTCATTCACTCTCCAGCAATAATGAAGAGATCTTAGTAGAATTTTGTTAGATTCTTAATATTTCCTATATTTTCTTAGGCATTTAGCTATTCCTATCAAACTATTCATTTTCATTTATGCGTTTTAAAATAAATCACTAATAATTCATTCTTTATCAAAGTAATAAAGACTTTCTTTGTATTCTTGCATTTCATACAATACTTCACTAATTTTGTTTAATTAAATCATAAATAACATACTTAAATCTAATTCTATGAATAATATACTACTTTTTATCATATTTTATATTAATTCGTTCTTCTATTTATTTTATATTTATGTTTTGATTTCTTTACTTTCATTTTCGCATAAATATTTAAGCTATTATAATCTTATTTTATCTATTTATTATTTTTACTATTTTTATGTTTAATTACAATTTTCTAAATCCTTTTAGTTTTTTTTAAATGAATAATTTATATCAATCAATTATTACATTTATTTTATCTTTCTTTTTAATTTATTAGGATTATTGATTTGTTAATTTTAATTTTACTATTAATTTTCATTTTTTATTGGAAGTTCAATTGACTATTATGCATATTTATCTAGCGTCTACTCTTTATTAAAAGACTGATTTAAAAACTATTTGTTTTAAGAAATATTATAATAAGATTTATTATCATTTTATTTTTAAAATAATGAATTGTTATTTTTTTTTTGAATATCCTTTTTGATTTAACTTTATTAAGAAATTGATCTGTATTTTTTTTTTAATAAAAATATTCTTTATTATTATTATTATTATTTTATTAATAAATTATCCTTTAATTATCTTATTTATAATTACATAAATCTTATTACAGACACTTTTAAATTATCAATTATTTAATTAATTTTATTTTAAATTTTTATCTATTTTTTGAGATTCTTCTAATTCTACAGGCTTATTTAAAATATCATACATTTTTTTTAATTATTATTAAGATTATTTTATTTATTATTTTTTTTATTAAAATTCTTAATCTTAATTAGTTTTCATTTAAATATTATTTATATAATTTTATCTTTACTTAAAATTTTTTAAATTATAAATACATTTATTTTTCTCAATTACTCATTAATTTCATTCATTTATTATTAATATGAAAGTTATAGAAATAAATAATATGATTAAATCGTATTACTAATAATTTATTCTTATTATTATATTAAATAAATTAAATTATAAAATGATTAAAAAAAGAGGTGAACTATAATCCTAAATTGCATAAAGATATAAACATATAAATTCATAAAATGTTAATTTATATGATTTATAGTGATAAAATATAGAATAAAAATTATAATGCTAATCAGTTTATTAAAATTTTTATAATAATTAAAATAATATCTCAATTGATGATTCGTAAAAATTAATAAAATCATAAACAATAAAAAAAGATACAGATTTCTAAAAAGCTTAAAGACAATTAATTAAATTGAATCAGAGATTGTTTATCAAAGATGATAAAAATGAAAATAATTTATTTTAATAAAAATAATTAAAATTAAATAAAGAAAATAAATATTGTGAACTAGAATAACAGGAAAATAAATAAGAAAAAATGAATGATTATGAAACCTCTTAACATGTTTAAAAATTTATTTAATTAAATAAAAATCATTATTATGTTGATAATTTTTTAATTAAATCTAAATGATAAATAACTTTAAATAATATAAATAAATTAAAAGAATTAAAAACTTAATAAAACATAAAATCTATAATAGATCAGGAAAAAAACAGAAACAATATTAAAGAATCATTAAAATTTTTAACAAAAAATTCAAGTTCACAATTAATTAAATTTAATTAGCAATTAGATTAAAATGATTTTTCTAGTAAAAATTTATTTAAATACTAACTCATAAAATCTAATACATTATAAAAAATAAAAGTTATTAAACATGATCAAGATTAATTAGAAAATGATTAAAAATAATAAAAAAATTATTTATTATAAACAATTAATAAAAATAATACTGAATAAAATTTAATAGATTAAAAAATTTAACTTAATTAAGAAAAATAAAAATCTTTATTAACTGATTTTGGTTAAATTAATGATATATAGATTATAAATAATAATAATAATTTATAATTTAATTAATAAAAAAGGCAGTTAGTATTTACTAATTAATTATAAAGATAAAATTTAATTAAAAAATAAGATAAAAGATATTTAAAATTTGATTAAATTATTAATAATTATGTAAGTTCAATTTAGTCAATATTATAAGATATTAAGAAAATAAATTAAAATGAAAATAAAACAAAAAAATAACTGTAGGTAATTAATTATTAATCACTATAAATTTTAAGATTTTATTAGAAAATAAACCAATATTACAAGATTTAATATTTAGTAATTCAAGAGATTTCAAATATCTAAATATTAACTATAATTTAGATACTGAACAATTAAAATAAATTTTGATTCAAGAAAATAAAAAAATAATAATGATTAATAATAACTAAATAGTCAAAAGTCATTATTAAATAGATGAAAACATAAATTGATAATTAAAATAATTTTTATTTGAGCTATAAAATATTTTTAAAAGAAGATAGCTATAAAGTATGAATGTAATTAAAAATAAAATATTAAGCAATTAAATAAATTTTTATAAAAAATTTGAAAATTTCGAACTGGAACTTTATAATTTTTTATAATATAATTCTTTAGCTACTCCAGATCAATTTTAAGCAAAAGAATAGAACAAAATGTTGTTACAAGAATGGGAGAAATACAAAAGTATTTTGACTGGAAAAACTAATCAAGGATTAAATAATGAGAACATTCTTGCATAAATACAATTAATTCAATAAAAATTAGGTTTTACATCTAATTTAAAATAATCTGTTATTTAAACCTCTTAAAATATATCTAAGCTTGTTATTTCTGTTAACCAATAGTTGAAAGAATTTAATTAATAAAATACCTCATTATATTGAATTTTCTGATTAAATTTTCATTTAATTATTTAAAAATTAATATTACTAATATTATTTTATTTATTTTTTGTAATTAATTAGTGATACTAATAAAAAATAAAAATTTATAATTTGAATTTAATCATTTAACAGATAGGCCTATATTTTAATCTTATTTATTTAATTTTTTTTCTTATTAAGCTATAGCTAACTGATATTATTTTTAAACAAAAGGATAGTCAGTATAAAAATCATAACTAATGTCCCAAAGGATTATAGTAATAAGTTTTCCAAAATACATAGATTAAGATATAGTTTTTAATAAAACTCCAACAAAAATAAATTAAAATATATCATTAAAATATCCACTAACAGCATTTTCTCTTTATTTTTAAATTTCTTAAATAAGATAATAATATTTTACCATTAGACAAAATTTATAAATAATAGATAGCAAAGAATAAAAATATTTGACCTGATATTTCTAACATTTTATTAAGTATTTATAAATCCGATAATTAGTACATATATCTTTTTAAAGACGATAATTATTTTTTTTTTTTCCAATTGACTAAAAATAATATTTCAACTATAATATCTTTAATATTTTTAAAAGTTATAGGATATAAAATTTATTATGTGTCCCAATTATTCTTGTCATATAGTAAATATGCAAAAATAAAAATAGTCATATTGTTATAAAATTCTTCAAGTGAATGATTATGATTAAATACAGTAACCTAATAATATATATAAATATTAATTATTATAAATTTAATATATTATAGATGTAAAAATAACAAAAGAATATTATAATAATAAATATAAATTAAATTTATATTTGATTAAAATAAAATTAATAATATAAATATAATATAAATATAAAAATATTAATAAATATTATATTATTTAAATTTGATAAAAAAATTACAATAGATTTACCTAAAATAGTCCGCAAAATGAAATAATAAAAAGGCAAAAGATAAAATTGTCTAAATTAACTTTACTTAAAGTTGACAAGAAATCAATAAAATCTTATTGTTATTTTTGCATTTATATTTATTTTTAATTTAAAATAATTTCAGTAGTCATATTTTAATTTAAGCCGATTGAAGTTATTTTCATATTTTATTCTATTAACTCAATAGTTTTTAGCTAATTTTATGATTTATTTTAAGTAATATTTAATTAATTAAATGCTTAAGTAACAATATCACGTAAACTATATAAAAGATATAATTATACAACAGAGAAAAAAAGCAACTAAAAACTAATTAAAAAGTTTTATCTATGTTTTAATTTAAACTTCCTATTAAAATTAAAATTATAAAATAATAAATAATATTTTATTTTATCTATTAATATATTATTATTTTCTTACTGCCATTATTATTATTTTATTTATAAATTACTTATCATTAATAAAATTATTTATAGTACTAAATAATCCAATAATTCCTATAAGACAAGAAGTTGATGCTCCAAATGCAAAACAATAAACTTAAAGATTAATTAGAAAAATTACATCCATTTTCAATTGAATTCTTTCTTTTATTTTAATCCATTTCCTCTAAACTAATAATCTTTTAAATAATTTTAATATAATTACATTTGACGCACTTAAATAATATCCTGTTAAATAAGGTATAGTAATTACAGAACCAAAAAATAATTAAAAAGCTTGTTATAACTAAGAATTCATCATGACAGTTTCTAAACCTTCTAATTAATCAATTTCATCTTCCTCTTTAATTTCTTAACTTTCATTTAATTAAGAACCACTTAATTATGAGTTTAAATCAATATCTTAGGTCTACTACATAAATTATTATTATAAAATTATTTTAATTTTTTATATTTTTCTTTTTATTTTTATTATATTTTTTAAATCCAGAATTTATAATATTTTATATTTTTATCAAATAATATATTCAAAGTAATAATTTATTATTTCTTTATTCTTTATTGTTTTAATCAATCTCTTTTGATTCGTCTAAAGAATTTATTAATTCTTAGTTATTCTAAATTTTAATTAAATAATTATCAAAATCAGAATTTGATTCTTAAAAACTATCTAATAACAAAAATTATTTTTAATTTTTCCATGCATACGTTTCTAAATCTTAAATCGGTTCTTCTTATTCTTTACTTATTGTTTTTTTACTTTTTAATAAGCTTTATTAATATAAAATTTTATTTAGTATTCAACTTTTATTATATTTTTTTTTCCTTTAAAAGTTATCCTTATGAAACGTATCTTTAGAATTAATTTATGATACTTAATATAATATTTATTATTTTTACAATTTTAATTTAAGCTCTAAAAAGATAAAGATGATGAATTTTCACTAGATTATTATTTTTTTAATTATATCCAAGATTTTTATATTTGAATTTAAGTTGGAATTACCTAGTAGAGGGTATTATTTTCATTTAGTAAATATTTTTTTTATTTTACGAAAGAAGGTGATAGCTTATTATGAATTTAACTATTATTTAATTTTAAATTTTTAATAGATTTTAATCGAGATATTTTTTAAAATAAATATTATTAATCTTATTATTATTATTTATTAAATATAAAATCTTAAATTTCTTATTTTATTATTTCTCTTTTTTGACCTAATTTTTCATTCATTTCAAAAAAATTATTATCTTTTTCCTTTTAATTTAAATATAAATTCTTTGCAAAATTATTTTATTTTACATAAATATTATGAGAATTTATTATTTATTATTTATTATTTTCATTATAGATATATTTATTTAAAAAAACATCAAATTATTTTTAATTTGTATTATCGTTTTTAATATTATTTTAAATATTCAACAACCTTTATTTTTATCTCGATTTTGAAAGTAATTTAAACTTTTTAAAGTTATTATCATTAGTTTGATACTAAAATGATTTATTAGTCAATTGAGTTTAATTTATTTTTATAACTTTTTAATTAAAAATCTTAATTTTATTTTTTAATAGAATTTAAGGAGATTAAATTATTATTTACTTATTTTATTATTATTATTATCACTATTATTATTAAAAATATTAAAATAATTTATTATTTAACTAAATCTTATCTTTTTCAATAAACTCATTATAATTATATTAAATTTATTTAAAATCATCTGGGTTTAACTCATCTCAATAAAAATTTTTACCAATCGCATTTTATAACTTATTACTAATTTTAACTTCCTAATTAATTTTTATCATAAATAAAGGAATATATAATTATAAAATATATTATTTAGAAATAAAAAGATCAAAAAATTTAAGTATTATCATAATTAATAGTATTCATTTGAGTATTATTTCTAACAGCCATAATTAAACTTTCATTTTTATTTTTAAGTCCTGAAATTTTATTTAATCTTCTTACTACAGACTCCCTTTAATATTCTTCTTCATTTTAAAGTCTATTTAATTCATCATTGAGCTATTATTAATAATAATTTGAATAAAATTTATATCATAAATAATGATTTTAATAAATTAAAATACAGTTTAAACATGAGAACTTAAATTGATATTTTAAGTATTAGAGAAAGCTAGCTACTTTTCAAGAATTGTATTAAGATTGAGTTATTCTTGATGATTACTTTTAATGGATTCTAATTCTTTATTGCAATTATCAATAATGAGCTTAGACTAGTGATTGTACTATTCTAATTATTAAATTTAATCCAATTATTATTAAATTTTAACATTTTGCTAATTGGAATAATCTTTCTATTCTCTTAATTATAGTCTTTAATCATTAATTTAATCTTTCAATTTCTGAATTTCATTATTACTTCTACTTAACTCGTATTCTAATTATTCTATTTATTACAATAATTGTTATTTTATCACTATCAAATCTTGGTTTTATATTTTAGCATCGTTTTCCATGTATTAGAATTATTATTGTATTTGATTAATATTATTTTCTTTTTATTATAAATGTTATTAAAGTCCCTTATTTTCCTGTTAAACTTATTTTAATTGTAAGTTTAATCTTTCATATTCTGATTTATAATTATTAGCTTATCTTAATTAATATTGCAAATCATTAATTTATTAATTATGTTATTAATTTTTCTAATCATTATCTTGTAATTATTTAATCTATATTCTCTTTTCGATTTTGTATTATTCCAATAAATCAGTTAATTCTCTAATTTTATTCTCATACTTTTCTATATCAATTTCCATAATTTTTTGTGCCATATCTTTTTCCTAATTATTTTAAATATACAAATCATTTAACTCTTATAATTGTAATTGTAATTGTTTCAATTCTTCTTTTAATTCTTTATTTTAAATATATTCATCATTTATATTTTCATTTAAATTCTTCATTTAATACTCATTTTATCTAATGATTTCTTTTATTTCTTTGTCTTTTCCGTCTAATTATTATTGTAAACTCTAGATTTCATTTCTATTTCTAAAATTTTCTTCTTGTTTTTAGTTTATAAATTCAATTTATTGTTCTGTTTTTTCTCTAATTATTTCAAATTATTCACTTAATCTGTTATATTCTAATTTGATTCCATGAATTTCTTGTTATTTTAAAAATAATTCTTCTCTTATCTTTTATAATTCTAGTAATAAACCTTGATTTTCTTGATTTAATTAATTATACTAATAATTTATAGTTTCGATTTATTATTTTAACTCATAATTTTTCCTATATTCATTTTGATTTTACATTTGAATTTCATGATCTTACCTTTATTTATCATTATTTAGTACTTCATATCTATATTCTAAGTCTTTAAGTTGCTTTTACAACTCAACAAAATCTCTTTAATTATCTTTTAAATCCAAAATTTCCTACTTTAATTTCTATATTAAAATATCTTTGTTGTCAAAATATTAAGAAGAATTTGAATAGTTTGATCTTTGATTTAAATATGAGTTTCTAAAATTCATTATTTTATTTGAATTATTATATCTATAATTTTATTTTTCTTTCAAATTAAGTTTTATTTCGATTGTTTTATTAAAAAATTAAAAAATTGAATATATTTAATATTTTAAAATGAATATATAAATAAAATAAATAATAAATGATTAAAATTTATGTTTAGATAAAAGATGAAAGAGACATAGAAAATAAAAATAATGATAAAAAATTTATTTTAATGTGTGAAGAGAATATAAAAATAAGTCTTTTGATTGTAAATATTGAAAAAGAATATTATAATTATTATTTATCAGATAGAATAATAAAAATAGCAAAATTAGAGGACGAAAATGGTTATATTTTATCAAACTAATGTATTGTTAACAATTTATTAAAATAAAATGACATAGTTTATGCAATACTAGAAAACTAAAGCAAAAAAAGAAATATTTTAATTTAAGACACAGATGAATTATTAATTCATTATAAAAACAATATTAAAATGACTCTGGATTGATTAAAGGAGTGTAAGATTTCATATAAAAATAGTAAAGAAATAATAGAAAACATTTTAAATTTAGGTTATAACAAAAAACATGCAATAGATATAGCAAGAATCGTATGCAAAATGATATCAGAAAGTGAGAACATATAGTAAATAGAAAAGAATGAAGAAGAATCAGAAAGTATTTACAAAATAGTGCAATTTTGGATCCAATAATGTATTCTTTCTGATTTTTAATTGTTAAAATGTATTATTTTTATTCTTAAATCTTTGATTAGTAATTCCTCAGCTATCACCTACTTATCCGATCCTTTATCTCTTAATAATCTTGTTTAAGCCAGTTAACTTCATTGTATTTCCTCTAATTAAAAATTTGAATTGATCAATATAATTTCATGTTTTACTAAATCCAATAATACACATTCTAAACATAAATTAACACAATTATAGACTTATTAACCTTGTTCATTCTAAAAATAAAATTCATTGTTTAATACTGAATAAAGAAATTAAGAATTTAAATTAGCTATGGAATATTTGAATTTAATATAATCTAGTGATAAAGATATTTAAAAATTTGGACTGCTAAATTTATAAAATACATTAAAGGAAATAATAAATGATGTAATGAAAAATAAAGAAGATTATTTGAAAATATGTACATTGGTAGATTTTTTATTTGATAATTAAGATCAGTAAAATATCCAAATGAATATTTTAAAACTTATTAGTGACAATTTAAATAAAGAGAGAAGTTAAGATAGTTTAAAAGATAATATAATATAAAGAATATTGAATTTATATATTAAATCTAATAAATAACTAAGATAAACACTATTTGAGCTAATTTATAAGCACTTGTAATATTCAAATTACAATGTAAGTATTGAATTATGTTTAAAAATGATTAGAATTAAGTGTCTAGAATTAAATAAATTGGGGTTAAGAATACTGATAATGAAATCCGATAGAAGTTTATAAGAAATAACAAATTATGAGGAGGAATTCTAAAAATATATTTCATTTTTATTAGAAATATTAAGAAACAATCACTAAATCTATAATTAGTAAGTCAAGAATATGTTATTATAAATAATGAGTAATATTAGTTGTAATGATAGTTTGAGAAACATTTTAATTTAAAGGGGAATGGTAGAAACTTGTTTGTAGTATTTAAAAAACAGTCATAATTTATTAGAATAAAGACTTGCCGCCAAAGTTCTGCTTAATTTAAGCATAGCAAATCATGAATAATAGTTGCTTATTATTGATCAAATTGGTTCTGAAACAAAACATGATGATTAGATAGTTGAAGGATATTTGAGCACCATAAAAGATACTATAAAATTATATTATAATTAATAAGACTATTGATTTATCTTATAAAAATTCAAGTTTATCATTAAATATATTTAAAATCTAATTTTTATTATCAATATATTTAAATAAAAATAAAAAATTTAAAAAATCTTAAATTAATATTTTCAATTAAAATTGCAAATGAAAAAAAATTAAATATTCAAAAAATATATTTTAAATAATTTTTAATAAATAAGAGATAAAATGGTAATATATATTAAAAATAAATATAAAAAACATAAATATTTAAAAGATAAAAATGTTTTAAAGATAAAAATATTTATTAGATAAAGATTTTAAAAATATACAAAAACATTTGTATATTTATAAATATTCATAAATATAATGATAATTTTAAATTAATAATAGTAATTATATTGATATTAACAATAAAATTAAAATATATAAATAAATTAATATTATTAAAAACTATGTTATCCATGTTTACATATTAAAAATATAAAAATTATATTTATGTAATTCAAACTCTAATTTTTTAAATTTTTATATAAAAAAGTAGCTCTTAACAAACTCTATATTTTGGCATTTGTCTCTTTAAATGAAGGTTTATTTATCATCAATAATTTTTTTCAATATAAATGACTGTTTTGAAATTTTATAATAAATATTTTGTAGAAATATTAATGATGTAGAGTAAATTACTATTTTAAATAACTTGTAAGTTCAAATAATTTTTTTTATAGATTAAAATGTAAATCAAAAGAAGTAAGATGTATTTTTATAAAAATGAATAATAAAAAATTGGTTTAAAAAATTAATTTTTTATTAATGGATCTCAAAGACTAGGATAAATATTAATAACAAGTAGATGCATTTTTAGAGTATAAAGAGATTTTTGAAAATTAAATATGATTTCTTAGGGCCAAATTTAAAAAGCCAATTAGTTGTATTGAAAAAAGCTTTACTTTTAATGATCTAATAATTTTTAATCATCTAATAAATAAAATATGATAAAAAAAATATATAAAAATAATTAAAATATTTATTGAAAATTAATTTTTAAAATAAAAAATATTTATAAAAAAATATAGTATTTTAAAATTATAAAAATTTATAAAAAAATATATAAGAAATAAAAAATATTTTTTAAAAATTAATAAATATTAGAAAATAAAAAATATTTATTAATAAATATCAAAAAAATTTATAAATGAAAATAAAAATATTTTTTTAACGTGAAAACAAATAAATATTTTAAAATAAAAATATTTATTAAAATAACATACTCGGGACCTTTAAAATCCAACTTGATTGTGGGATTTAGGATAACTGGATGCCACTTTGGACACCCTGCCAAGAGTAAACCATTCAGGGTTGTAATCAGAAATGAAGTAACCGAGATCGGGATTAAAGCTACTGAAAGGAAAGTTATTAAGTTTAAGGAGTGCCAGAATGACTCTGGTAGACCGCTATGTTTGGGGTTCATAGCATAATAAATCCCCCTTTAAATACATACTTATCAATATTTATTCATTAAAGTAAAATAATTTTAAATATTTATTATAAAAAATTAATATTAAACTATTTATAATATTATTACTAAATTTTTCATATCTTCATAAGAAAAATTATCCTTTTCATCAAATAAATTAAGATAAAGAGCTATATTTTTAATTTTGACTATAAATAAACTTGCAAGGACTATACAGAAACCTAAAACACCCATCCAGTATAAAAATACAGCTGTTTTTCATATCATTTTTATCATATAAAGATAAAAATAATCAAATTGCCTCAAATCTCAATATATTATAAGTTTAGCTAGATTAATTCAGTTATTTCCAATGTTATTATCATATCTTTATAAAATATTTTGAAAATTTCAAAATATTCTTAATTTTCAAAAATTTATATAATTTGATTTTCTATATACAACAAAGTATTTTATTTTTAATTAAGCCTAAATCTTGTTTGATTTTCATCGTTTTAATTTTTGATTCTTAAATAAATTTTTGTTATTGTTATTCTAAATTATTTATAATCATACCACGTCACATTTCCCAATTTCTTTAAATATTATCTATTATTATCATAATATTTATTGTTATATGATATAAAATGTATGTAATTTATAAAATTAGATTATTATATTTTATTGCATTTAAATATTTTTCATATCAGTTAATATATGTTTATGAAAATCATTTTTACTAATTAATTTTATTAATTGGGGTTGGGGT
>Ga0315908_10001629_pt1 | contig 16752 bp, 8 predicted proteins | sample LakEriMetagenome_12_FD_203520 | JGI IMG/M metagenome (GOLD analysis project Ga0315908, IMG submission 203520) | Freshwater fungal communities from buoy surface, Lake Erie, Ohio, United States - Buoy 4 MA124 | ecosystem: Environmental > Aquatic > Freshwater > Lake > Lake biofilm | place: USA... | reverse complement strand
TTTACAACTCTATAAATGTTAAAAAATAACATGTTAGATTATTTGCATTTTGTAAAAATAATTAAGCAATAATTTTCATTAATTTTGATGTAAAAAATCAATTTTATTAAACAATTTCTTACATAAACGGTAAATAAACACAATATATTATAATTATTAATTTAATTTTTATTTTATTATTTTATATTAGTCACAGAATTTGGAGATTATAATTTATCATACGGAGATTTAAAAATAGTTACATTTGATAATAATGATGATATATTATTAATTGTAACAAAATATGAGAAGATTTTATCTTATAAAATATCTTTAGATTTAAAATGGCAAGAAAATTTATAATTAATTAAATAAGATTAATATCAATTTCCTTTTAAAAATTACTTTATAGAGTAATAAATTAAGGTAAAATAAACTTAAAGTCATTTAATGATATATACAGAAAGTAATGAAGTTGTAAATAAAAATATTTTAATATTCAATCTTAATAAAATAGGGGATTTCAAATCAAGTTGTGTTAAAATACTAAATAATACATATCGAGGAGTTATAGAGGATTTTGTTAGTGATTAAGCTATTACTGCTATTTTTTATTCAAATTCATTAGATAATTAATCAAATTTCAAGTTTTATAAAATAAATAATGAAAAATACATTTAAATTATTAAATTACCTAATTAAACTTTCTAATAAACTTTATTTAAATTATAATTAAAGGTTGTATCATTATTTGATTAGAAATTTATAAATTTTAATATTTAGTATAAATTTTAAAATCAAAACTAATTATATTAGAAATAATAAATTTTATAAACTCAAATTTCTTAGTCTATTTAAAATAAATAAGATACTTTATAAATTTTTCTAAATAAAACTAATGATTTTTTATTTTATTTGGATTCTGATACTTTTAAAGGAAATATTCTCTAATATGAATTATATGATATTCCAGAAGAGTAAAATTTTTATTCTATAAATTTAACTAATTTTCTATAACAAACAAAATTTTAGTGCAAAGTTGATAAGGAAATGTTAGATTAATATATTGATTTTTATGAAAATTTTAATTTAGGATAAGAATTTTAAATATAAATTAATGATTATTAATAAAATTATGATAAATTTGACATTTTGTATTAATATTATTAATGTTCAATTAATATTAAAGAAATTGAATTAAATGGAAATTGTATTTAAAATTGTATTTCTTATGATGATATTTGTTATATAATTTTTTAATTTGATAATTTGACATATAAATTATGCAAAAATAATTCAGAAGAATTATTCATTAAAAAAGCGACTTTCGAGAATTATAATCAAAGTAATATTTTATAATAATAAAAAAATTAAACACCAGTTATTTTAAAAAGTTATGAAAACATGTTTATTTTAGAGAATTATATTATATTAAATTCCGATTAAAAATTTTATTAATATGATTTTATCAATCAATAATTTTATTAGTTAATTCTATAAGAATAATTAAATAGTGATATAATTAAAATTATTTAAAAATAAAAAGAAATATATTTATTTTGTATTAGAAAACATTAAATATTAGTTCAAATATATAATTAATCTTTTAATTTTATATAATAGTAAGAATTTGATATAATTTAATTTTTATTAAAATAATAAATTGATGTCTTAAATTGTTTTTTTGATGATTTAATAGTGGAATAAAATCACAATATTAAATAATTTGATTTAATAATTAGTTCTAAATTTTGTCACATTTATCATTTTTAATTTTTATAAAAAGAAATCTTTTAATAATCAGATATCAATTTAATTGGAATTTACTAAAAATAACCTGGTTTAATTGGAGTAGATTAGATCAAGAAAAAAATAATAATATCCGATTAATATGTATTTAAAATAGTAACAGATGAATATTATGCTTTATAAACTATATTAATGTATTCAAGACTATTTTAATAAAAATATTATATAGCAGATTATTAAATTTCTTATTGTATTTCATCAATTAATTTTTTAATAAATTAAACATTAAATTGAATTTCAATATCTGATTTCAAATATTATTAAATTAATAAATCTGAATATTTAATAGTCATTTATGGCTTAACTTCTTAAAGGTATCAAATACATAAATAAATGATAATCAGCTTTTAAAAATCATATTTATAGAAATATTTATATGATAATGTAGATTAAGTAAATCAAAACAAAGATAAAACAATTAAAGTTAAAAAAAAACTTAAAGCTTACAATAGAGTTAATGAAAATGAAATGATTTTATATATAACTTTTGATAATATCTATTTGAATTAAAACTAAAATATATTAGATTATGAAAGATATACAATAACTGTAGTTTTTACAGTAATATTTATATTATCATTCTTATTAATTTTCGCCTTTTTCCTACATTAAAAATATAAATTCAAAGAAATAGATAATAAAATTGAACCTTATTATAACATTAAAGTAGAATAATCATCATTTGAAAATTGTATTTTAATTTTTTATATTTTATTTAAATAAAGCTGATGAAAACTTAGAGGAAAAAAATTTAGAGCATTATAAATTAATTTAAAATCCACTATGAAAGTTTAATATTATAAATAAATTTACAATAATTACTATAATAATAATTATGCAATAAAAATAGATTATCATAATTTATAATTAGAATCAATAATTCTATTTATGTAATTTTTAACTGCCCAAGCAGTACCAGTAGTTATAGGACCTTTAATTAAATTTAGAGAAAGTCCTTTATAAAATCCACCAAGAACACCTTCTTTTTAATAAATGTGTTTTACTATCTATTTAAAGTTTCTAAGATATAAAAAATAATTTACTTTATTAATTATATTTCCCCTTATATTTATAATAATCTTTGACTTTATTATCGTTTCCTTATAACGTCAAATGGATAACTAACTATTTAACCAGTAATTCCACCTAGAGCTCCAAAAAGAAAATCAAAATACCAAAGCCTATAAAACTGTGGATAATAATTTTTTAAATCATTTTTTAAAATAGAATATATAAAAAAACTAGTTCCAACGTATAAAATAATACCCATAGCAGCAGTTTATGCACCTTGATAAAAACCAGAAACTCCTTAATCTAAATAAATAGCTCTAACACAATCTGTTAGTCCTTTATAATTATAATTCTCCTTTTCCATAGATAATCAAGTCCTTATTAATTCTAAAGGATAAGTTATAATTTAAGCTAATATTCCACTTAAAGATCCACAAATAAATAATGAAATATTTTTTTTTAATATTTATTTCTCAGGAATTGGATTGTGTATTTTTTATTTGAAATAATCAACACTACTAAATTAAATTGCAGATTAAGGAAATATTCTTAACAATTAAGCACTGTTTCCTCTCCATAAATTAAAAAATCCGTTTTTTTTTATTACATAATTAAATTCCTAAAAAAACTAATTATATTTGAATTTTCTGTCTCTAACTAAAAAAAAAAGTTTTATTCTGTCAAAAGGAGCTGTTATCGTTTTTGCTACTATTCCTGCTGTTCCTCCTTAATTAAATATATTTTAATTAGTTACCAGAAATGAAACTTTTTAAAATATTTACTTAGTTATTAGTTTCTGGCTATTATATAAGAGTCATAATAATTCAAATCAAATATTAATAAAATTTTTATAAATTTATATTATTATAAAACATTATATTAAAATAATAATCAGAATATATCAGATTATATATCATCCAGATCTAATTAATCTATATCTGCTGATTCTAATTAATTTTCATATAAATTATTTGCTTCATAATAATTTTAATTTTATTAATTTTATATGGATTACATATAAATTTCCTACTAATTTTATTATTAAAAATTATTTCTTTGTTTATTTTATAAATAATATTGATTTTAATTTATGAATTAATTATTATTTTAATTCATCCTTTATTATTTTTGATATTATTATAGTTAATATTCTTTTTATTAATTACGAATATTTATTTATCTATCTGTATCATTATTATTAAGCTATATTTTTGGATAATTTAATATATCAATTTATTCTTATTTATTAATACTATTATTATTAGAATCAGAATTATTTTATTGAATTTAATTATTTAGTTTTTCAAGTTTATTTTATAATTCTATGTTTTAAATTTATGTAGTATTTAACTATTATTATATTCATTAATTTTCTTATTTTAATTTTTAGATTTCAGAATTATATTTTTCAGCTAAATTTTATTAATAATATATTACTCAATTATTTGATAATATCTTAAATTTATTAAGTAAAGTTTAATTTTTACATTATTTATGTATTATTTTATAAATTAATTTAAATTCTATTAATTTTATCCATTTAACTTCTGATTTCTTATATTTAATTAAGTTTTAAATTTAAATATTAATTTGTTTTTAATCTTCTGAATAATTAAACATTAACTGACTTTTATAATAAATTATTTTTATTATTTTTTACGTTCTATTAATCTTATACAGATTTATTTTTTAAATTGAACTATTATTACTTTTAAACTAAATTTTATTCATTTAAATTACTTTATTTTAATCTATTTTTATTATTATTATTTATTATTTGTACTTATTAAAAATTAAAATTTTATATCCGTAATTTATTCTTATTTTCATTTTGCTAATTTATTTCTTTATTATTAAATTCTTTTGAATCTTAATTATCAGTTTTATTGGCTATTTATTATAATTATTATTACTATTATTAAACTACTTTTTCTTAATATTTTTGATTTAAATTAATATTTTATTTTACTGTGTCTAATTTTTTAAAATTTTTAGGATATTCTGTATTTATTATAGTTTCTAGAAGTATAGTATTATTAGATTTAATTTAATCCTTTAATTTTAAATATATAGAATCTTTTTCTAAAGATCTTATTATTAATACAAAAAATAAAAGATAACTAATATAAATCTTCATAAAATTATAATAATTATAAAATAAATATAATATATAAATATCAAACTATTTTACTATTTTATTAATCTTATTTTAAGGGTTAATATTTATTATTTATAAAATTTTTGTATTAATACAAGAAACTAGATTCAACAATAATAGAAAAAAACATATCAAGGTAAGCAAAGTGAAAAGAATCTAAAATAATATTTATAATAAAAATATTGAAAATTACACTCAAAAATAGAATGTTTAGCAAGAATAATAATATCTAAGATAAATTAAAAGCAGGTTAGTAAAACAGTGAAAATAAGAGTACTATTTAAAGTTTTAGAATAAATGTTTAAACATGACAACTTAATAATTGGCATTAAAAAAAATCCACATTGCAACAATAATAACAACTTAGGCCCAAATATAATAGAAAGATTAGTGATAAAAGCGTAAAAAAGAGGATGCTAATTAATAAGAAATTGAAACTAAGAAATATGTTGCTAAAAGAAAACAAATTGATAATAAACTAACATTAAAGCCAAAATAGAATTAGCACTTACACTCATAAAAACCCATACCATCAAATAACTATAATTATTTTAGAAAAGGTATATGATTAACAAAATTCTATCCAATTATTAAAGCTAACTAATTATACCCGAAAAACCGAAACTTTTATTTATTTCTCTATTTTTGACTTTCGCCTAAATAATATCTAAATATATTTACTATTATAATTGAAATTAATAAGTAGAGTAAAAATAGCAAAAACACTATTATCAAAGCCAAAGCACTTTATGGGAAAGTATTAATGGAAAAAGTCTAAGGAGCATTCACCAAAATTGGAGTAAGTTGATTGGAAGTTATTTAAACTGAAGCTGAGTTGTCTACATTGTTTTCTGCTTTAATATTAAGCTAAAATATGTTAATGACATTGAGATTTTAAGTCATTGGGTTTTAAAGGTTGTTTATCTAAATGAGCAATTAGGAATTGTAAGAGCAATAGTTTAATTTGGAGTCATTCTAGCAATACTTAGCTGAATCCATTTGGATTTGAATGGTGTAGGATGATGAAGATTATTAAATCAAACTACAACTTACTTTATAAAGATTATTAGATGCTAGAAATCCACATTAAGGAGAGTTATTAAGTAAAATGAAATTATTCTTGGGAATTGTTATTTGAAAATAAAACGATTTTCTTATAATTAATTATAATTACAATTGGTAATTCAGGGCCGTTTGATATCCAAAATAGTTGTTAGTTCTAGTTATAGTTTGTTTGATATTATTATTATTGAAATTAATTGAGTTGCTAAACAAATTAGTAAAGTTTGCAGAATTAGAGTCTACCAACTGATAATTAGAAGTAATAGTGGTTGAAACAGCAATCTTTTATTGTTGATCAGTTGTGAATGCTACATAATAGTTATTCAAATTAGAAACTGTGATTACAATATTATTATTATTAATATTAATATAATCAACCTGACTATCAGTCAATTAGAACAAAATACTACTAACATATTGTGGCATAGTATTATCATTATTTTCATAACTAAGCAAATAACTACAATTTGTTGCTTAACTTAATACAGTACATTCCAATTTAGTCTACTTAGAATCAAGATAATACATAAATTAAGCTGGTTAAACAACAATAAATCCATATGACTATTTTTATATCTAACTTTTAACACTAATATTAATATTGAGTTTGAGAGTTTGACTGGCCTCTCTATTATTACTAATAACAGAATTAATAGTAAGCTGTCCATGATTAATAGGTGGTAAAATATTAATATTTGCCTATAAATTATCGACTGCAAACTATTAAGGATCTCTAGTGAAAACCCTACAACTACTTGGAAATAAATATGCAAACATTGGGTTCTACATCTAAACTGCATTCTATGCATCATTCTTTTTAATCCTATACCAAATTGTGTCCATACTCTCATAACTCTTAATCTCCTAAATTTATATCTTAATATAATTACTATCTAATGAAACCACAATAAAATTATTAATTTTTTATTCCACATTTTCATTCACTCAGTAAATCCATAAATTTGTAGCACTTTCTTTTGTTACTGCTAATTAACTCTATAGCAGAATCTATTGTAAGCTTAAGTCTAATTGTATGTAACTGTTTATTTCTAAAGGAGATTATATTCTTATTTTAATATCTACTTACACTAATTAATTAGGAGTTGAACTATCTCTTTCTATTGAAACAGATTACAAACTATTTTGTTCTGTCATTGTAGTAGATAATGAACTATCTTTTTATATCTAATATTATCCATTACTCACCAAACTTATCACGAAGTTAGAAGTAGGCTGAAGACTTTTTGGATTATTTATATTTGAAAATTGAATTTTCATTTATTTATTTTATAATTATAAGTAATCTATTTAACTTACTCCAGAGTAATATATTGTAACAATTTTTTGGGCACTGTTTATATTACATTAAAATACTATTGAGTTTATTTAAGTCACACTGCATTAAGAGTTAGTTGAAAAACTAAAAGCAGAAGGAAATGTAATGATAAGTGAAGATTAATATATAGGATGATTAATTGGTGGAAAAGGAATATTTAATGTGAATTAAAAATTGATGACAGTCTATTGATAATATACTTAATAAGAATTAGTTTAATAAGTGAGTCCAGTTATTGGTTAAGGTTAAAGAGAGTAAGAGTTAATGTTTAATAAAGAAGATTCGGAAATAAAATAATTATTAGTAGCTGTTTAAATACTAACTTTGTATTGAATATTAGAAGTAACTATAGGTTAAGAGCTTAAAGGACTATAGAAATTGCTAAGTTAAATAGTAATTATACTTGCAGAACAGACAGATCCAGTACAGAAATTAGAAATAGCAACTGACTAAATCCCCATTAATAGATCATTAACATTATAATCATTAGATTAACAACTAATAGCAACTCCATTTATCAAACATATTAATCTATTCAAACTAGAAATAGTATATAAACATCCTTAAGGGAAAGTTATTAATAAATAACCATTGTTATTCTAAGTATAACTAGATACTGATAATTAAATCTAATAATAATTATTAGTAGAATAAGTTAAGTAAGAACTTCCCATGAACTAAAACTAAAAATTAAGAATAGGAGAAACGACAAGAGAAGGACTAATAGCACTATTGGATAACTATTATTCTTACAAATACTAATTATCAGGTGTTTTAATTTATAATTAAATAGAAGTAGAATCTCCAGTAGTAATAAAATCAGCATTAGTCAATGAACTTCCAAAGGACAATATCATAGTAGTCCCTGCTGCACAATAGTTCATGCCAACACTAGTACACCATTCTGTAACTTAAATTATCAACATATAATTATTACTACTTGAAGGATTCCCTATAATACTACAACTCACCTATTATTTAGCACCATTCACTGTCTTTAAGCATGATATTTAATTACTCACTGCCAATTTCATCTATGTAAAAGGAATTTAAACTATTATTATTGAGTTTGCTAAAAATTAATTTATATTTTTGAAAGTTATAGTTAAGTCTGAAACTACTGAAAGTGTCGTGCTACTTCTTATTATTGATATTATGTTTGTAGTTGCTGGAGTAGCTGAGTACAATAATGAAGATCCTTGATAATTCTAGATCAGATTATTGGTTGATTAATCATATATATTTAGTAAAAATTATGGTGTTGGTTATGTAGTAGGAGGATTTATCACTCCTACTAAATTTATGAAAGTTTATTAGCTATTCAATAAACTAAATTATGTGAATGTTATCACTTTACTTACTGAGTTGTATGATGCTATTCTATTATATTTAAATTATAATATAAAAATTTGATTAAACAATAATAAAATAATGATATGGAAATATATTACGCTCCACTACTTCCCTGGATGTTTGATTATGATATTTTAGATGTATCAATAGAAACAGTATTAGGTACAGTGATTTAGAGATTGATAGTATTAATAGTTCCAGAAATAGCGGGCTATATAATAAAATACAAATTAGTAGTGCTACTAACAATACTAACTTAAGCTAAGACATTAAATACCTAAACCTACTATGGTACAGTAGCACTACTTAACAATTGTGTATTAGTATTAGTACTATCGATCCAGTATCCTTAACTAGTCATAGTAATTATCCTTATTCCTTAAGTAGAAGTACTAACATAAGGTGGATTAATCACATTCTACACCATTAATGTCACAATACTACCTCCAACTAATCCACTTCCAAACATATTAGTTACTGTTAATTGAACTTAATTACTGCTTGATAAACTTTAAACTGAGTTCATCAATACATTATTATTATTAAACACTTTCACTGTACTTCCACTATCCAGTTTAACACTATAAGGAAATACAAACATCACTTAACCATTAGAAGGAATGTTGTTTATTGTTGTAAATACAAATTTGTATTAATTAGCTGCCAGTACTAGCTGACTGTTTTGAGTTAGAGTTGCTGTTTATATAGATGCTGTTGTGTATGAATTTTAAGATATTGTTGTTGTTGTTTATGTCGTTTTACCATTATCATTGTAGTTTATACTTATTCCTACTACTTGGTTTGATACCCATGAAGGATTTATTATAGACCCTATTGTTACTGATATTATATTTTAAGGAATTGTGCTATCTATGCTTATTTGGCATTTATTTCCAGTACAACTACATGCTATTATTATATATATATTTTATGTTATTATTAAAATATAAAATATTCATTTAAATTAAATATTAGTATTAAATTAATATCAATATTTATATTTATATTAGTATTAAATTAATATTAATATTATTATTGCATTGTGTGAATTAGAATACTTTGAAAATTAACAGTAGGTCCTCCTTATAAATTATATTTGCATGTGGACATTGAGCCATCAGCAATAAGAATATTAGAAGAAGTAAAGTCATAAGCTAGACTTCCTCCAGTGATAATTTGATTCTTTTATTTAAATATAAGATGAATAATACTTAAAGCTGATAAGTAATAACATAAGTAGTAAGTTAAGACACTAACTAATTATTGGGATATATATTGACAGTTAACGATACACTCTAACTACATACTCAAAGTATCACAAAGCAACACAATAGTGCAAAAATTCAATAATTTTAATTCCTCATATAACTTATATTCAATTATTATATTATAATTAATATATTTAATTATTATATAATAATATATATTTTTAATTATCATATTCTAATTTATACATTTAATTAATAATTTATGATTATTATATTTAATTATTATAATTTAAGTATTGAATAATTATTCTATAATAAATTTTAATCAATGATGATGAGAATCTTCCTCTACCTTCAAAAGAGATTCATCTCCATAACTCTAATCCTCTGGAGCGATTTCTCCGCAATCTTGAATTACTATATTAGCACTGAGTTTACCATAAGTATTGCCTATTTTATAAAATTATTTTTACCGTATTGATCTAGACCATTTATAAAAGAATGTCCATAAACTATCTTGCCAAACACAACATTTTTGTAATCTAAATGAGGAAGAGGATTAAGAGTTATCAAAAACTAGCATGAATTCTTGTTATTACTTGTATTCAACATACTTAGTTGTCCCACTTAATCATGCAATATTGGATAACTTTCCTTTTCAAATTCTTTTCCATAAATACTTATTTCTCCTGATCCATTGTTATTTACTATGTCTCCCATCTTTATTCCATATCCTGGAATAATATTTAATATTTTGCTATTTTTATATCCTATTTTCTTATTTTCTAATTATATTCCCTTTGTTAATTAACGGAAATTCTCTACTGTTTTAGGTAAAACATGTTGGTATAGCTATTATTATCATTATATTTTTATATTTTATTTAATATATTATTTATTCCAATTTTACTTCTATTACTACTCTTTCGGGCTTTTATTCATTTACCTATATGTCAAAATAAACTCTTGGCAATTTTTTATTATATTTGTAGTTGGTATTTGGCAAATATCCTTTTTTAATCACATTAAATAATTATTTAAACATCACTTTAATTATTTATTTTTTTAATTATAATTTTTATTATTATTTATTAAAAATCAAATATTTTAAATCTATTGATAAATAAATAAAATAAACGTTAGTATAAATTTTATAAACAATTAGAAAAATAATATGATATAATAGAATAAGGAATGCTTTAAAATAATTGATGAATTAACTAAATTTCAAATTAATATATTATTAATTGGTTCTTCAATAAAAATAGAAATAAAAGATGAGCCTAACATTCATAATTATTCTTCTTAATTTAATTTAGAATAACTTTTAAAATATAAGAACTTTTAGTTTTATTAAAAAACAAATGAAATTTTTAATACAATTGTATAGTTTTTTAGTTAAAAAAAATATAGAATAGAAATAAATGACAATAATATTAATCTTTCATTTATAGGAAATGTTAATGGTAATATTAATATTGAAGATTCTTTGATAATTGATTTATAATTAATTGATTATAAAACTCCTTATGAAAAATAATGCTTAGAAAATTATATTTTAATATAAGAAAAAAATAGAATTATTGAAATTAACAAATAATAAGAAGAATAAATTTTTTTATTAAAAAAAAAGTATTAGGAATAAATATAATAATAAGAAAAATCTTGCTAAGAATTAATGTAAAGAAATAATCAATTACAATATTAAATTAAGTAATTAGAACAAGAAAATATTAGAATTTCTAAAGTTCTTGAATATAATCTAAATAACAATCTGAATCAAAAAAATATTGATTCAAATAAAAATTAGATTATTACAAATGATAATAATACTATTTAAAGTAATAGTAACGATCAAAATAATTGTAAATAAAAAAATATTAGAGATGATATTTTATAAAATAATTAAATTAAAAATTAAAAATCTAATGATGATAATTATAAAAATAACTTAATAAATGAAAATAAAATTTTAAATTATAATAATGATAAATTATCTATATATTTAAATAAAATAACTGATGAAGAAAAATATTAAGATATTACTAAAAATTCTAAAAAAATTTATGTTCGCTAATCTTATAATGAATAAATTGAAAATAAACCAAATTATTAATAATGGTTATAAAATCAAAATTAACAAGTAAAATAATATTAATAAAATAAAATTGAATTAAATAAAAATATGATTGATATTAAACCAAAAATAATTTAATAAAATAATTATAATGTTAGATATTCAGTAAACGAGTCTGATAATGTTAATAATTATTTTAAGTAATAAAGATAAATATAAGATCTAAAAATAAAAGAACAATAAATACAAGAAAATTTAATTATTTAATAAAATTGAATTTAAAACAATAGAATAGATAAAATTTAATAAATAAAATAAGAGGTTAATTTATAAAATAATTTTCAAAGTGAACCTGATAGAATGTTTTAAAAATAAATAAGAGATAATAAAATTAATTTTGGTTAAGATAATTAATAAAAATGTATTTTAAATAATTAAAATTAAGCAGTTTAACAAAACAATTATCTTTTACAAAAAAATTTAAGAAATAATTGATAGATATTATAATAATAATTTTATTATTTAAATTATTTTATTATAATTTGAATTTATAATATGAATAAAACTATATTTTTTTTAGAAAATATAATTAATTTAACAAAATATTTATTTTTCATTTAAAAAATCTAAATTATTTATAATAGTCATATAATATAATTTGATTAATTTTAATAAATATTTTTATAAAAATATTTTAATTATTGATAAAAATATAATATATAATAAATGAGTATTGAAAAAAAATTAAAAGAAATAAAATAAAAATAAACTGGTAATTTTAACGAAGTCTTTTTTATTTATGATAAAGTTTTATATCAATATTAGTTTTATAAACAAAAGTATTTAGAAATAGAATCAGAATTAAAATAAATCAAAAATAACATGAATGATTATGATTTATTTGAAAACAACTAAAAAATTATAAAAAAATAAGAAATTTAAATTGTTTAAATTTAAGAATAATGTGATTAATTGAATTATTAACTTGAAATAAAAAATAAATAATATTAAGAATAATTAATTATTAATTAAGATAAATCAGAAAAAATATAAAATTTTTAAATATTAAATCTAGATTAAGCAAATTAAATAATTTAATAATCGTAAATATAAATTAATTAATTAAAGCTAAAAAATTAATGAAAAAGAGAAAATTATAAATTAATTAAATCTTGACATTTAAGTATATAGGCAGGATATTAATAATTTAGTAGATGATAAATAAAAATTATTTGCAGAAAGTAATCATTATAAGTAATAATTATTATAAATGTCATAACAAAATATTGATAAAATGAATTTAATCAATGAATTAGAATAAGAAATTTTTTAAAAAAATAAAAATTTACAAGAAAGGGAATGTTTTATTAAAGAAAAAGAGGAATATTTATAATAATATCATTAAGAATTAAATTAAAGTAAAAAATAAGATAAAATATAATCTTCAAAAAAAGAAGAAAAGAAGGATACACAATATGTAGATTTATATGAATTTGAAATAAAAAATAAGGATGATGATTATGACAAAATAATAAAAGAAATAAAGTTTAATTAATACTTTAAATAATTTCACAACAACGAAATATATGACATAGTAGCTAACACTAACGGTTAATTCATTTCAAGCTGCGGTGGAGACTAACAAATAAAGTTCATGGATTTAAACAGCAAACTCCAAAAAGGCTAAATTTATAGTAATTAATAAGACCGAGTGTTTATGAGCATTGATTTGAATGACCATAATGATTAATTAATAGCAGGTACTACCGACAAATAAGTAATCGTTTATAATTTATCAATGAACAAAGTCAAACATTATCTACAAGGTCATCTTTCATAAGTCAACACTGTCAGGTTCATTCAAAATGATAAAGCTGTCTCTGCTAGTAATGATAAAACTATTAAGTTATGGGATCTTAATAAAGGGACTTCATTTTTCACTATTAATACTCTTTCAAATGTTAAAACGCTATCCAAGTTTAAAGCAGAAACCACTATTTTAACTGGCCATTAGGATGGAACTTTTAGGATTTATTCGTATGCTTTATTATTAAAATATTATTTATATTCTTTATTATCTATTATGTTATTATTATTTATATTATTACTTAACTCTAGCTTATTTTATTTATATTCTATTATTGAAAAATAATCTATTTTTATATATATTTATTATATTTTTTTAATGTATTTTTTTATTAAAACCTTATTAATCTCAAAATTTTATTTATAATAACTAAAAAAAGTTTAAAGGATTAAAAATAAATATTTAAATCAAAAAATATATTCGATTATCCTATTTGTGACGTATAAATATGCTCATATGATAATTTGATATCTTGTAAATCAACAGATGGATTAACTATAAAAATAATAGATTGTTGAACTTTAAAAGAGTTAGTTTAGTTGTCTCATGATGACTATTTTAACAATAGCGAATATTCTAAAACTTAATTTGGATATTCTAATCAAACATTATTTGCTGGAAATTGCGATGGTTAAATATATTCATGGGATATTAACACTCTATCTTTTAAATCTAAAATTAATTTGCCTAAAAATGTTTAATAATCTACTATACTTGCTTTACATTATCATTCATCTTCAAATCAATTATTCGCAGGAGATATTAAAGGAAATATTTAAGTTTATTCTTGATTTCCTTTATTTTACATAACTATTTTGTTAAATTAATCTATTTTTTATTTTAATTTTTATGATGTTTATCTTTATTATATTTATCTCTAATATATCTTTATATTTTTTATTTATTTTATTTTCCATTATTAGCTTTATAATACTTATAAAATATCAAATATAATTTATGTAAAATAATTTCAAAAATAAAAATTTAAATAGTATGTCTAATCATTATTAAAGTTTTACGTGAATTGATAATATAAATGATATTTTAATGTCTAATAGTAAACTTTAAAAATAAAATAAAAGCTAATTACCAATAATCAAAAAAAATTAAATTGAATAGAAAACTATTAAAAGTTCATAAGACATTTTAAAAAATTATCTAAAAAAATTAGATAATATAAATAATTTATTATAAGAGGATGAAAAAATATAAAAAGCTGATCAATAAAAATAATAAAAAATAAATAGTTAACTTGTGATTGAAAAATAATAGAATATTAAATAAAGATATTTTTAAAGCTAAAATGCTGAATAATTAATAGAAAACTATCAAAATAAGGTCAATTAATAATATTATCAATAATAAATTATACAATAATAAAAATTATAATTCAAAATTCAAAATTTACAATTATAAGAAATTTAAAAAAAATAAATTATAAAATAATAAATCAAAAACTAATTATTTTTGGATCAATAAAATGATGAACAAAAACTTGAAGTTAAAATTAATGAGTCTAATTATTTGTGAGAAAGAAAATTAAATAATTGAGTTATTAAGTTAATAGAAAGTAATGATAAAAGTAAATATAAATTATATAATTAAAAGATATAGAAAAATAAAATAATATATAAAATGGAAATTAATTATAAATGAAAGATTTGTCATAATAATTTAGAGAAAATATTAAATCTTTTAATTCTACACACTATTCAACATTTAGATAATAAAATGATTAAAATGAAATTAAAATTTTTATTTAAAAATGATAAGCAGATTCAAACAACAATTCTGATAATATTTTAACTTAAAACCAAATTTTTAAAAAAAAACAAATGTTTCAAAGACCATAAATTACACTTAATTTATAAAATAAAAATTTAATTTAATTTGCTTTTAAAAAATTTATTATTAAGAACAAGCAATAAAACAGAAAAAGCATAAAGCTTAATTATATTAAAAATTAAAATAAAATATATTCTAAAATACATGATTAATTAAGTATTTTATTAAAATATTATTTTAGTTTAAAATTAATAAAATATTAATTAAAAAAAATTTTAATAGATAAAATAACTATAAAAATATTAAATATATTAATAATAATTATTGTAATAATAACAAGTTTAATAAGAAGATTAATAATATAAAATTTAGAATTAATAATATTAATAATAATATAAATAAAATTAAAAAATATAAGAATCTTAATCAATGTAACAAATAATATTAAATGAAGAAAATTCAGAAAAATTTTAAAATAAAATAAATAATAAAATAAGTTTTAAAGCTGATGATTAGGTAAGCCCTTGGTAAATTTATAATACTTAAAATTCACTAAATTCTTCTCAAGACAATAATACTAAGCATAATTGTCTTAATTTTATAAGTTAAAGTGAAAATATTACTTGATAATATTAAAAATATATATTAATATTATAATATTTATAAAATATGAATATATGAAAATGTATTTAAATTTATATTGATTTATTTATGAAAAATTTAATAAAATAATAATTGAAATATTTTAAATTAATTTCAGATATTTTTTTAAAAATTTTTTACTATTTTAATAGTAGTTTCAACATCAGATTTTTCAATAACAGGAATAAATTCATATTTATGTGATTATTTTTTGAATTTCGTAAGAAAATTGATTAATTTATCAACTTAAATAGCTTTAATATTTTTTAGAAAGTATTCTTAATTTCTAATTTAAAGAATTTCATTTTTAAGAAATAAATTAAGCAACTACAAAGTTTAATTAAAAGTTTAAGTAAGTTCTTCTAAATTATGCAAATGCTAAAGTTAATTTTTAAGCCCGTCAATCAAAATATAAATATCATTAACCATATTATAAACCATAACAATATTGAAACTCTTCAAACT
>Ga0315908_10001627_pt1 | contig 16768 bp, 7 predicted proteins | sample LakEriMetagenome_12_FD_203520 | JGI IMG/M metagenome (GOLD analysis project Ga0315908, IMG submission 203520) | Freshwater fungal communities from buoy surface, Lake Erie, Ohio, United States - Buoy 4 MA124 | ecosystem: Environmental > Aquatic > Freshwater > Lake > Lake biofilm | place: USA... | reverse complement strand
TTAACTTTATTAACTTTGCTAACTAATAATTTTTTGAAATTTTATAGACAAGTGTTATCCATTTTCATCAAATAAATCTTATTAAAAAATACCAAAAAAAAGAGAAAATATAACTTAACCGCTTATTAAACTTAAAATATCTATTAATTATCCAGTATAAATTTTATTAATATTTATTTAACTTTCAATGTGTTTAAAACAATCATAAGATATTTAAATTATATTTTAAATTTAATTCTTTATATTTTAAAAACTAAAAAATTAATGAAAATATCTTCTACTAAATTTCCACTAATCTTCATCACCAAAAATTATATTATTTTTATCAATACTATTTTTAAATAATTTTACTTAGAATTATTATTTTTGATATAATTTTTAATTGTTTATCATAAATTCTTAAATATATTATACTTTATTCAAAATTATTGTTGGTTAGAAATATTAATAAAGAAAATAACCTTTACATTTTTTATTTTCTTGAAATAATATTCTATATAGATAATAAGTGTCTCCATTTTAAATTCCTTTAACAATAATATTAATAAAATGAAATGGATGCCAATATTTACAATCAATATTTTATTTTTAATAAAAAAACTTTAATATTAAAGGTTAAACTAAAAAGAAATCAATTATTTTTATTAAAAGTATAGATAAAAACATTTTTGCAAAATATTTTATCATTTTTAAATAATTAAAAATTAACTAAAATAATTAAATCTAGCTATTAAATATTAAAATTATAAAAATACTAATTAATTTTAAATATATATATCATATTATGTAATAAATAAATAAATGAATAATAAAAATAAAATAAGTCCCTTTTAATATTAATTTGGGGATGATTTATGTTTAAATTGTCCTTGTCATAAGCAAGAACCGATTATTGGATTATGTCAGAATAAACTATGCCAGCAAAGACTTTTTTGTAAAAAGTGTTCTTAAAAACATCAAAACCATACTTAAGTTTAATTTATAGAGTTTTTAGAAGAATTAACCAATTAAATTAAATTAAATGCTCCTTAAAATTATCTTTAGTATTTTGAATTAAAAAAAAATAATGATTTAATGATATATAATATTAATAACTTGGATGAACATTTTCATAATATCGATCTTTATTACTGCAAGTAAAAATAATAAATAGAATAAGATGTTTAATATATAATGGATAAACTAAATGAACATTTATAAGTCATAAAACTATAAATGATGGATTAATTGGAATTTCAATTTTAAAATTATAAAGATTAGTGTAAAAATATAAAGTAGGAAATTAATGAAAAGTTTTGTTTAGGAAATTAATGGAGAAATTGTATCAATCTTTAAATTTTTATTAAAAAATTGTAATAATCTGATAAAAATTTAGTGTTAGAGAAGATAGAAAAATTACAATAAAATATTGAATAAATGAGCAACTAAAATTAATATAAAAATTAATTAAATATGATTGAATCTACACTAAAAGACTTATATATTTAAAATGAACAATTAAAAACTTAACAAAACGAAATAAATAAAGACTTACTAATATAACAATTTAAAAAAGACCTTATAACAAAATTCAAATCAAGAAGTGATTATAAATTACAGATGCAAAAATTTCAATAATGGTAATAACATTATAACTAAATTTACTCTGAAAATAAGCTATAAGAGATAAGACTAGAATATAAAAATGAAATTTAATTCTAATAAAAAATAGATTAAGCGTTGTTTATCAATCCAAACCTAGCAATAATGATAAGCAAGCATGACATTCTCCTTTATGAAATAACATAAAACCTTCTTAAAGTAATATCATAAGCACATTACGATCAAATTACTGATATATATCAAGCTTTCAAAATTCGCAATTATGAGCAATTATTCCTTTCATTTTCACTAGATAAACATATGGGACTTTACCAACTGGAAAACAATGAATTGTAAATGATAAACAAGATCAATGTTATCAACACTCCAATCAGTTCTATAAGGTAAGTCATCAATACTCAGATGTTAATATTGGGTGATTATTATGGAGATATTTATTTTTATGACCTTAATACTCTCAAAGTAGTTAGTCATAGTAGGTCCTAACATTATTCAAAGATTCTTTCAATTTAGCATTGTATATTTAATTAGGAAATATAGTATTTGATTCATTGTGAAAACACTATAAGTCTATGGAAAGTCGAAGAATATTTAGAGTGCAAATAAATTATTCAGAGTTAGCAATTTCTCTCTATTTAGTAGGTTATTACTAATCCATTATTTAGTTAGTAGATACTTCAGTAAGACCCTAGTGCTAATAATATTATTTTGATTGTCATGGCTAATGGATAAGTTGCTCTTTATGATATTCTCTCTTAATTATTCTTGTATACTATTAATATTCACAAAAACACCATACTTAACATTATCAAAATCTCTACACTTTTTGTAACACTTTCTAATGATTCTATTGTACTTTTCTTTAGTTTTGATTAGTATCATTAATTAAAAATACTTAACTTATTCTAAATTCCCAATCAAAATTCTATTCATATTTTATAAATATTTGATAATTAAATTGCTGTTATTAATTAGTAATCTATAACGTTTTATTCTATTATTTGATTTATAAAATATTTTATTTTAAAAATTCTATTATATTTATATTCATAAATAATATATTTAAAAAACTTATAAATTAAATTTATAATTATAATCAATTATTAAAATATATAATGCAAAATTAATACGGAAATAGTGAGGAGAAATACGATGAATTAGAAATATTTTTAAAAAATTAAAAGAATAATAATATTGAGAATTATAATAAACTAAAAATCAAATTTCCACAAATATAATAATATGAATAAAAATGGCTAAATGAAAATTAAGGTAAAGAATTATTTGTTGTAAATTAGGAAACAGAATTAGAAAGAAGACTAAGAAAAAGAGAATATGAAATGAATAAAAGAATTTAATTATATTAAGAAGAAAATATTTAATAAAAAAAATAAATGAATGAATATAATACAAATGTCTCATGTGAAAATACTTAATCAAATGTTAATTAATAATAAAATAGTAATATAAATTAATTACAAGTTATTAATTAGGACTATCATTCTAAATTAAACTCTTTAGATTCTGAATTTTAAAACAGCAATATAAATTAAACATCATTTAATTAAAACAATAATAGCAATAATATTAATTAGTAATAATAAGAAAATTAAAATAAGTAAAAAAATTAATAAATTGAAGATAATTTTATTATTAAATAAAATAAAGCATTATTAAATAAAAAAGAATAATAACTGTTATATAGGTAATAACTTGAATAGTAAATAAAAGAAAAGGACAATTAATAAGTAAATAATAATAATAAAAATTTTAAAATAAAAAATCAAGTTTCTTAGTAATAAGATGAGTAATAATAATCTATTTTACATAAAAAAGAAGAACAATTTATTTTACATAAAAATGAAGATATAAATGTTCAAAAAAAATTATAGTAATAAAAATTATATAGAGAGTAGCTAAATTAGTAAATTTAATAAAAATAAAAAATTAAAATAGAAAAAAATAATCATTAATTATAAGATGAAAAGATATTTTAATAGAATATGATTGGAAAATAAATTTAAAAATCTTTTTAAATTGAAAATTAAATTTAAAGTAATAAATAAAATTAAAATTAAGAAATTTATTTATAAAATTAAGATATTTAAAATTAAAAAATTGATAAAAAATAATAATTAATTTAATAAAATAATTAATAAGATTCTTTAATTAGTAAATTAGAATAAGATACATTGTAATGAAAAAAATAATAGGAACTTAAAAAATTATAACTTTAAAAAGAGTTACAAGATTAAATTAAAGAAAATTAATTAAAAAAAGAAATTGAAAAATAAAAATAATAATAATAGCAAATTGATGAAATGAATAAATAATAAAATAATGATTTGAAAAAAAATAAATTAATTGAAATGAATTAATAATAATAATAATAAATTTAAGAATAATTGTTAAAGTAATAAAGTAAAATAGAATAACAATTATAAGAAAATTAATAATAATAATTGAGTGAATTTAATTAAGATTAAAAATAAAATGTTAATCTATAATAAATGATGGATTCTGATAATCAAATAAACTAATTAAATATAGGAAGTAAATAGTTTTAAAATAATTTTTTTACAACTGATTTATAAATAAATTAAGATAATTAAATTTAAAATAATTAATAAGATATTAATTTTCAAAAGAATATATAATATAATTAAAATTAAAATAATATTGATTTTAACTAATAATGATAATTTTTTGATTAAAATTATGTCTAAAAATATTAAAATGCCTTGTAAAATAATTTTATACAGAAATAGTAATCACAAATAAGCAATTATTAAATATTAGAAAATAATTAGATATTAAATACAAAAGAAAATAATATTTAATATGAATTATTTTTGTAAAGGTAGATGTTAAATTAATAAGAATTATAGTAATAATAAATATTATAATAATACTTCCAATATATTTAATGTGTTTAATAAGATAAACATAAATTAGATCATGAAATAAATCAATTAAAATAATTTTTATTAAATAGTTAATTATAACATTAAAATCAAATTAAATAAAATTATAGTAATAATTTATAATTAAATGAAAATATATAATTTAATTGATAATGTAATAATAATATTGATAATGAATCAATAAGAAATAGTAATTTAATGTTAAATGCTTAAACTTATTAAATTAATTATAGTAAGTGTTAATTAGAAAATAGTTTTTTATGAGATTTAAATGATTTTTAATAAATTCATTAAAATCATTTCTAATTAAACAACTATAGTTTACAAGAGAAAAATTATTTGACTAACAAATAACTTTAAAATAAAGAAATAAATTATTAAAATAATTAATATTATAACAATGATAAAAACACAAATAATGATAATAACTTAAAATAATAAATTTATGATTAGACTAATTTCTAAAATCACTTTAATTAGTAGATTGTCTTGAAGGATCCTTTAAAAATTTAATAAAATAATGAAGATTTAGATCTTAATCTAAAAAATAATATATAATAATCTATTTAGTTTTCAAATTAAGAATCTGAATTAATTTCACAAGTAATAAAAAATAATCATTTTTAAAAGTAATAATAAGATAATAAGCAATAGTTAATTTCTTAATTATATTAAAGTTAATATTAATTAACTTAAGATTTATAAAAAGAATAAGAATAGTAAAAATTTAAAAATGAAGAATAATAAAAATTTTATTAAAATTTTAATCAAGATGTAGATTATTAAAATGTTAATTCTTAAGTTTCAATATAAATTGAATAAAACACAACTAATTAAATCAATAACTCCAAAGTTTCTAAATAAATTGAATAAAGCAAAGCAGATTACATTAATAATTTAAGTGATTTTGAAAAACTTTATAGAGCAAGTTTTAATAATTAAACTAATAAATTTAGTGATTTTTAACCTTTAAAAACTGAAACAAATAATTTAAGACTTTAAACAATCAAGAAATAATAAATGAATTAAGAGTTTAATAATGGTATATTTAATGAAATTATAAACTTAAATTAATTTTAAAATTAGGAAATTAATGAAAATAATAGTGAAGAATGTGAATCCTATTAAGATTCAGACATAGAATATAACACATAAGATTAAAACTATAATTAATAAGAAAATAATAGTAAAGGAAATCAAAATTCTCAAAATTATATTTAAGATGTTTTTTATAAATAAGGATAAAGCTCATAAAATAGTGAGTAATAAAGAATAAATAAATAAAATTCAGAACTTAATATTATTAACATTAATAATAATAGAAGTTAATAATTGTCTTATGAAGAATAATATTATGAAAGTATCTCTGATTTAGTATCATAAGAAGAAGTATAATAATCATAAAATAATAAATATCCCTAAGAAGTTAAAATCAATAATTTAAATCTAAATATTATTGAAAATACTCAAAATAATAATAATAATAATTAAAACCATTTTGTTAGTATATCTACTAATCAAAATAATATTTCTAATCATAAAAAAATATTTGAAAAAAAATTTAAATCTCCTAAAGCTATAGATATTTTTGCAAATATTTAAAAAAAAAATATTTAGACATCTAGTAAAGATTTATAGAGTCAAAATGAAGAATAAAATTTTGATTAAGATGTTTAATAATAATAAATTTTTGAATATAATAAAAAAGAAAACAAAAAAAACATAATTATTTAATAAAATTAATAATAAATTTTGTTAAATAATTTATAATAATGTGAAAAATTTAGTGATACATAATAGATTTATTAAGAAAAATAATAAAGAATATTTAACAGAATTTAATAATTTTTAGAAAATATGGATGATGAATAATAATAAGAATTTGAATAAAATATAATTAATATTTAGTGATTTATAATATCTTTAAATTTAATTTGTATGAATTTTTCTTAAAATTATTTTCATTTATTATAAATTAATTAAATTTATATATAATTAGTCATAATGTTTTAAAGCATGCTTATAATAATTAAAAATATTTTAAACATTCATCTTTTTAAACATTCATACCTTTTTAAGTTACACATAATGTATATTATTACGATTCTTTACTACATCTACTTAAATTTTCATGCATTTTTTATAATTATGGTCTTAATTAAAACTTAATTTTAATTAAATCTATTGGTCTTTTAATTTTATCCATATTAATATATATTTATTATTTATAATTAATAAAAAATAAAATTAATTTAGAAATTTATTTATTTTTTATATTTCATGTAAATATATATTGACAACAAAAATTTCAACGAGTTAATTTTTAGATAGGATTAAGAATTTAACATATTTTATGGAGTTATTTTTGGAACTGTTTTTGAAAAAAAAATATTATTAACAAATTTTTTTCAGCTTAATTAATAGTTAGTTATAGAAAAATAAAATTAAGAAAAAATAATCAATCAATTAACTTAAATAATCTAAATTTGTGATAAAATATTGATTGGAAACTAAAAATTATTAGGATTCATAATTTAATAAACAGATGATAAATTTTAAAAATAAATAGAAATAATATTAACAAGTATATTTTAAAAAATATATGTATTTAAAAATGATATTATTTTAATATTTAAAACTTCATTCAACATAAAAACACTATATTTTAATTTTAAAGTAATTTTAATTTAATATAAACAAGGATTAATTAATTAATTAATAATCACATACTTTTACCTAATTGTAAAAATAGTTTAAAATAATTAAAGGAATCTTAAAAATTAATAATTATTTTTCTGATTAAAATTTATTAATTGATTAAATAAAATAAAATTTGTTTGACAATTTTGAAATTTCAATTAACAATTATTTAATTTAATCAAATAATTAGTAAGATAAAATTGATTAATTATTTAAAAATTATAAAGAATAGTTTTTTGAATTTAAATTATATTTTAAAAATAAAAACTTTATTTATGAAAATAAAGATGAACAGAAATAAAATATAATTTTAGGATAAATGGATTTATATATTATTATAAACATTAAATAAAATATTAATTAAATAAAAACAGTAATTTATAATATATATATTCATATTTAGTTAATAAAACAAGAAATAGAAAAATAATTGTTTGATTATGTAAATTAAATTTATTTTTAAAAAGACATATTAATTATCAATAAAAATATTAAAAAACACTACTTATAATAAAAAAAAATTTATTAAATTAATAATTTTTCATAAATTATTTATTTAGAATTGAGTTATAATTTAGAATCTATTCAAAAACTATTAAAATTTTAAAACATTAATTAAATAAATTAATTTGAATAAAATGATAAAATATAAGAATATTATTAAAAATTACAATATATATATAATTAATAGTAATTAATAAGAGATAAAGAAGATGAAATTTTATAAAAGTAAAAAAAAGAATAGGAAATAATAAATTAGTAATTAATATAATAATAATTAAAAAATAAATTATTGTAAGAAACATAATAATAATAACTATAAAATAATAAATAATTTGAATAAGCAAATTAAGAAAATAAAAATGAAGAGTTATAAGGTTAAAAAAGTTTAGGTATTTTTACAGGAATATTAGTTTTAGTAATTTCAATGATTTATATAAGATTCAACTATTTTAAATGATTAAATAAAATTAATATATAAAAGAATTAAATAAGTATCTATAAAAATCAAATTATTAAAAATATATAAGTATAGTATTAATATTAAATGGATATATAAATGAATAAAGATAATATTTTGAATAAAGAATATATTCTTTATAGAATAAATGATTTTTTGGGTGATTATGAAAGCTTGAAAATGGCTTATTTGAATAAAAATATAAATGAAAGCATGAATAAATATTTTAGAAATAGATTACAATAATTGAAATTATTGGATAATATGATTAAAGAAGCAAAGCTAGAAAAATAAAAGGAATTACTTGATTAATCAATTTATAGTTTAACACAAGTAATGGGAGAAGATTAAACTAATAAATATTAATAAAATGATAATTATATAAAATAAATTTATGATTATTTTTCGACTAAATGTGTTTTTTTTAATATAAATAATCAGATAAATTTTAATTAAAAAATTGAAAGTAAAATATACACTGTTTCTTAATTCTTTGGAAAGGGATTAAAATAAATAGAAATAGGTGAAGATTTTTGTTAATTTTTTCTTTTTGATTAATCAGTTTATGTTTATTAATTGGATTAGTTGTAAAATATTGAAAACGCTTCATATAGTAATAAGAACAGTGAAAATAATAATAACGATAATAATAATGATGATAATTAAGTTAAATTTTATAAAGATAATTGTCTGAAAAATGTAAAATTCAAATATAATAATATAAAATAAAGTTCAACAAAATCCAAATAATTTATTTATTTGGATAATGAGGGAAAAGTATATATGAGATTCAATTTAAATGAAAATATTAATTACTAATTAAATATGTAAGAAGAAAAAGTAGATGAAATTTAAGTAAGCTACACAACATTAGTATGTATAAAATATAAAGAAAACAAAGAACTAGAATAGCTAACAGTTATAAACTTAAACGAAATAAACTCTTAAAATATGAACAACAAAGAGCGTGAAAAAAAAATAAAAGACAATATAAAAATAGGGAAAATACATTAAATATGTGTAGGATCAAACCTTATTTTAATAGTGAATGAAAATGGTCAATTGTTTTAATTAGAAATATCATCATAAGAAGATAAGATAGAGTAAATGGAATGGTCGAAGAAGAAGAAGGTAAATAGAGTGTTCAGCGGACATTACAGTTATTTTGCTTTAATAAAAGATATAAGGAATCCTATTGAAGAGTGGAATAATGAATAAGTAATAGAGTGGATGTAAGGAATTGCTGATTTTAGAGAGTATTTAAATATTGTCAAGTATCATAATATCAATGGATAATAGTTAGTCAATGCTGATTCAGAGTTTCTTACCAACAATTTAGGACTCACTAGGAAGGATCTTATTATCAAGTTCTATTCTGAAGTTAAGAGGCATACTTTTAGGAATTATTATTCTCAGTAGTTGTATGCTTGGGGAAATAATTCACATTCCAAATTAGCATTGCAGTACATTATTAATATCATTATCTTTTATCATATTTATTATTATTATTAATGTATAGTCCGTTAAATCTAAATATTGCCTAATAAGTACCTTTGCCTTTTTAAGAAGAAATTATTGATATTTAAATCGGTTTTAAATAATCAATATTTTTACTATCGAATAATAAAATATTTACTACTTAATCAATTAATTAAACTTAGGTAAATAAAAAATCGGATAGTGAAATATAATAAAAATAATAAAAGAATTAATAGAATCAAAAGAGTAAAAAAAATAAATCTGAAAAATAACAAAATATTTTATAATAGTAGTAATAGTAATAGAAATATTTAGTAGAAATATAAGATGATAATTTAAAAAAATATTAAATAAAACAAATATATATCAGCAAATATTTCCTAAGCTTATTAGTTTAAGAAAATACGTATATGAAACAAAGCATAAAAATGAAATCAGGTGATTAGATATTAAAGAAATTGATTTGGGATTAAAATATAAATAGAGAAGAATATACATTAGGATATGAAGATAGATTTCTAGGAATATTGGAAGTAACAATTGATTAATTTAGAATGGGAGAAGCTAAGGATCATAGAATAAGATATTTCAAAAAAAATGGAGTTATAGTATGGGATAGAAATTCCAAAACAAATTATATTTTCTGATGTTAATTAATATTTAATATTTATTTGATTCATTTATTTTCTCGTATTTTAATGTTTTTATTTATTATATAATTAATTTTTTTATATCTAAAAATATTTATATAAAATGTAATCAATTATAAGATCTTCTTCTATTTAAAATAGATAAATCAATTCAGAGTAGCATCAATTATAAAAAAGTGGGGTAAGCTTTTATCCTAATACTTCCAATATAAGAATTCTCTAGAATTCTGGAATATCATAAATAAATATTAAAACACAATAATTTCAAAACAATCTTAATAGTAATTAATCAAATAAACAAGATTTTTCTTTAATTTAAGAAAATTAGAAATTATCTAAAATTTTAGGGGAACAATAAAATTAATTAAATAGTTTGTAATAAAAAAATTAGGGCTTAGAAAATGAAAATATTAATAATCAAAATTAAATTCAATAATTAAATTAAAATATTTTTTAAATTTAAGAAGATAAATAAACTCATCAAGAAAATTATGAAAATTAAATAAATAATATGAAATCTTAAAATAATGCTTATTAAAATAAAATAAAATAATTAAATCAGGACATTTAGAAATACTAAAATGATTATTAAACTGACAAATAAATTTATTAAAAATAAATTAATAATTTAAAATCTGAAAATACTAATTATTAAAATAATATAAAATAACTAAATTTATTAATTTAAAAAATTTAATATGATAAATAAAGTTCTTAAGATATTTATTTAAATCAAATAAATAATTTAAAAGCTGAAAATATTAATCATTAAAATGAAATTTAATAATTAAATTAAAATATTTAAAAAATATAATAAGACAAATAAGTTTCTTAATAAAATTATTAAAATTAAATATAAGATTTAAAAACTAAAAATTTGGAAATAAATAAAGAAATAAAAAATTTTGAATAATTGATAAAAAATCTGTAATAATAAATTGGTAATTAATAAAAAAAACATTAGAATATAAAAAATTAATTATAAGATGATAATTAAAATCAAAATAGATAAATATTAGAAAGCGAATATATTATTAATCAATAAACATAGATGTTAAAAGAATAGACCGAAACAATTTTATAGTTATAAATTAAATTAGATTAAATTATTGAAATGAAAAATAAATAACAAAATGAATTGTAAATTCTTTATCAAGAGAATAAAAATAATATAATTAAATATGAAAAATAAATTACCTAATAAAACATAATTATTTAAGACTATATTTTAAAGTTAGAAAAATAAACTCAATAATATGAAATAGCAAATGAAAATATTATACTTTTAAAAGAAGAAAATAAAAAAAATATAATAAATTATCAAAAAGAAATAAATTAATAAAAATTATTTAATGAAGAGTATATTTGTGAAATAGAAAAATTAACTTAATAATGTTAAATAGCAAAAGAAAATATTTAATTTTAAAAAGATATTATAGAAGTTCATAAAAATTGAGAGTAAGAATTAAATTAATAAATAAAAGAATTTAATATTTAAGAAATAAAAATTTAGAAATAAGATTAGTAGCTTTTAATATTAGCTGAAGAGTTAGAAAAATTATAAAATGAATATGAAAGTAAAATATTAAAAATAAAAAATTTATATTAATACTAATAAGACTATTCAATATTATAACTTGAAAATAATAAGCTTAATATGTAGATATTCTAATTAGAATAAGAAATAGAAAAAATAAAAAGCGAATAGAATATTTGTTAAAGCTGCTTTTCTATTAATAATAAAAGCAATATTAATATATATTAAAACTAATTAGAAATTAAATATCAAGTAAAAATGGTTCTTTTAATGGCTGAGGTGGAATCTTTGAGAAATATAATATAGATATAATAAAAAGATGTAGATTAATATAGATAAAAACTATTAGAATTAAGTAGATAATTTTGAAAAATATATAGATAAATATTATGATGATAATATGATAATGATAAAATATTAATGAAAATAGGATAATGATAAGATAATAAAGAATTCAATGATGTTTAGAGTGTTGAGTAATTTATAAAATAAATTAATCATAAATGAGGTTATTATTAATCCTAAGTATAATTTTAACCTCGGAATCAACTCCAAAGATATTTTTAGCAATCCCTTACAAGACATATACATCCTAATATTTATAATTCTTAGTTAAGATTAATCCTTGACTTTTAATAATCTTATCAATTTTTCCAGTAGTAACTCTTGTAAATACCAAATTTTAATCAATGGTAAAAGTGAGTAGATAACTTTTGAACTCAGTAGTTAGAGTAGCCACATCCCTATCCATAAACATCTAATCAACAATTAAATCCTTCTAATCAAATTTATTCATTTATAAATTCTTTATATTTTCTCTCTCACTCTCTAACAATATAATATCCATTTTCTCCGTTTCTTTCCTTGCATCTAAATTCTTCACCATTTCTTATATCAATCTTATTTATTCTTAATTGTACCACTTCTTTTCTTTCTCTAAATAATCTTTGTAAATGCTTTTGTATTGTTCCATTCTTTCTATTTCTAGCACTTTTAGTCGCTCCACATATTCTTCTATTTTCTTGCCTTATCTTTATATCATTTCTTCTAATTCGTATTATTTTTCTAATAATTTTTTCTATTCTACATATAAATCATTTTTGCTATCTTGTTTCTAGAAAAACTATATAAAATATTCGTTATATCTAATATAATATTATTATATTTTCTTTTCTATATCTTTTATTGTTTCTCGATTATTTTTTAATATTTTTCTTATTTCATTATTAAAATCTTTATACTCTTTTCTTTCTCATAATAACTTTTTAAGTAAAACATTTTTTGTGAAGTTAATATTATCAATTTACTCTTTAATACTATTATCCATACTTTAATTGATTTTTTCAAGAATATTATTAAAAGTGAAATAAAAATTTGACTACTTATTATTATCTAGCAACTACTTTTGCTATTAATTCTTATTTTTCTTGAGATAATCTAGATTATAATCATAGATTTTAAGTTACTCTTTAAAAAACTCAATTATATACTTATTGATTTTATCAGATTAGACAACATTTTGATCCAATTTAATTAGAATGTCATTATGCATTTTCAATGTTTGTTAAATCCTAGAAATTCTTTCTTACCTCCAAGCATTATAAGCTTTGTAATTATTCTTCTTTTTTTCTTAAATAAAATGACTCACTTCTGATTTGTTCATATCTTAATCAGTTCTTAAAATTGTTATTACTTTGTTCTCCTTTTCCATTATAACTTGACTTAATTATTACTCACTTCCTTCTTAATTATCATCATCTATTTTTATAGCTAATCCTTCTATTTAAATACTATCATTTAAATTATTAATAGATTGTAAAGATTTTCTGCTATCCATTTGCGATATCCTTTAATAATTAAATATAACTATAATTATAATTAATTCAAAAGGATATAAAATGTAAGTAAACAACATCAACATTAACAACAATAATAATAACATGAACAATAATGAAAACAGAATTATAACTCCTAATAAGAGTGTAAACTACATAAAACCATAACAAACTCAAATAATAAGCTCATACGCTTCTCCTTTAAGGCAATAGGGATAATCGCAAATACAATAATAACAAGTAGGCTTCCTCCCTTAGAACTATCAAATTCTGAATGGGTCTAAGATAATAACCTAGCCTAAAATGGTAATTCAGTAATCCACTCCTGATAGGTCCACCATATTTTCCAAAACTTTTAACTAGAACTCAACTGTCACCTATAGGAATACTAGTCCTATTGGTCAATAACCTTAAGTAATTAAAACAATCATAAACTCATCGTATTTAAAGCCAAACGTTACAAATGTCCTTCCAAATAATTATAATCATATTAATAATGATTCTAATTAAATTCATAATCTTTCTAGTTCCACTTATTAAAATAATCCTTTATCTTTAATTAATAATAATTCTTAGAAGCCTTTAGATCTTACTGATTAAAATTCATAATAACCTGATAAAAATCAAGAGATTGTTAATTAGTAGATGATTTTATTGTTATAGGAAAATGAGAAACTTATAAAAGTAATTGACGAAAAGAACTTAGAAATTTAGAACATGAAAACTAATAATTAAGATAATTAATAATTATAAACTGAAAATTAAAAGTTGAAATAATAATTATAAGAATTAACATAATAATTAAATGACGAAAAAGAGCAGTTTTAGAACTTTAAAACCAAAATTATAATGGTCATTGAGGAAAATGAAAAACTTTAATAAGTTTATGAATAATTATCTAATGAGTATACAGAACTTTAGGTTAAATATAAAAATTAAAATATTAATGGCTTAAATAATTAATACGAGTCTGAATTAGAAAAATAAGTATCAATTTTGACTGAATAAAATTAATTTTTAATTCAATAATAATAACAATTAAATTCTCACAATATCTTAGAAGTATTTCAATTTTTAATATTTTTAGGAATAGTTAACATAAATATAAAATGAAAATTAACTTTTATAATAATAGATTTAGCTATACAAATAAGATTCTGAAAATAAAGAAGAAAGCAATAACAAAAAATATTAGATTTTAAAATAACAAATAGAATTAGTTTTATAAAAATATTGATTTATTTTTATTAAAGTAAAAAAATATTTTACATAGTTTTTTATTATTCTTATTTTTAAAATATATTGAAGATATTTAAGTTATATTATCTATTTTAATTTAAAATAGATTAGTAAGATATTAAAAAAAAAAAGAATATAATATTTTAATCATATTTACTAAATATATTAATATTAAATTATAAAATTTTTTCATAGTTTTTAAGAAATCTATTTATATTTATTGAAACTTATATGAAATATTAAGATCAGTTAAATTCTTAATTTATTTATGAATAATTTTATATTTTTATAGATTAAATATATATATTATATAATCAAATTATTTTATTTGAAAATTATGTTATATATTATGAATTATAAAAATTAGAAAAAGCTTAATAGGAAATATTTAAATTAAATTATATTTATTCAGTTATTTTAAACAAATGAATTATTTAATTCAAGATAAAATTAAATTAAAAATTGCAAAAGATTTTATTCAAAATTATTAAAATTAAATAAATTATTTATAAAATTCATAAAATTTAACTGAAATTAATTTAATTAATCAAAGAAGTTATGCTAATTTTTAAATATTAATTAAATCATATTTTAAATTTTTATTATGCTCTTTGACTCCTTTTTAGACTAATAATTTAAAGTATTTAAAATTATCTAATATATAAAATATTACCCTTTTATTTTTTTTTAATTCTTTTAATAAATTTTTTATCATTTATAAGGTAAACTGAATCTTTTTCAAATACATGCTATTTGTTTAAATCAATGTTTAAGATAATTTAATCATCATTTTTAATTGTATCTAATTTGTTCTTGAATGTTTTCTAATTTAGTTAAACTGAATTTAAAACTTCAATCCTTTTTTGACTTTCATTTTTCATTTTTATTCCAGATTTAATATATATTTAATAATTTTTTTAACAAATAAAAATAAATTAGTAAATTACTTAATTTATTCAAAATTTATTAAATTTTTATATTATAATATTAATATGAAAAATAATCCAAAATCTGTAAAAATAGATTAAGTATTTTAATTGTATACATATGATACTACAATAAGAGAAATTTTTGATGATAATGAAAAAAAAATTTTAGAAGAAACATTAAAATAAAATATTGAACAATATTTAAATTTAACTGAAGAAAAAGATTAAGATAAAGTTTTTGAAAAATTAATCGAATCAAGAAATAATATTTTAAATGAAATAAAAATAAAATAAATAGATTATTAAGACCAATAAGGAAAAAAAATAAAAGAATTATTTAAAGATATAGACTAATAATTTAAAATGATAAATGAAGACTGTGCAATTTGTTATAAATAATTGTCATTTGAAGGCTGTTTTATTGTTAATGTTTGTCATCATATGTTTCATAAAGATTGCCTCAATTTATGGATAAAATAAAAAAATTAATGTCCTATCTGTAAAAGATAAATAAAATGATGTATTTATTATTATATATTATATTAAATTTAATTAATTATTACTATTTTTATTAAAATTATAAAATGGATAAGAAATAAAAAATTGATTTTATATATAATTAGTTAAATGAATTAGAGGATCAACACATTGAATAGTTGATAGCTTTAATAAATAAATTTTAAATCTAAAAATAATAATAAATAAATATTTAATAAATTAATAAAGAAAAAATCAATAAGAAAGAAGTAAATTAAGATAAATAAATTAATTTAAATGAGAAAATATAAGCTGAAAAAAATTTAAATGAACAATAAAAAATAGAAAATTTAAATCTTAAAATATAAAATGAATTAATTTAATAAAATAATTAGAAATAATTATTATAATGGTAATTATTTGAAAAAAAAGTAT
>Ga0315908_10001624_pt1 | contig 16791 bp, 8 predicted proteins | sample LakEriMetagenome_12_FD_203520 | JGI IMG/M metagenome (GOLD analysis project Ga0315908, IMG submission 203520) | Freshwater fungal communities from buoy surface, Lake Erie, Ohio, United States - Buoy 4 MA124 | ecosystem: Environmental > Aquatic > Freshwater > Lake > Lake biofilm | place: USA... | reverse complement strand
AGAATAAAAAGTACAAAATTAAGAACAATAATAATAAGATTAAAAAGTATAAAATTAAGAACAATAATAATAAGATTAAAAAGTATAAAATTAATAACAATAATAATAAGATTAAAAAGTATAAAATTAATAACAATAATAATAAGATTAAAAAGTATAAAATTAAGAACAATAATAAGAATTATATAATTAAGAATAAAAAGTACAAAATTAAGAACAATAATAATAAGATTAAAAAGTATAAAATTAAGAACAATAATAATAAGATTAAAAAGTATAAAATTAAGAACAATAATAATAAGATTAAAAAGTATAAAATTAAGAACAATAATAATAAGATTAAAAAGTATAAAATTAATAACAATAATAATAAGAATAGAAATAAGAATAGTCAAACACTGATTATGTAGAAAATACTGAAAATTAATAAATCATTTCAGATAAAGAAATAGAAAAATATAATGATAAAAATATTTAATAAATTAAAGAGGTTGCTTTAAAAGAAGTATAAGAATAAATATAAAATAATATAAAAATACAAGAATAATAATAAAAATCACTATAATAAGAAGAATAAAATATAAATAGAGATATTTAAATTAAAGAAGATTTATAAAAACAAATATAAAATGAAATTTTATTAAAATAAATTTAAATTGATAAAGAAAATTAATAATAATTATAAAATCAAAGATATTAAGAAACAATTTAGAAATAAGATGAATAAAAACAACTTATTTTATAATTGCAAGATTAATTAAAAATTTTATAAGAATAATTATCATTTATTTTAAAAGAAAAAGACATTGAATAATAACATAAAAATTAATTAAAAGAAAAAGAGATTTAATTAGAAAAAGAAAAACAGTCTAAAATTGAAGAAGAAAATAAAATAAAAGAAGAAATGTAAAAAAAATTTTAAGAACATTATGAATAACAAATAAATTAAATAAATATAGATAAATAATAAGATAATAAAAAATCTGAAGAAAAAATTGATTAAATGCATACTGAATTATAAGAAGCTTATCAAAAATAAAAGCTATTTTAAAATGAAAACAACGCAATTTCATAATAACAAGAGGATAATTTAATTAATTTGTATGAAAAAAATTAATATATACAAATTTAAGATTTAATGAATAATTATAAATTTTATAATAATAATTAATTACATAAAAAAATCATTATTAGTATTGAAGATTTATAAAAAATAATCTAAAAATAAATTTAAAATTAATAATAAATTAAAGTCGATTCTAATAAGATAGATGTTCAAAAAGTTTATATAAATGATTAAAATAAAATAAATATCTAATAAAATAAATTTTAATAAAATGAAGAATAAAAAATTAGAAATAATCAAATTAGGAAAAAAAAATTAAAATAAGAATAATTTTTGAAACAATTTGAAGAAGATAATAAAAATATCTAAAAGACCGATGAAAATCAAATAAAAAATATTGAAAATAAAATTTATAATGAAACTTAATAGGAAATAAAATAATAATTAGATAAATTAACAAATAATGAATAAAAATAATAAGAAATTTAATAGGATATTTAAAAGAAAATAGAAAATGAAGAAGTTATATAATAAAATAATATTTAAAATTAAGAAAAAGAAAATTTAAACTAATAAAAATATTAATAAAATTTAGAAAATGATTAAAAATAAAAAAATATTTAAATTAAAAAAAATGAATAATAACAAACTGATGAAAATACGGAAATTTAAAAGAAATAAGAGAATGATAAATAATTAGAATAATAATTATAATAAGAATAAATAAAAAAAGAATAATTATTACAAAAATCTATGGAGCTTGAAAGAGATAAATTGTAAAACTAAGAACAATAAAGAAAAGAATAAGAGCAACATTTATAAGAATAATAATAATTAAAATTACAAGAATAAGAATAACAAATAAAACAAGAATAATAGTAAGATTAAAAACCTTAATAATTATCAGAATAAGAATAAAAAAATATTTAATAAGATAAATAAGAATCAAAATAATTAGAATAGTAATAGAAATAATAAAATTTAGAAAATATTTAGTAAATATTAGAAAAAGATATAATCTAATAAAAATAAAATGTTGAAGATTAATAATAGATTATCATCTAAAAAATTGAAGATCAATAAAAATAATAAATGGTAGAATAGAATTAAAATAGTGATTAACAAACTAATTTAGATATGCTTACTAATTATAATAATTAAGATAACGAAACAAATAAATTTTAAGATATTATGATTTCTAAGGAAAATAAATAAGAAAGTAGACTTAAAAATAAGATAAGACTTTAAATTGATGCTTTATAAACAATGAATGAAGATGAGGAAGAAGATAGTATTGAAAAAAAAAATTAAAGAATAAAGGAAAAGGAAATAAATAAAAATAAACACTTAAGAGTTTATAAAAAATAAAAAGAATAAAATTTAGACTTCTAAATTTATAGTAATGATTTAAATAATAACTGGAGATGTAATTTAAGATGTGGAAATCATGCAAATAAAGAAGATTAAATAATGCATGAATTGAATTTAACAGAATTTACAGTTAATAATCAAAATTTAGAACTTTTAAATTGTTAAGATTAGTGTTATACTTTTTATTTAAATATAAATAAGTTATAAGCTGATTCTGAATCAATTGCTTTATCAGAATGTACTAATTATTTTGAAGATTTTGAAAATATTCATCTCAAAACAGCAATCAAGAGTTGTAAATAAAAAGGATGTTCTGAACCAATAAGCAGAGAACTTCTTCCACCTGATGATTATAAATATAATATAAATTAATAAGAAATCAAAAACAAACAAGCAAATAGTTAATAATAAGATGGTTTAAAAGCAGGTTTGAAGCAAGAATAAAAAATGTAATAATTAGAATAATAATTTAGTAAAAAGTAATTAGAATTTACTGAGCAGCTTTTATTATAATAATTAGATTAGTAAATAATTAAAATAAAAAGAGATTTATGTTCAACTGATACTTATTAAAGAGAAAGTTCTTAAATTTTAACAACAGGTTTTATAAATATGATGAAATCTCTTTAAAGATCTAATGATAAATAAGATAAAGATAATAAACTAGTCATAGCAATGAGCGGATTAATGGAAATTGAAGAAAATAAAATAAGACCATTTATAAATGGACTTTAAGGAAGAACAGAATAAGTTATATAATAGATTTAAAGGGTAGCTGACTTTATAAAATAAGTTAATTATTAATGTTTGTAATTACTAGAATCTTAAGGATATATTATTATTTGATCTTCATTTTTCATTTTGTGTAAAATATAATAAATAATCATAATATTACATAATTAATCATTAAATTAATATCACATCCATTTTGACCAACCTGACGAAAATAATTAATTCACCTTAATTACTTTCAGAATTAATGATCCAAAGTCTCCAATTTGGTTTCCATTTTAATAATTCAACCTTATTATGATCAATTGCTTTTTAATTAATAATTATTAATTTAAAATAACGAAATTCTTAATCAATTTTTAATTTTCTTTATTAGAATGTTTATTAGCAGGATTTTTCACCTCATCTATTTATCATTATTTATTAAACCCTCATATTCAATTTTAATAAATTAATTAAATTTGAATTAAACTAAAGCTAAAACTAACTCTAATAGTAATATCTAATATAATATATGTGTGTTTCATCAATAATTAAAAATTTAATAGTAAGATATTTATCAAATTAATTAACCAAACTATGTATTAAATAACTATATATAATTATTTTTGAATATATAATATACGAAATATAAATATATGAAAATTGAATAAAATATTCTTGTTAAAAAATTTTTTGATTTTAATTTATTGATTATTGAATAAAATTTTGGAATCCTGCTTAAATCATCATTAATAATAAATTTTTATATCTTATCTTTTCTTCTTTTAATTATTTCTCTCATTTTTAAAATAAAATTTTATAAAATATTTATTATATTTTTTAATAAATCAATAAATTACTTGCTTTTTTTATCCTCTTCTTCCAACTAAGTAAAAATTTAAATTTAACTATTCACTACAATAAATACTCTTTGAACAATTTATCAGAAAAATTCTACTGATTTTCTAAATTTTTACATACCTTTTGCTTTAAGAAAAATTAAGGCTAAAATTAAAAATAATCTAATTTATTTAAAAGATTTTCATCTTTTAAAAAAAATATATTATTCAATAATATAAATTAGAAAACAGCTTAGAAAATCAAACAGAATAGTTTAACAAAAATTAATAAATGACTTAGAAAATCATAAAAAATAAGTCTGATAAAAAAATATTTTACATAAAAAAATAACATTTAAACTTACATTTTTATATAAGTTAATATTATAAAATTTTAATTATTGATTGTTTAATTTAGTCATTTATCTTAATTATATAACAGACTATAAGAAAATTTTACAAATAATTAATATATCAGATATGAAAACTTTCACCACATCCACAATGACCCTTAGCATTAGGATTATTGAAAACAAATTCTGATTTTAAATCGTCTTCAATATAATCCATTTCAGTTCCAACTAAAAACATAACAGCTTTACTATCAACTACTATTTTTAAATCCTTCTATTATATGACTTCGTCTAATTTGTTAATACTTTTTTCCTCTACATAATCTAATTTATACGATAATCCATTACACCCTCTTTAAACTATGTTTATTTTTATTCCTTGAAAATTCTTATCTTATTATTTATTAAGTAAATATTTTAATCTTTAGTAAGCGTTCTCACTTATACTCATGAGAGCTTTTTTTTACCTTATCATTATTAAATAAACTATTTATTATAAATTATTAATTAATCATATAATTTATTAAATATTTTATTCAATTATAAATTAAATATAAATATATATTTTTAGATTTATTAATTATCAAATTAAAATGAATATATTAATAATTTATAGAGATAAATTTAAAATTAGAAAAATATAATAAATTTAAATCAGATAGATATCTATAATAATGTCAGCTGTATAATATTTGAATGACAAGGCAGAAGTTGTAAGGAAAATGCACGCATTGGCTCTAAATATAGCTGCAGCAGGATCTTTATAAGAAGTAATGAGAAGCAATTTAGGTCCTAAAGGAACATTAAAGATGTTGGTAGGAGGAGCAGGATAAATAAAGTTGACTAAGGATGGAAACGTACTTCTAAAAGAAATGTAGATTCAACATCCAACAGCAGCAATGATAGCCAGAGCAGCTACAGCTTAAGATGATATAGTAGGAGACGGAACAACGAGCAATGTGTTATTTACAGGAGAATTAATGAGATAAGCAGAAAGATTAATTAAGGAAGGAGTTCATCCAAGAGTAGTTTCAGAAGGATATGAGTTAGCAAGAGTAGAGTTATTGAAGTTCTTAGAAACTTTAAGAGCCAAATACTTATTCAGTGCTGAGAGTAAGACTGATTAATTGAACATTGCAAGAACAAGTCTCAGCACCAAATTACAACCAGAGATGGTTAATCTATTGGTAGATATTGTAGTAGATGCTGTTTAATGTATCAGAAAACCTGACACTCCCATCGATCTCTTTATGGTTGAAATCATGCACATGAGTCATAAATTGGCAAATGAAACCAGACTTATTAAAGGCTTAGTACTTGACCATGGAGCTAGACATCCAGATATGCCCAAGTATCTCAAAAAATGTTATATTCTCACTGCTAATGTCTCCCTTGAATATGAAAAGACAGAAGTCAACTCATAGTTTTTCTACTCAAATGCTTAAGAGAGAGAAAAACTATTATTAAGTGAACACAAGTTTATTGATGATAAAGTCTAAAAGATTATCGATCTTAAGAGAAAAGTATGTACTGAGGAAAATGGTTGCAGTTTAGTCTTAATAAATTAGAAAGGTATTGACCCATTAGCATTGGACATGTTGGCAAAGGAGGGAATTATTGCTTTAAGAAGGGCAAAGAAGAGGAATATGGAGAGATTGACCTTAGCTTGTGGAGGTAATGCTGTAAATTCAGTTGATGATTTAACTGAGAATGATTTAGGATATGCTGAAGAAGTGCATGAATCCAACATTGGGGATGAGAAGTACACTTTTGTGGAAGGCTGCAAGAACCCTCTCTCTTGCACAATTCTTATCAAAGGTTAAAATGATCACACAATTGCTTAGATTAAGGATGCAATTAGAGATGGTTTAAGGGCTGTTAAAAATCTTATTGATGATAATTGTCTTATTCCAGGTGCAGCTTATTTTGAGGCTGCTGGTTTTAATCATCTCACTACTTATGCTGATACTGTTTAGGGCAAACTAAAGTTGGGAGTCAAAGCCTTTGCTGAGGCTCTTCTTATCATTCCTAAGGTTCTAGCTGAAAACTCAGGATATGATGTATAAGAAGCTATTCTCATGTTAGTTGATAATAATAAGAATTCTTAATTACCTTAAGGATTAGACTTAGATCTTATGTAGACTATTTAGCCTGAGTTATTAGGAATAACTGATAATTATTGTGTCAAGAAATAGTTCCTGAATATTGCTCCTATTCTTGCGTAATAATTATTACTCGTAGATGAAATCATAAGAGCTGGTATTAACATGAAAAAGGAATGAATATATTTATATTACATCTTTGCATTCTCATTTATTACCTTTTATTAATTTTATTTAAAATATCATCAATTTTATTTATAATACTTTTTAATACTTTTTTTATTATCATTACTATTAATTTTTCTATTTTTTATTAAAATTTTAATATTTATTATTTTTAAATTTTATTAATTTTTATTATTTTATTTTTTAAATTTTAATATTAAAACTTTTATTAAGATTTGAATGGAAATTCAAAGTATAAATATATGTAATTAAATCATTTAAATTTTTAGTGGAATTATCTGGACCTGAAAATTTTGTTGATATCTAAGAATTGTAAAATAAAAAGGCAATAAAATAGAACTAAATTTTAGATTTAAAAAAGGAATTAAAATAATAATTAGAAAATTTGAGCATGGTGAATTTAATAACTAATATTAATAATAAAAAAGTTAAAAATATAAATATTTGTAGAAATATCTTTTAATATGATTTTTAATAAAATAGCTCTCGATAATATGAATAAATACTATAATAAAATAACTTAATTAATTAGTTGAAAAACAAGTTAGATTAAAATTTAAGAATACATAAGAAATAATTATATGAGACACAAAAAAAATATTAAGATTAAATTAAAGATTTAAAAACTGAAATAATTTTTAATGAAGATTTAATTTAAAATTAAAAATTAATGATAATTAATAAAGATTAGTAATTAGATTAATAAATTGATAGTATTATTAAATAAGCCTCATAATAATCTAAAATTTAAAAAGAATATTAATAAAATTTATAATAATTTTAAACGAACTAGGAAAAGCTATAAAAATAATAAAAAACAATAATGTAATTTAAATCAATTATATTTTAGAGATTTAAATTGGTAAATAAAATAAATAAATAATTTAAACCATTAAAAATAAAAAGAAATAGATTATTTAAAATATTAATAGAAAATATTTAAAAACCAAATTTTAAATATTTTTGATAATTTTACTTATAATATATAAGAGAAAAATAAAATGATAGACAATTATTTATAACATTAATTTATAAGAATTTAATAATTAAAGAGTATAATTCATAAAAATAAAAATAAAATTTAAAATTAATTTAAGAGTAAGAGAAAAATAATTTTTAAACAAAAAGAATATGATCTTTAATTTAAATATGACTCTTTAAGTACAATTGATTCTAGTCTTCAAACTTAATAAAACTTTCCATAAATCGTTAAAAAAGATGATAAATCTACATAAATAATATAGAGAAGCAAATAAAATTCAATGATTTTAAGTTAAATAGGAGAAATTAGAATTAAAGATAAATAAATTCAAGAAAATCAAGAAAAGAGGATAGAAAATAGATGGATATTAATTATATTAAGTTTTACATTAATAATAATATCCTCTATAATAAATTGTAAGGTCTGATGATTTTAATAAAAAAATAATTAATAAAACATAAAAATAATAAATTAATATTATTAAAATAATAAATTTAATATAAAAATTCACTTAATGGTATAAATAGAGAAGTATGGATTAACAGTAGCAACAAAAATTTGATTATTGGAATTGGTGGTAATCCAATTTGGCTTAGCATCAATAGCTATCCTCCTAAGAAAATTAGGATTATGATAAGAGTCCCTGTTTTTTAAATCCCAAAAGGCAAATGAAAGATCGTTGCTGACTGAAATAATGATTTGTGAATTGAACTAAGCAAAAACTGAACGGATGACTTTGCCTAAATGACCATCGATAATAAACTTGGGTTTCTTAGGATCTTTGGCATTAAGACCAAAAATATGACCAGTTTCGGTTGAGATGATACTCAGATTCTATTAATTACAGATAGAATAAATCAAGGGAGGACTTAGGAGTTGTCCACTTATAAATTTCTGACCTAAATCTGTCAAGCTTATACTCTTCATCTTTGAGGTCTTCAAGTCCCAATAAACTACTTAACTATCAAATCCTCCTGAAATAGCCAATTCACTATCACCAAATTCAATCACTTCTAGTGTATATCCTATCTATTATTGTTATTATATTTATTATTATCATTTTCATTATCATTATCATTATCATTATCATTATCATTATCATTATTATTATCATTATCATTATCATTATTATTATTCATTTTTATTATTTTTATTTACATTTGAATGTCCACCGCAATATTCTTTAATTAAATCCAATGTTTTTCTATCATACATATTTATATTTCCTCCATCATCTATTCCTAATATTTATTTTTCATCCTTTGTAAACTGAATCTGGTTTATATCTTCTTACCCTTATTTTGATTATTATTTAACCTTTTTTATTATTATTTATTTTTAATTACACTTTTTTCTATAATCTTTTCAGATCTTAAATCATAACACTATATATTCACACTATTTGATACATAAATCTAATCATTTTTATCGAATAATATATTTTATAAATCCACAATTTCATTATTTTTATACATTTTAACACTGCTGTTCAATCTTAAATCCCATATTCTTATTGATTTATCAGCTGAACTACTAGCTATTATATTATTATTTTCATTTTATTATTATATGCATATTATTTAATCATTATGACTATTAAAATTCTATTTATATATTTAAAATTATTATTATTTTAATTCGCTTTTTTTTTACATTATTGTTATTAATATTTTAGATAATTTTAGTTTATAGGTTTATAAATAATAATAAAAATAAATGATTGATAATTCAATAATAATAAAATATTATAAGATAATAATGATATTAATAATATATTATTAATTAAATAATGGAGAGATTATAAGAAGATATATAAGTGGCATTAAAAACAAAAGAAGGGGTATACATAATAAATAGCAACACTAACGATATATAGATGAAATAAGAGGAAGTAGTAAGCCGAAATAATAATGAAATATACTTATTAAAAGAGGGGAAGCTAATAATAATTGGCTAATAAAGTTTGAGCATTGTAGATTGCTATTCAAAAAAGGAGATAGCGAAGAAAGAATGGGAACAATAAATAATGGACAGCCACTTATCTTAAAATTAATAATATATGAGTGTAATGCTTTGAGTGTCAAAAGATGAGTATGACCTAGTAGTGATATCAATAACAGAAATAAAGGAAATTGGAAGATGGAAATACAGTCGACAGATACGAGAAAGTTGGCCGATTCTAAAGTTCAATAAGAATGATAGCATTGCTTTAAGGATGATAGAGTCAAATCTCAAAGTTGAAGTTTTAACAATTAAAGACAACATAATGGAGTCAGTAACAATGCTAGATCAGAGCTGTGACCATATTCATTTGTTAGATTACGAGTAGAACACTTTCCTTTTGCTTTGTCTAGAATAACATGATCATGGTTATCAATCATCTTAAGCTTCTCTCTCCATCTACCTTTTTTCCTCTCTTAAGTGTATCCTCAATCAGCCATTACATCAGGCTCAACAGATCTCCATCAAACATTCTTCAGATAACGAGTGCATTCTAATCAAAACATAAGTGCATGTTGATGATACCAATCAATCATATTATGGTTAAAACAAACTATATCACTATTCCTTTAAAAATCTCACTCTTAAAGAAATTCCTCTCTATGAAGGACCAGTTCATTCCTTTGAATTCCTGAATGATGATAGAATAATAGTTATAAGTGGGTTCATGCCTAGCTTCACAGTTTTATACTCTAAATATGGAATCCCTTAATATGAACTATATAGATCTCACAGGAATACAGTAATTAAGGATAAAAAGAGTGATTGGGTAATTATTGGAGGGTTCGGGAATCTAAATGGAGTAATAGATATCTGGGATTTGAAAAACATGAATTTGATTGGTAATGCTAGAAGTAATTCAGCCACAATGTGCTAATGGAGTCCATGTAGTAGATTCTTCATGACTGCCATTCTTAATCCTCGGCTTAGGATTAATAATAATTACAAACTCTTCTCTAGAGAAGGTAAATTATTGCATACTCTTGATATGAGTTACACTGAACTCTACTCTGTCCTCTATCTCCCTAATTTTAATAATAATCTCTCTCTCCCTATCTAAACTATCAATCCTACTAATTAGCAAAATGATTAAAAAACTCAAAAAATTTTCAGGCCAAAAGGTACCAGCCATTTCGCTAATCTTTTAAAAGCTGAAAAAGAACAAACTCTTAATAATCCAAAAAAAATTACCCTGGAGACTTATCTTTAATCTATTCAAGACAATAAAAAAACCAATTAAGAAGAGACTTAAGACAAATTATTAACATAGCAAAAATCTTTTCCCACTTTTGTTATAGGTTAAAAAATTTAACAATAAGTATAATTCTAGCAACCAAATTAGCAACAATAATAGTAATAATAATAGCCAAATATTCCAGGTCTTGCTTAACAAGAAAATAAAAATAAAAAAAAGAAAAGGATTAGAAAGAAAAAAGAAGGGAAAGATGATATAGAAGAAACGGAATGAATTAAATTTAATATTTTAAAATAAATATAATATTATTATAATATATATGAAAATAATTTAAATAAATATTATAAAATAATAATAATTTAAATAAATAAAATTGTATATATAAATATAATTATATGCATAAATATATACAAACTTAAAAAGCATATAGAATAAATTATTTTAATATATTAATGGACTGCTGCAATTAAGACTTAGAGATAATGGTAAGCCGGTAAAAAAGTAAAGATTAAAAAATGAATTTAGACTATGATGAAAATGATTTAAACATTAAAGATAAATTTGGGAAAAAGACATTATTTTTTTATGATGATATAATAGGTAAAAAAAGATTAAATACAAATAATATATATTAATAATGATTTTTATAAATTAATGAATAAAAGGGACATTTCAATATGCTCCTGGACATCCAATGAAACCATTTAGAGTAACAATGACTGACGAACTAGTTCGAGCTTACGAAATGTATCCTCACATGGACATTTATGATAATAATTTCAATTCAGGATATTTGAAAGAAAGCATCAGTGAAATATTAACTCGATTTCACAGTGATGACTACATAGAATTGATATCTCAAGTAACTCCTGAAAACAAACAAATATATGAAGATTAACTCTACCGATATAATTTTGGGGATGATTGTCCAGTGATAGACCGATTATTCGAGTATTGTGGAATTTACAGCAGTGCCTCAGTTGTAGGAGCAGACTTACTTTATAAAGGAGGATTCGATACAGTTATTAATTGGAGTGGAGGGTTGCATCATGCTAAATAATCAGAAGCTAGCGGATTTTGTTATGTCAATGATGTCGTTTTGGCTATATTATAGATGCTAAATTATTATCAGAGAGTTTTATATATTGATATTGATATTCATCATGGAGATGGAGTCGAAGAAGCTTTTTATACTACCGATAGGGTCATGACTTGTTCCTTTCATAAGTTCAAAGATTACTTCCCTGGCACTGGAAACATTAATGATATTGGATTGGAAAAGGGAAAGTATCATGCCGTTAACTTCCCACTTAATTAAGGATTAGATGATGACAGTTTTGAAATGATATTCAGACCAGTCATTGCCAAAATCATGGAGCAATTCAGGCCTGAGGTGAATACATATCTTTATTAAATATAATACTTTATAATTAGACCATCTATATAATGAGTAATTTTATTTATGAATATTAATAAATAGGCGATACTGCTGTAATGTGGGGCTGACAGCTTGAGTGGAGACCGTTTGGGCTGCTTTAATATGAGTATCAAGGGTCATGGAGAATGTATAAAATTCGTAAAGAGTTTCAACCTTCCTCTAATGTTAGTGGGAGGAGGAGGATACACATTAAGGAATGTTCCTCGTTGTTGGACCTATGAAACTAGTCTTTGTCTAAACCTAAACATCTCTAACTAAATGCCTGATAATCTCTACAATGAGTATTTTGCTCCTGAATATAAACTGCATCTTCCTATCTCCAATATGGAGAACCTCAATAGTAAACCTTATCTTTAAAACATCACCAATCAAATACTCTAAAATCTCAAATAGGTTTCTCCTACATCTATTCAAATTGATAATCTCTCAAATAATGTATTTATTTTTTATTAAATAATCAGGATTAGTTTATCAATGTCGACTATTAGGATGTTATCAACAAATTATAAGAGGAAAGATTAGATTAAAATAATTCATGAATAATCTTTGAAATATTTTTATATCACTTATTTTAACATTATATTAACTAATCCGAATTTAATAAATAAAGATATGATAATATAAAATGAAATTATTCATTATTTTTCAAGACAAATAGATTTTTAGATAGGAATAAAGCTGTAACAATTGGAATTGATTTAGTCCTTGACATACTTTTCAAGACCATTACAATCATAACTCTGCTTATTCTTGATATAAATGATGAAGTGCAAGTAATTGTAAAGATTATGTTCGAGGTAAATATGCTAGAGCCAACCGTTGCCCCTTTATTAAATAAAAAGAAATAGAATTACTTATTTTCAAGTTCATATCTATCTAATCCACATATATAACATTCCTCCTTAATTTTTTTAAGCATTTCATTCCTATTATCTCTAAGCTGTCCAAAAGTATCAATAACAATTCCAAAAATGATTTAGAGCAAGAGAATATTGACAACAATAAAGAATAAAAGGTTGAAAGTATATTATACCCAATAATCCTTTTCTGTGATTTTAAGTTTTTAAATAGCATCTCCAATTCCTCCATCCAACCTTAACCCATTGTTAAGAGTGGAAATAAAGATTAAGAAGAGATTGGAATTATAATTGACCACATTGTCCTACGGTAAAGAATCATCACTACTTTAAAAAATATAAACATAGTTGAGTTTATAGAAGCCAAAAATGCTGAACCAGAATACAACGATCACCAAAAACCCAAAGGTTTTTATCAGAATCCCCAAATGTGAAGTTACACTTTTGAAGATGTTTTGTAAGTCTTCACTTCTTTTCACTATGTCCACCAATAAAACACAATACATAATTGGAGAGAAATAAGCCGATATTGTTATTGCCAGATAGATTAAATTATACAGATTCTCAAAATCAAATAACATCTTCAATAGAGACTAACTAAATTAACTCACTTAACTCTTCTATTTCTTGATTTCTGAACTGAAGAATATCTGAATCCTATTTAGAATTGAGAATTATCCCTTTTAATGCTATAAAATGTTTTTAGCCTACTGCTTTTCTAATTCAAAATTATTGATGAACTATTTAGTTAAACTAACTTTGAACCTTTCTATCATGCAGCTGAAATAAACGATGAAGGAGATAAACATTTGGATCAACCCTAAGTATTTATAGGCAAACTCTAGGGCTGAGTCTATGTTGTCATCAGGTGGATCTTGCACGGTGAATAACAGACAAATGTTTATAATAATGACTAATAAAAAAGATAAGTCTTTTAGTGCTCTCCAATTGTTTATGAAGATATAAATTGGCCATTTGGAAATCTATTATCTGTATAACATCTAGATTTCGTAGTTTTTCGTATTTTGGAAAAACTATTTAATCCTATCCTAATTTGAGTACATGTTCACATCCTTTATTATGCTCTTTCTTATATCTTCAGTTATAAACTTACTCATGTACATCTTCTTATAATACAGTTTGAACAGTTCAGACCTATTTTCTTGCATATTTAAATTCTCACTTTCTCTCAATATCTCAACACATCCTACAAATATCTTAAAAAAATTACAACATTTTGTGAACTTCATATAAACGAACAAATTATTTTTATACATATTAAACTCATTTTATAATTTTTACAATTATTCTTCTTTCTCTTATTAAGTCGCTAAAAGTTCCATTTCTTAATTCTTCTTTTGATCTAACTATTCATTATTTTCATTATTATCCATATCTTCAATACTCATATAATTATAACCATCATTTAGCTTTTATCTTTCCTGTTATTATTTTTTTTGCTTTTCTAATTCTAATTTTATTTTTATTTTATTGATAACATTAAGTTGCTATTAAATTTGATTGATTTCGAATTTGTTTTCAGTTTCAAACTTCCTCTACTCATACTTGTTGTAATAAAAAGACTGTTCACCTTTCAAAATGTCAAACCTGATGTCTGTATTGTCAACAATGTCAATAAAAAACTAGGCTAGTATATAAATATCAAATCCAATGTCAATAACCTATTCGATGATCTGCTTTTATTGAGCATAATATTACTCTTCTTCTATGTTTTTATAATACTTGGAATAGTTTTTACCTTTAAACACCCAATAATTAGATTTGTTACTCACTATGTCCATCTCTAAGTCTCTAAAAGTTTAATCACTATTTTTTATAGTAAATTCATAAATGGTTTTCATTTTTTCCAAAAGTAGTTCAATATTCAATTATTAGATTAATATTTTCATATTTTAGATATTCTGATTACCAATCGTAATGATTTGTAAATACTTCAAGCATGATGAAAGCACATTAATATGACTTTTGTTGATAGGTTTGTCTAATTCCAAGATATTAAAAATATGCTTCTCTTTTAAAATGTTTGAATTAATATATTCAATAATGATGAGATACTCAGATAGATAATTTTAATTAGAATAACATGGTCCAACGCAGAAATCTGTTAGAGTCTTAAAGCATTGATCAATTATCATATTAAATTCAATAAGTTCTTCTTCAAATTTATAAACAAACTGAACTCCTTCTGAATTAGATAATTGAATGAATTATTATTTGTCAAAATAATAATTCATCATAAATTGCATTTCATTAACACTATGAAATACCAAAGAACAAAGCAAATCTGCAGTCTCTTTTACAATATTAACACAAGTAAGAGAATCATGAACATCCTCTTACTGTTAATTATTCATATAGTTCTGAAATTCAAGGTTGCAGTTATCACACAATAGTTACAAAAACTTTAAAATACTCTTTATCATTATTTAACTATTAATCTAACTCTTTTATTTGAAAAAGTCCTAAGGAGTTTTTAAATGGCTAACTACTTTAGAACCATGCATCACCAATTTTTTAAAATTATTAATTTCTAACTTAATATAGTTAAACACTTCATATTTAACATCATTATCATTCTTCTTGAAAATCTGCAATATTTAATTCTAAATGTTTCTATTACCATTTTAGAGAAGATTATTGAGAATCAAGAAACTTTCATAAATTACTTATTGTTCAGATTCCTACTTGATCTAGTCTAATCCATATTTCAAACATCCTGTTTAATAATATTAATTCTAAACATTTTGAATGTCTTAATTAAGCTTTGTTAACTATTCAATATCATTGTAGTCTTAATTCTTCTTATATACATTGTTAATATCTTGTTCTATCTATTTACGGATTATCTTCAATATGTATAGCTTATCCTTCTCATTTTAAAACTTCTAAAGAAAAAACTTCAAATTAAATCTGTGTATCAAACCACTCTGCTCACTCTCCAGTCGTCGAGAGTCATTTGGATTGCAAATCAAGTTTAATACCTTATTATAATATTATAATATTAATTATTATTTTAATATTATTACATTATAATAAATTATTATTAAAATATATTATGTATTATTTTTTTATTTCATTATTAATGTAAAAGACTTATATTATTATTATATATTATTATATTTGTAAATCATTAAATATATAATTATTATAATTATAATATTTTATAAAACTTGATTGTCATTCTGAATGTTAAAATGAATGGTAGAAGAATAATTAAGACTATTTTTAAAGGATTGAGTATTAGAGTTGAAGGTTTCTTAATAGAGAAAGAGGAATTTGCAAATTTCTAAATTATTATCAACCTATAAAAATTTAAAATGATAATAAATAATATTATAAATATTGCATGATGATATAATATTAAAACACAATATGATAATATGTAAGATAGAAATGATAAATTACTTGATAGTCATCAATCTTATTGTTATTGACTAGATCGATCCATTCCTTGGCTAACCTTTCCTGTTCTTATATCCTTGGCTGAAGATACTCTATACTTAACCGGATCTTCTCAATCATGCCCTTCATATAAACAGCATCATTGAAATTCTTCTTATCACTACAGTATTTTACTTGTAACTTATCAATATGCTGACTAATCTAATCCTTTTTCAAATCTTATCCCAATAAACTCTATAAATCTGATATGTACTTTGATTGTAA
>Ga0315908_10001623_pt1 | contig 16798 bp, 18 predicted proteins | sample LakEriMetagenome_12_FD_203520 | JGI IMG/M metagenome (GOLD analysis project Ga0315908, IMG submission 203520) | Freshwater fungal communities from buoy surface, Lake Erie, Ohio, United States - Buoy 4 MA124 | ecosystem: Environmental > Aquatic > Freshwater > Lake > Lake biofilm | place: USA... | reverse complement strand
CGCAGTGGTCTTCGCCAGCACCGGTGCGCGCACTGGACAGGCAGGGCGGGGCCAAGGCAAAACGCGCGGCCCGTTGGGACCGCGCGTTTCTCAGAACACAAGCAGGACGAACCCTGCGGCCAGATCAGGCCAACGACGGATCAATCGCCTTGCAAGCGGCCACAAGGCCCTTCACGGCATCAATCGACTTGTCCATCATCGCTTGCTCGTCAGCATTCAGCGTGATGTCCACCACACGCTCCACGCCACCGGCGCCAAGGATGGTCGGCACGCCGACATACATGCCTTTCAGGCCGTAAGCACCGTCCACATAGGCCGCGCAGGGCAGCAGGCGCTTTTGGTCCTTGAGATAGGCTTCGGCCATTTCAATCGCCGAAGCGGCAGGCGCGTAGAAGGCCGAGCCGGTCTTCAAAAGGCCCACGATTTCCGCGCCGCCATCACGGGTGCGCTGCACGATGCCGTCGAGCTTTTCCTGCGTGGTCCAGCCCATTTTCACCAGATCGGGCAGCGGAATGCCGGCAACAGTGGAATACCGAACCAACGGCACCATGGTGTCGCCATGGCCACCCAGCACAAAGGCGGTTACGTCCTTCATCGAGACGTTGAATTCCACCGACAGGAAGTGACGGAAACGGCCCGCGTCCAGAACGCCCGCCATGCCCACGACCTTGTTATGCGGCAGGCCCGAAAACTCGCGCAGCGCCCAGACCATCGCGTCCAAGGGGTTGGTGATGCAGATCACAAAGGCATTGGGCGCATGCGCCTTGATGCCTTCGCCGACCGATTTCATCACCTTGAGGTTGATGCCCAAAAGGTCATCGCGGCTCATCCCCGGCTTGCGCGGCACGCCGGCGGTGACGATGCAGACATCAGCGCCTACGATATCTTCATAGCTGTTCGCGCCCTTCAGCGACGCGTCAAAGCCCTCAACCGGGCCAGATTGCGCAATGTCCAGCGCCTTGCCCTGCGGCGTGCCCTCGGCGATGTCAAAAAGGACGATGTCCCCCAGTTCCTTGAGGGCGGCGAGGTGGGCAAGGGTGCCGCCGATCTGGCCTGCGCCGATAAGGGCGATTTTGGGTCGTGCCATGGGTTCGGTCTCCGAGTGCTTGGCTGCGTGCGTGGCTGCGATTGTATACTATCGTATGCTAAACCTGTGCGTCCGAAAAGGCAACCCCGCTGCGCTGCGGCAAGGTCATGGGCTGGCCCCCGCTTGGCGATTGCGCTAACGGGGTTTCATGGACCTTGGGGCAGGCGTTGGCCACACCGGTTTGGCATTGCGCGGCATCATGGGGGATTCGCGCGGCAGGGGGAAGAGGCATGGAAGGCTTTGGCTTTTGGGCGCTTGCCGTCTTGGCTGCAGTTGTGGTCGGCATGAGCAAAGGGGGACTTCCGGTGGTCGGCATGCTGGGCGTGCCGATCTTGTCGCTGGCCATTTCGCCCGTCACGGCGGCCGGGCTTTTGCTGCCGGTCTATGTGCTGTCGGATATGTTCGGGCTTTATGCCTATCGCCATGCCTTTGATCGCCGCGTGCTGGCGATTCTGATGGCCGGGGTCACCATAGGGGTGGGCCTTGGCTGGGCCACGGCGAAGATCACGCCAGAATGGGCGGTGACGGCGCTGGTGGGGCTGATTGGTGCGGTGTTTTCTCTGCGGCTGCTGATGCGGCGGGGCGCGGTGGAGCCGCGTACGGCGGAGGTTGGGCCGGGGCTGTTTTGGGGCTCTCTGACCGGGTTCACGAGCTTTGTCAGCCATTCCGGCGTGCCGCCGTTTCAGGTCTATGTGCTGCCCTTGGGACTCTCAAAGGTGGTTTTCGCCGGGACGAACACCATTCTGTTTGCCTATCTTAACGGGATCAAACTTGTGCCCTACTGGGCGCTGGGCCAGTTCACCCCCGGCAATCTGCAAGTGGCCTTCACCCTCATGCCCGCCGCCGCCGTGGCGGTCTTTGCTGGGGTCAAGCTGGTCAAAATCATCCCCGAGCGGCTGTTCTTCCAGATCGTCACTTGGGCGCTTTTGGCGATTTCGCTCAAGCTGATTTGGGACGGGCTGTCCGCCGCCGCCTAAAGGGCGCTTACGCCGGTTCGCCCTTGGCAGGCAGTTCCTCGGTGATGTCCTCCCAAGCCTGACCCGAGGCGACAAGGCAGGTCTGGCCATCGGGCCTTGTGACGACAATCGTCCAGCTACCCGAGGCCGAGGTGAAAATCTCAACCACCTGCGCCCGCCCATCCGGTGCGGCGGTGAGGCCTGCGCCCCGGCGCACCTCGTCAAATCTGGTGGCCAGCCCCGCCACCACCTGCTCGCGCGGCGCGCATTGCGCGGCGAGGGCCGCCTGTGTGGCGAAGATCAGCCCGGCAAAGCCCAGCGAAAGCGCAAACAGCATCTTGTCCATGAAAACCCCCAAAGTGATTGGCCTGTGCGCTCAGGCTGCGCCCCATGGGTAAGCGGCCGGTTAATGCCCCGTTCCGGCGGACGGCCTGGTTTTTCTGCGATGCAGCAAAATCGGGCTTGCTGAAAATGCCCAATCGGTGTCTTTTTCCGCAAGATTGTTTCGGTGGAGAGAATCATGTCGGCACGGCCCTATCGCTCGGTCCTGTACATCCCCGGCTCGAAAGAGCGGGCGGTGGAAAAGGCTATGGGGCTGGCGGCGGATGCGATCATCTTCGATCTGGAAGATGCGGTCTCGCCCGACGAAAAATCCGCCGCGCGAGATCTTGTGGCGCGGGTGCTGACCGATTGGGATTTCGGCAACCGGGCGCGGATCGTGCGGATCAACGGTTTTGACACGGCATGGGGCCGCGATGACGCCAATGCGATGGACGCGGCGATTGCGCGCGGCGCCAAGATTGACGCCATCCTGATCCCGAAAGTGAACCGCGCCGCCGATCTGGACGCAGTGGCCGAGGCGGTGCCGGGCGCTGACCTTTGGGCCATGATGGAGACGGCGCTGGGCATGCTGAACGCCGCCGAGATTGCCGCCCATCCGCGCCTGAAGGGCATGGTGATGGGCACCAATGATCTGGCCAAAGAGTTGAACAGCCGCTTTCGCCCTGACCGTCTGGCGATGCAAGCGGGACTTGGCTTGTGCCTTCTGGCCGCCCGCGCCCATGGCAAGGTGATCGTGGACGGGGTGTTCAACGCCTTCAAGGATGAGGCGGGACTGCGCGCCGAATGTGAGCAGGGCCGCGATATGGGATTTGACGGCAAGACCGTGATCCACCCGGCGCAGTTGGAGATTGCCAACGCGGCCTTCGCACCCAGCGCCGACGAGTTGGACCTTGCCCGCCGCCAGATTGCCGCTTTCTCGGCCGCGAAAGCGGCGGGGCAGGGGGTCGCCGTGGTCGATGGCAAGATCGTAGAGAACCTGCACGTCGTGACGGCGACCGCAACGCTGGCCAAGGCCGAGGCGATTGCAGCCATGGCCGAATGATGCAACTGTGATGTCCCTATTCATCACCGGAGCGTGCAGATGACCCTTCTTATTCTTGGCCTTGCCCTGTGGATTGTGCCGCATTGGATGAAACGCCTTGCGCCCGAGATGCGCGCGGGTTGGGGAGACAAGGCCAAGGGGCCTTTGTCACTGGCCATGGTGCTGGGGATCGTGCTGATGGTCGTGGGCTATCGCGCCGCGGAGGGCGCGTTTTTCTGGGGCCGCTCGCCCGCGATGGTGGGGATCAACAACCTTCTGATGCTGGGCTCGGTCTATCTGTTTGCCGCCTCTGGCATGAAAACCGCCATTGCCCGCAAGATCCGCCACCCGATGTTGTGGGCGACCGTGCTTTGGGCGCTGTCGCATGTGCTGGTCAACGGCGATACGCCGTCCTTTGTGCTCTTCGGCGGCCTTGGCCTCTGGGCGCTGATCTCGATGGTGCTGATCAACCGTGCCGGTCCTTGGGTGCCGCCTGCCGCAAAACCCGCCAAGTTTGAAGCGATGGCCATCGCCGGAAGCCTGATCTTCTACGGCGTTCTGGTGGGTGTGCATTACGCACTTGGCTATCCAACCTTCGGCTAAGATCATGAAAATCTACCGTTTTCTCAGCGACGACGACACATCGGCCTTTTGTCACAAAGTGACGGCGGCCCTCAACAAAGGGTGGGAGCTGCAGGGCAGCCCCACCTATGCCTTTGACGCAAGCCGGGGCGTCATGCGCTGCGGGCAGGCGGTGGTAAAAGAGGTGCCGGGCACCTATTCGCCCGAGATCAAACTCGGCGAGCAATGAAGCGGGTGGGGGCGACCCCACCACCCAAAGGACCAAGACGGATGAAGACCAACCCGGGCCGTTTCTTTGAAGATTACCGCATTGGTGAGGTGATCACCCATGCCGTGCCGCGCACGGTGTCGGGCGGCGAGCGGGCGATGTATCATGCGCTGTATCCTGCACGCGGGGCGCTTTATTCGTCGGATGAGTTTGCCCGCGCCAGCGGCCTGCCAGCGGCGCCGATGGATGATCTGGTGGCCTTCCATGTGGTCTTTGGCAAGACGGTTCCCGACATCAGCCTGAACGCGGTGGCCAATCTGGGTTATGCCGAGGGGCGCTGGCTCGCCCCGGTCTGGCCCGGTGACACCTTGCGCTCGGAATCCACCGTGATCGGGTTGAAGGAAAACTCGAACGGCAAGTCGGGCAATGTCTATGTCCGCACCAAGGGGATCAACCAGCACGGGCAGGTGGTGCTGGAATATGTGCGCTGGGTGATGGTTCGCAAAAACCGCATGGACGCCCCCGCGCCCGAGCCGGTAGTGCCCGATCTGCAAAAGGTGGTGCCAGCAGCGGATCTGGTGATCCCGAAAGGGTTGGATTTCACGACTTACGATTTCAGCTTGGCCGGTGAACCGCACCGCTGGGGTGACTATGCTGTGGGAGAGAAGATTGACCATGCCGATGGCGTGACGGTCGAAGAGGCCGAGCATATGATCGCCACCCGGCTGTGGCAAAACACCGCCAAGGTGCATTTTGATGCCACCTTCCGTGAGGATGGCAAGCGGTTGATCTATGGCGGCCATGTGATCTCGATGGCACGGGCGCTGTCGTTCAATGGGCTGGCCAATGCCCAAATGATCGTCGCCTTGAACGCCGGGGCCCATGCGAACCCCTGTCACTCGGGCGATACGATCAAGGCTTGGTCCGAGGTGTTGGACCGCGCCGAAACCACGGCTCCGGGGGTCGGGGCAATCCGCCTGCGGCTGGTGGCGGTGAAGCAGGGGGCAGAGCCCTTTGCGCTGAAGGGTGCGGATGGCAAATACCTGCCCGAGGTTTTGTTGGATCTGGATTACTGGGCGTTGATGCCGATGTGATAGTGCGATTTGTGATAACAGGAAAAAAATCCGTGATCACAAATCGAAAAATCTGCCCATGATAGCGGCACCACCCCGCGTTTCCGTAAGGCTTGTAGGTGACAGCGTAAAAATTCGCGCTACTAAGGTAACAACGAAAGCTTTGGGTCGGACCTTGGTCTGAACCCTGCCAGCGACAAGGACATGCCATGGCCAACGTCAAACGGGTTGAACGCCCCCTTTCCCCCCATTTGCAGATCTACCGCCCGCAATTGACCTCGATCGTCTCGATCCTGACGCGGATCACTGGCAATGCGCTGATCGTGGGTGTGATGCTGGCGGTGTGGTGGCTGTTGGCTGCTGCGACCAGCGCCGAGTATTTCGCCACCGCCAATGCGGTAGCCACCAGCTGGTTCGGCGATCTGGTGTTCACCGGATCGGCTTGGGCGGTGTGGTATCATTATCTGGCCGGGCTGCGGCATCTTTACTTCGATGCGGGCAAGGGGCTCGACATTCCCACGGCCGAGAAACTGGGCTGGGGCATCATCATCGGGTCGGTCGTTCTGACCGCCCTCACCGTCATTTTGGTTCAGTGAGGGCACCATGCGTTATCTGACCGCCCGCAAGCGCGCCGAGGGCAAAGGCGCATCGCACACCGGAACCGAACATCACTGGAGCATGACGCTCTCGTCGGTCGCCTTGGCCTTCATGGTGCCGACCTGGCTTTACATCTTCGGATCGGCCCTTGGGGCTGCGCAAGACGAGGTGGTCGCCACCTTCGCCCGGCCCTTCCCGGCCATTCTGACCGCGCTCGTCCTTGTGGTCGGCATGCGTCACTTTGCCATGGGGGCCACGATAATGATTGAGGATTATGCCCGTGGCACGGCGCGTAAACTGTTCATCATCTTCGCCTATTCCCTGTCTGCTGTGATCGTTGCAAGTGGGCTGTTCGCCCTGATCAAGATCGCGCTCTGAGGTTCAAGACATGACCAAAGCCTATCCGTATGAAGTGCATGACTATGACGTGGTTGTCGTGGGGGCTGGCGGTGCCGGTCTGCGCGCCACGCTGGGCATGGCCGAGCAGGGTCTGCGCACCGCCTGTGTGACCAAGGTTTTCCCGACCCGTTCGCACACCGTGGCCGCACAGGGCGGCATCGCCGCATCCCTTGGCAACATGGGCCCGGACAGCTGGCAGTGGCACATGTATGACACCGTCAAAGGCTCGGACTGGCTGGGCGACACCGACGCTATGGAATACCTCGCGCGGGAGGCTCCGAAGGCGGTTTATGAGCTGGACCATTACGGCGTGCCGTTCAGCCGCACCGAAGAGGGCAAGATCTATCAGCGCCCCTTTGGCGGTCATACCACCGAATACGGCGAAGGCCCGCCGGTGCAGCGCACCTGCGCCGCCGCTGACCGCACCGGGCATGCGATTTTGCACACGCTTTATGGCCAAAGCCTGAAGAACAACGCGGAATTCTACATCGAATACTTCGCGCTGGACCTGATCATCACCGATGGGGCCTGCACCGGCGTTGTCTGCTGGAAGCTGGACGATGGCACGATCCATGTGTTCAACGCCAAGATGACGGTGCTGGCGACGGGCGGTTATGGCCGCGCCTATTTCAGCGCGACCAGCGCCCATACCTGCACTGGCGACGGCGGCGGCATGGTCGCCCGCGCGGGCCTGCCATTGCAGGACATGGAGTTCGTGCAATTCCACCCGACCGGCATCTACGGCTCTGGCTGCCTCATCACCGAAGGCGCGCGCGGCGAGGGTGGATACCTCACCAACGCCAATGGCGAGCGGTTCATGGAGCGTTATGCGCCCCATTACAAAGACTTGGCCCCGCGCGACTATGTCTCGCGCTGCATGACCTTGGAAATCCGCGAAGGCCGCGGTGTGGGCGAACATGGCGACCATATCCACCTGCACCTGAACCACCTACCCAAGGAAACGCTGGACCTGCGCCTGCCGGGCATCTCGGAATCGGCGCGCATCTTTGCGGGCGTTGATCTGACCAAAGAACCGATCCCGGTTCTGCCGACCGTGCATTACAACATGGGCGGTATCCCGACCAACTATTGGGGCGAGGTCTTGAACCCCACCGCCAAAGACCCCGATGCGATTTTCCCCGGCCTGATGGCTGTGGGTGAGGCGGGCTGTGCCTCGGTGCACGGCGCGAACCGTTTGGGCTCGAACTCGCTGATCGACCTTGTTGTGTTTGGCCGCGCTGCCGCCATCCGCGCGGGTGAGATTGTGAACCCCAAGTCGCGCAATGCGCCGGTGAACACCGCCGAGATCGACAAGGCTTTGTCGCGCTTTGACGGGTTGCGCCATGCCAATGGCGCGGTGCCGACAGCCGATTTGCGGCTGGAAATGCAGCGCACCATGCAGTCGGATGCGGCTGTGTTCCGCGCCGAGGAAACGCTGGCAGCCGGTGAACGCAAGATGACGGCGATTGCCGCCAAGATGGATGATCTGAAGGTCACCGACCGCTCCTTGGTCTGGAACAGCGACCTGATGGAGACGCTGGAACTGGGCAACCTGATGCCCAACGCGCTGGCCACCATCTATGGCGCCCATGCCCGCACCGAAAGCCGGGGCGCGCATGCCCATGAAGATCACCCGGTGCGCGATGACGCCAAATGGCGCAAGCACTCGCTGGCATGGGTTGATGGGGCATCGGTGCGGATGGACTATCGTCCGGTCAAGACCGAGCCTTTGACATCCGAAGCGCAGGGCGGGATCTCGTTGAAGAAGATCGCCCCGGCAGAGCGCAAATTCTGATGCGCGCGCTGGCCCCCCTGCTTGCCGTTCTGGCGCTGGCGGCCTGTGATCCGGCGCAAGTGGCCGACAAGGTCGGCCGCCGTGCCGCCGATACGGTGGTGCGCCCGGTGGTGGCCGATTATGTCGCGCCGGGGCAATCGGAAACTGCAACGCGCTGCATCGTCGACAACGCCAGTTCCGAGGATGTGAAAGCCTTGGCGCAGGATATCGGCGTTGGCGCGGGCAGCCGCACGGTGGCCAATGTGATGCGGATTGCCGCCACGCCCGCGGCTGCGGCCTGCCTTGCCGCCGCCAGTATCCGGCTGGGGATGTAAGCCTCATGCTCCGTGCCGCTCTCCTGATCCTGATCGCCCTGCCGCCCTTGGCGGCCTGCGGCCCCGTGCCGCTGGATCAGGCCGAACGGCTGTGCGTCGAAGAGGCCAATCTGGCCCGCCGCCCGCGCGGCGAGGTCGGCTTGGGCCTCGGGTCAGGCGGCAAGGCCGTTGGGGCCTTTGATGTGACGGTCTCGACCGATTTTCTTTTGGGCCGCGATCCGGCCCAAGTGTTTGATGCCTGCGTCAAGGCGCGCTCTGGCCAGTTCCCGGCCCGTTCGCTTGACGCCCAACCGGGATGGGTGGGTTAAGATGGCCCGCCTTGCCCCCACCCCCGCCATTCTGCGCCCCGCGGCCCCGCGCCCGGCCTTGATCTGACGAAGGAAAACCCATGGTTCAGTTCACCCTCCCCAAGAATTCCAAGGTTCTCACCGGCAAAACCTGGCCGAAGCCCGAGGGCAAGAACGTGCGGAAGTTCCAGATTTACCGCTGGAACCCCGATGATGGGAAGAACCCGTCGGTCGACACCTATTTCGTCGATATGGACAAATGCGGCCCCATGGTTCTGGACGCGCTGATCAAGATCAAGAACGAGATTGACCCGACGCTGACCTTCCGCCGGTCCTGCCGCGAGGGGATTTGCGGCTCTTGCGCGATGAACATCGACGGGATCAACACGCTCGCCTGCATCTATGGGCTGGATGAGATCAAGGGTGACGTGAAGATCTACCCCTTGCCCCATATGCCGGTGATCAAGGACCTGATTCCGGATTTGACGCATTTCTACGCCCAGCACGCCTCGATCATGCCGTGGCTGGAAACCAAGACCAATCGCCCAGCCAAAGAATGGCGCCAGTCGATTGAGGACCGCAAGAAGCTGGATGGGCTTTATGAATGCGTGATGTGCGCCTCGTGCAGCACCTCTTGCCCGTCTTACTGGTGGAACGGCGACAAATACCTTGGGCCGGCGGCGCTGTTGCATGCCTACCGTTGGATCATCGACAGCCGCGATGAGGCGACGGGTGAGCGGCTGGACAACCTTGAGGACCCCTTCAAGCTTTATCGCTGCCACACGATCATGAACTGCGCCAAGACTTGCCCCAAGGGGCTGAACCCGGCCAAGGCGATTTCTGAGATCAAGAAGATGATGGTCGACCGGGTGGTGTAAGGGGCAAGCCCCCACCCCCAGCCCCTCCCCACGGGGGGGGAGGGGAGGTGACCGTCCTGCCATGCGCACCGCCTTTGCCGCCCTGTTGGCTGCCTTCCCCTTGGTCGGGACGTGAGCTTGGGGGGTAGAAAGACTCCGATGCCCCTTCTCCTTCTTGCCCTTGTCATCGGTGTCTTTGCATATGCATGGCTCTCGCGCCGCCACTCAACCCTGACCCGCGCCTGCATCTGGCGGCAAGAAAAAGCCGCCGGGATCTGGCGCTGCGCGGCCTGTGGGGCGACCTGCACAGCTGCGCCCGGAAAAGCCCCGCGCCACTGCCTGAAGGGGTCTTGACCACCCGCCGACCATCGGACAGCTTGGCGCCCCGGAGGTGCCCATGAAACCCGATACACCCGCCCATCCGATGCCCGCCGACGGAGCCGCCCGCAAGGCTGTGCGCCCGGTGATCTGCTATCCGGTCGAAGGCCTGCCCGCGCCCGACCTTGCCCCGTTTCACGCCGCGCGCGCGGGTTGGGAAAAATTGAGTGAGGTGTTGGTGCCCGCGCGCGAGGCGCGCTGTTTCGACGTGCCTGCCGGGCATTTCTTTCGCATCACCTCGGTGGATGGCCCGCAGGTGGGGGATCTGAACCTGTGGAACGCCCATGATCTGAATGAGCGGTTCTTTTCGGGCAAGACGCGCGCGCTCCATGGCACGCATTTAAGCGCGGGTGACCGGATGTGGTCGAGCCTGCCGCATCTGCGCAGCCTTGCGACGATCACCGAAGATTCGCTCGACTGGTATCAGTTCGATGCGTTCGGCGGCGGGGTGCATGACGTGATCGGCACGCGCTGCGACCCTTACACGCATAACCTTCTGTCGCATGGCGGCCAGTATCACCATTGCTGCCATTCGAACCTGACCCGCGCCTTGGCTGACCACAGCGGCCTGCCGCTGCAAGTGGCCGAGTTGCATGTGCATGATGTGTTGAACGTCTTTATGTGCACTGGCTTTACCCGTGACACCGGGCAGTATTTCATGAAGGCAAGCCCGGTGCGGCCCGGCGATTTCATTGAATTCTTTGCCGATATCGATCTTCTGGGGGCCTTGTCGGCCTGCCCGGGCGGCGATTGCAGCGCTGAACATTCCTCGGATCAGGCGGCGTGCCATCCTTTGCTGGTTGAGGTGTTCCGCCCGATGGCCCCGCCTGTGGGTTGGGCGCCTTCACCCGCCAATGGCTATGATCGGAGCCACGGGCGGTAAGAAGGGGGGGCTGTCTGCCCCCCTCGGCCTGCGGCCTCACCCCCCGAGGATATTTGCGCCGCATTGAAGGCGAAAGGGTTTGGCAGCTCTCGAGGAGTGCCCGGAACGGGCTCGACGAGGGGCGGGGTCAGGCAAAAGCCGCCTCAAGTGCCACTTCGACCATGGCCCCGAAACTGCGTTCGCGCTGGTCGGCGGGCAGGGCCTCATGCGTGAGGATGTGGTCAGAGATGGTCAACACGGCCAGCGCACGGCAGCCATAGCGGGCGGCGAGGTGGTAAAGCTCGGCCGCTTCCATTTCGACGCAGAGCGTGCCGTGGCGTTGCAGCTGTTCGCTGAGGTCAGCGCGTTCGTCATAGAAGGTGTCAGAGGAATAAATGCCGCCGACATGCACCGGAACCCCGATCTTTTGGGCCGCATCATGGGCGGCGCGCAGCAGGCCGAAATCGGCGCAGGGGGCAAAATTCAGGTCGCGAAAGATCGACCGCGAGGGCGAGCCGCAGGTGGAGGCGGTTTGGGCCAGTACCACATCGCGCACCTTGACGTGATGTTGAAGCGCGCCCGCGCTGCCGATGCGGATCAGCGTTTGTGCGCCGTAATCCTTGATGAGCTCATTGGCATAGATCGACAGGGATGGCATGCCCATGCCCGAGCCGTGGATCGTGACCCGGTGCCCGCGCCATGTGCCGGTATAGCCCAGCATGCCGCGCACCTCGTTGACCAAAACCGGGTTGTCCAAAAACGTCTCCGCCGCCCAGCGGGCGCGGTAGGGATCACCTGGCAAGAGAACGGTCTCGGCAATCTCGCCCGGTTTCGCGCCGATGTGAAATGTCATGGTGGACCTCCGTTAATGCGCGCCAAACTATGCCAGCTTGGTCGACGTTGGAAGGCCCCCCGGCGCGGGGCTTGCGCGCTTTATGCGGCGCGGTCTTGAGCGTCGACGATGCCGACGATGTCGAGCATGATGCGGTTCAGCTCAAAATCCTTGGGCGTGTAGACGGCGGCGACCCCCATGGCGCGCAGGCGTGCGGCGTCATCCTCGGGGATGATGCCACCGACGACCAAGGGAATATGCCCAAGGCCCGCGGCGCGCATCCGCTCCAGCGTTTCGGTGATCAGCGGGATGTGGCTCCCCGACAGGATCGACAGGCCGATGACATGGGCCTCTTGATCGACAGCGGCAGACACAATTTCGGCCGGGGTCAGCCGGATGCCTTCGTAATGAATGTCCATGCCCACATCGCGCGCGCGGGCGGCGATTTGTTCGGCCCCGTTCGAGTGCCCGTCAAGGCCGGGCTTGCCGACAAGGAATTTCAACTGGCGGCCCAACTTGGCCGAGAGCACCGAGACAGCCTCACGGATCGGCTCCAGCCCTTCGGTGCGGTTCGACGGGCTGCGCGAGACGCCGGTCGGTGCGCGGTACTCGCCAAAGGCTTGGCGCACCATGGCACCCCATTCGCCAGTGGTGCAGCCCGCTTTGGCGGCGGCGATCGAGGCGGGCATGATGTTGGTGCCGGACTTGGCAGCCTCGCGCAGGGCGGTGAGGGCAGCTTTCACGGCTGCGTCGTCGCGCTGGGTGCGCCACGCGGTCAGCCGTTCGATCTGGTCGCGTTCGGCATCGGCATCGGCCACCATGATCGACCCATCACCCGCTGTCAGCGGCGAGGGTGCGGCTTCGGTCCAGCGGTTGACGCCAACGACCGTGGTTTCCTTGGATTCAATCTTGGAAAGGCGCTCGGAGTTCGCCTCGACCAAGCGGCCCTTCATATAGTCGATGGCCGCCACCGCGCCGCCCATGGCGTCGATCTGCGCGAGTTCGGCGCGCGCGCCGTCCTTCAGGGCCGCGACCTTGCGGTCAATCGCGGGGTTGCCGTCGAAAAGGTCGTCATATTCCAGAAGGTCGGTTTCATAGGCCAGAATCTGCTGCATCCGCAGCGACCATTGCTGATCCCAAGGGCGCGGCAGGCCCAAAGCCTCGTTCCAAGCGGGCAGTTGCACCGCACGGGCGCGGGCCTTTTTCGACAGCGTCACCGCCAGCATCTCGATCAGGATGCGGTAGACGTTGTTTTCAGGCTGCTGTTCGGTCAGGCCCAAGGAGTTGACCTGCACACCATAGCGGAAGCGGCGATACTTGGCCTCGGTGATGCCGTAGCGGGTTTCGCAAATCTCATCCCAGAGATCGACAAAAGCGCGCATCTTGCACAGTTCGGTGACAAAACGGATGCCAGCGTTGACGAAGAAGGAGATGCGGCCGACCATATTGGGGAAGTCGGCAGGCGCGACCTTGCCCTTCAGATCATCCAGTACCGCGCAGGCGGTGGCCAGCGCAAAGGCCAGCTCCTGCTCGGGCGTCGCCCCTGCCTCTTGCAGGTGATAGGAACACACGTTCATCGGGTTCCATTTCGGCAGGTGCTTTTGCGTATAGGCCGCAACGTCGGTGATCATGCGAAGCGAGGGCTTCGGCGGGGCGATATAGGTCCCGCGCGACAGGTATTCCTTGATGATGTCGTTCTGAACCGTGCCTTGCAGGGCCGAAATATCTGCGCCCTGTTCTTCGGCCACCGCGATGTACAGCGCCAAAAGCCACGGGGCGGTGGCGTTGATGGTCATCGAGGTGTTCATCTGCTCAAGCGGGATATCCTTGAACAGCGCCCGCATGTCGCCCAGATGGCAGACCGGGACGCCAACCTTGCCGACCTCGCCTTTCGACAATTCGTGATCCGAGTCATAGCCTGTTTGCGTCGGCAGATCGAAGGCCACCGAAAGCCCGGTTTGCCCGCGCGACAGGTTGTTGCGGTAAAGCGCGTTCGAGGCTGCGGCGGTGGAATGGCCCGCATAGGTGCGGAACAGCCAAGGTTGTTCTTTCTGCGCGTGCATCGCGGGCCTCGTGTGGTGAATCGCTTCGGCAATTTTATTTCGTCAAGAGACAGATAGGCGACATTTTCGGGCAGTGTCAATCGCTGCGCTGCGGCGAAGCGCGCAGGCCTCGGGCGACGGCGTCTTCTCGTCGTGTCGGTCCCCCCGATGAGTGACGCAGTCATCGAAGAGGGATTTGGACTTTGTGCAAAAATCAGGCAGGGTGCCGCCATGTTCCAAGACGTGACCCTACCGCTTTGGCTTTTGATCCTGATCGTCGGCTTCGCCGCCGTGACCTTTGCGTCGCATTTCCTGTTCCCCTCTGTGCGCTGGTTCTTCCGCAAGCGGGCCGAGCGCGCCTTGTCGCAGTTGAACACAAGGCTGGATCGCCCGATTGAACTGTTCAAGCTGGCGCGGCGACAGGATATGATCGTGCGGCTGGTCTATGACCCGCGCGTGATGGAGGCGGTGGCCGACCATGCGGCCGAAACCGGTGTGCCGGGCGCCGTGGCTTTTGAGGAGGCCCGCCTTTATGCCCGCGAAATCGTGCCCGCCTTTTCGGCCACGCTCTATTTCGGTGTGGCCACCCGTCTGGCGCGGTGGATCAGCCGGGGGCTTTACCGGGTGCGAATCGGCAAGGTAGACCCGGCGCTGAACGGCCAGCTTGACCGCAAGGCGACCGTGATCTTCGTGATAAACCATCGCAGCAATATGGATTATGTGCTGGTGACATGGCTGGTCGCCAACCGCTCGGCCCTCTCCTATGCGGTGGGAGAATGGGCGCGAATCTGGCCGTTCTCGCGGATGATCCGGGCGATGGGGGCCTATTTCATTCGGCGCGGCAGCCGCAACACGCTCTATCGCCGTGTGCTGGCGCGCTATGTGCAGATGGCAACCGATGAGGGTACGACGCAGGCCTTTTTCCCCGAGGGCGGGCTGTCGCTGGATGGCCGGGTGGGACCGGCCAAGATGGGCCTTCTGAACTATGTCGTCACCGGCGCGGGGCGCGAGCGGGATGTGTTGTTCGTCCCAGTGGGGCTGGCCTATGACCGGGTTCTGGAGGACCAGGTTCTGGTGGCGGCGGGCCAAGCGGGGGAACGGCGGTTTCGCGCTGGCGTGGGCGCTATTGTGGGCTTTGTCGCGCGCAATCTGTGGCGGCGGTTGCGCGGACGGTTTCAGGGCTTTGGCACGGCGGCGGCCGGATTTGGTCCGCCGGTGTCTTTGCAGGGCTTCCGCGCGGCCCATCCCGATCTGTCGGCAGACGCTCAGACAGCAGCCTTGGGCGCGCTCTTGATGGCCGAGATTGAAAAGGTGGTGCCGGTTTTGGCGGTGCCTTTGGTGGCCGCCGCGCTGCAAAGCCAGCCTGCCGACCGCACGGCGCTTGCCGATCGGCTGAGCGATCTGGTGGCGCAATTGCAGGCACGGGGCGCGGTGCTAAAGCTGCCGCCGCAAGGTCTGGCGCAGACGCTGGACGAGGGGGTGCGCCAGCTGGTCGGGCGCGGGTTGGTGGGCGCAGATCTGCGCCCAAAGTCGAACGCGGCCCCGGTTCTGGCCTTTTATGCAGCTCCGGTCTGGCAACGGCTCGAGCCCACAGATGCCGCAACGCGGCAGACATAAAATTACAATTTCTGCGCCGCACCTATTGCAATATTGCGCAAGTTGGGTATCCCTAGGCCGCGAACCGCGTCGATTCTGCGTCGCGGCATAAGCGATGCGCCGCGGGTCACGCGGCACACTTTACAAGGAGGCCCTTATGGCACTGGACACCGCACCCACCATCGCGCCCTACGATGCGCCGGTGAAGGACCTCTACGAGATCGGCGAAATGCCGCCCTTGGGCCATGTGCCAAAGCAGATGTATGCTTGGGCCATTCGCCGCGAACGTCACGGATCGCCCGAAGAGGCGATGCAGCTTGAGGTCGTCGACACCTGGACGTTGGACAGCAATGAGGTGCTGGTTCTGGTGATGGCTGCGGGCGTCAACTACAACGGTGTCTGGGCGGGTCTTGGCCAACCGATCAGCCCGTTTGACGGACACAAACAGCCTTTCCACGTCGCAGGCTCAGATGCTTCGGGCATCCTCTGGGCGGTGGGTGACAAGGTCAAGCGCTGGAAGGTCGGCGACGAGGTCGTGATCCACTGCAACCAGGATGACGGCGACGACGAAGAGTGCAACGGCGGCGATCCGATGTTTTCGCCCACACAGCGCATCTGGGGCTACGAAACCCCGGACGGGTCGTTCAGCCAATTCACCCGCGTGCAGTCGCAGCAGTTGATGGCGCGCCCGCGTCACCTGACGTGGGAAGAATCGGCCTGCTACACGCTGACGCTGGCCACCGCCTACCGGATGCTCTTCGGCCACGCGCCGCATGACCTGAAGCCGGGCCAGAATGTGCTCGTCTGGGGGGCTTCGGGCGGTCTGGGATCCTACGCGATCCAGCTGATCAACACCGCCGGAGCCAATGCGATTGGCGTGATCTCGGACGAATCCAAACGCGATTTTGTAATGTCCTTGGGCGCCAAGGGTGTCATCAACCGCAATGATTTCAAATGCTGGGGTCAGCTGCCCAAGGTTGGCTCAGAAGAGTATAACGTCTGGCTGAAAGAGGCCCGCAAGTTCGGCAAGGCGATCTGGGACATCACCGGCAAGGGCGTGAACGTCGACATGGTCTTTGAACACCCCGGCGAGGCGACCTTCCCGGTCTCGTCCTTGGTGTGCAAAAAGGGCGGCATGGTGGTGATCTGTGCTGGCACCTCTGGCTTTAACTGCACCTTTGACGTGCGCTACATGTGGATGCACCAAAAGCGCCTGCAGGGCAGCCACTTCGCCCATCTCAAGCAGGCCTCGGCCGCCAACGCCCTGATGTGCGAGCGGCGTCTTGATCCCTGCATGTCGGAGGTTTTCCCTTGGGCCGATATTCCCAAGGCGCACACCCTGATGTGGAAAAACCAGCACAAGCCCGGCAACATGGCCGTGCTGGTGCAGGCCCCGGTCACGGGTCTGCGCACCTTCGAGGACGCGCTGGAAGCCAGCCGCGCCCGCTGATCTGGGAACAACATGCCAAAGCGGCGGCGCAGTCAGAAGACTGCGCCGCCGCTTTCATCTTTAGGTTGCACTATTCGTCGGACTCTTGGCCCGCCCGGCGCTAGACTGTTCACAGAATCG
>Ga0315908_10001622_pt1 | contig 16807 bp, 10 predicted proteins | sample LakEriMetagenome_12_FD_203520 | JGI IMG/M metagenome (GOLD analysis project Ga0315908, IMG submission 203520) | Freshwater fungal communities from buoy surface, Lake Erie, Ohio, United States - Buoy 4 MA124 | ecosystem: Environmental > Aquatic > Freshwater > Lake > Lake biofilm | place: USA... | reverse complement strand
GTTTACTAAATTTAATTTACATAACTAAATTAAAAAAAAGCATTATTATGATGCAATAGGTTATTACGAAACTCCAAAAGTTTCTACTAAATCCCCAAACTATTTTAATATTTTTAAAAGAATATAATAAAATAAAATATTATTAATAAAATACAGTTTGTAGTCAGCTTTCTTTCCATCCAAGAAAGTTATCCTTTTTCAACATTAAAAAGAATATAAGAATCTTATTTATTTTAATTGATATTCTAATAATATAATCATATTTATTACTCCATGATAAATCTAGTCAAATTATTAATCTAAAATTTAAATTTAATTATTTTTATTAATAGTTTTAACATCATTTATATGTATTTATTATTATTAAATATAAACTAATTTTAGATTCTTATTTATTAAACAATAAAACAAAGAAATATTTTATAGCTGATTTATATTAAAAAATTGGCAATCATTAATAATGGATTAGTTAAAATTATAAGATTAAAATATCCAAGGTTATTTTTAATGATTTTAAAGTATATATAATATATTTTCTTATATTATTTGTAAATTAACAGTCTTATTTTTGAATTATACAAATTCTTTTATTTAACTATTGGGCCTAATTTATAAATTACAAATCTGTTAAAACTATATATTATCTACATCAAACAAGTAAAGATAATTATTGATTTATAGTAAGAGCTAAACTTAAGAATTGTTGACTAAATAATTATTTGAGCCAAGAATAATTATAGATTAGTTTTAAAATAAAGTATTATTCAAATTCAATTCTTAGAATTAAAATGTTTTATTATTATAAAAATATTAAAACCTATAAATTTATTTTATATGTTTTACTTCAAAAAAAGAAATTTAGTTTAATTTTTAGTATTTTAATATTAAAAAGTAAGATAAAATATCTAAAATATTTATAATATTTAAATTTACATTTTAATTTAACTTACAAGGCTAGAATGATATAATTTTGTAAGATTGTAAATCAGAGTAAAGTTATAATAATTTATATTTATCTAAAACCAAAATTTATTTCCAAAAAATTTATTCAGGTTTTTTAAAACTACTGCTTAAAAACTAATTAGGATTTATGAGCAAAATAATTTGTTAATTAGAATTATGAATCAATATATTCTATACATTTTTTACACCATTATCAAACAGATGAATTTATAATATTTATCCTTCATATATTTTTCTTTATTGATTCTGATTTTTATCGCCTCTTATTGCTGGTTACCTAAAAATAAAAAAATTATTTTTACCAACTTAATAATGAATTATTATATTAAATCAAATCTATTTATTTATCATTATTAATAAAATAAGGTTTTATTGTGTAATTTTTAAGATAATTTTCTTCGATAGTCCAAAATTAAAACTAATCTGATAAATACTCTTTAGTTAAATAAAATTAATTTACATAAAATGTGATTATTTAAACAGTAAAATTATTAGATATAAAAAAAAAAAAGCATTAATATTTTTAATAACATTTTAATTTAAAATAATTTAATTAAATTATTATAAATATTATTTTAATGTAATAAATAGATATAAATAATATTATAATATCTGTTAGAAGTTAGCACGATTAATTAAAAGTAAAAACAATTTATATCTTTAATAGTAAGCAGTAAATGAAGTAAATTAATTAAGTAAAAATTAAATAGTATATGAATCTCCTTAATTTAAAAAAAGATAGCAATAATTTAATTATATTTTAAATGATAATAATTCTGTTAACCTTTCTCAAATTCAATTAAAAAAAAATAACTAAATTGATTAAAAGTATACCAAAAAAATTATATTAGAAAATATAAAACTAAAAAAATAGATAGATTAATTTAAATAAGCATTATTAATATCTTTGAAAAGTCATAAGTTATTTAAAGTAAACATTAATTAATATATAAGGAACATAATTTAAAACTAATTTAAGAAAATAATAAACTTAAAAATTAACTTGAAAATATGAATTAAATCTAAGTATTTATAAATTTAAATAAATATAGTCAGAAAATAAAATGCTTTTTAAGAAATGTTAATCGCTGAAATTAAAAAATTTTGATCTAATTTATAAAAATATATAGTTTTCTCAAAATTGTTTTCAAAAAAATTTCAAAATAAAATAAGAAAATATTATTTTAAAATTAAATAATTAGTATTTAAAAAAAACCTTAAATTTAAATTTTAATTCTTTAAAAAATTTTTAATAAAAATATTAAGTTAAATATAATTATCAAAGATAAATTGATAAATTAAAAGAAGATTTATAAAACAAAAAATAAAATAAAAATTAAAAATAATAAATTTGTAGAAAAAGAACCATTAGTTTATATAAAAATCCTGATTCAGGCCAAAATACAAATGAAACTAATAATAGTTTTATAAGCTTATAAAATTGAAAAATAAAATTTATAAATCATTTATAGAGAAATTTATATTTATAGTTTAATAAAAAATAAATTATAAAAAATTTCAATTATGTTTAAAATACTTATTTATATTTTAACAATTTAAAATATATCATAATTAAAGTAAATTTATAATATATAAATATAAATGGTTATTCAGATCATTTATTGTAAATAGAGATAAAATAATGAATGAATTATTAAAATAAAATTAAATTATCATTTTTATTCTTTCATTTAATTATAATCATTTTAAATCTAATTTAATCCGTTTTATAAAATATTTTCATATTAAAAAAAATTTTCAAAGAAATTTTAATCAAAATTATTAAAATATCTCCTAAAAAGCAAACTATTATTTAAATAAAAACAATTACTTTGAAAATTAAAATTATTTAACATCCATATCATTTTATATTGCTTCATAATTAGTTTATTATATTTTTTGTATTAGTTTATTTGCAATTTAATTATAAAGTTTTAAGCTTACATGTTTAAGAGCTGATTATCTTTTATTTTAAATTATATAATACTTTAGACAGAGAAATGCATCAGTATAAGATCTCATAAATAATCTTATTTCATATTCTTAATCATCAGTTATTTGTTTTTTTTAAAAATATTCAGTCATTGTTTAATAATTAAGTATTAATAAATATTAAAAATTTTAATTTTTTTATATATTTTAAATTAACTAAATGTTTATATATTATTTAATTCATTAAATTGGTGGACTATCTGAACTTTTGTTAAAGTTATTGTTGGCAGATTTAAATACTGTTTTTATAAGAATATCTTCAAAAATACTAGTTTATTTAAAAAAAGACTTATTTCTAAAATTAAACTTCTCATTTCTTATAAGTTCAATAAATGTATACATTATTCCCCATGGATGTGGCCTTTCAATTATTAGTCTTTCTACTATGATTCTAAATAAAATTAATAAGTAAAAATATAAAAATATTAGTGTATTAAATAAAGAGATTACCTAGTGATTTACTCTTATATAACTTCATTATCTCCATCTAAGAAAATAAGAAGGATGAAATTAATAAAGTAGCTGGTAAAAAGATTGGGATATTTGATTTGATTAATAATACTGTTGAGCAGAACTTCCCTCATTTTGAAATCACTTTATCTAATTAGTTTAGCAATTAAATTATAACTGTCTTTTCTAATTTCATAAAACTTTTGAATGTCTATCATATTATCTTTGATATTGAAATACTCTCCATAAATAATCCAAGGAACTGCAAGAACAAAGGCAGTCACCACTGGAACATTTATTTATTGCATATTTCCACTCAAAGGACTATGTAATTTCTATTTTATCTTTCTATAATCTTACTCTGTTTTTCTTGTGAAATATTCTAAAATATCCTTGTGCAAATTCAATTCTATCACTTTCTTTTCAAATAATGGATAATATATTTGAGGTAAAACTTTAAAATCATCTATTTTGTCCATCTTTAAAAATTATTATATTGTTTTTACTTAATTAACTGAATATGGATTAGGGGGTTTTAAATTCTTAGGAAGTGCAGATAAAACTATATTTCTTACTTAAGTAAACTTATCTGGAATATAATCACAAAAAGAAAATGAAAATTCACATAAAAACTCAGGGAAATCATGTAATAAAATTAATAATACTCTTAAAGTGCCTTTATATAGATCTTTGTAAGATTATTTTTAAATTGTAAAATCATTAGTAATTTCTTTGAAGAATCTAAAAAAAGATTAAATAAAAATATTACTTCATAAGAGCAGAAATAAGATAATGAAATTCTAGATTAATTTCCATTTTATGATAATTTAAAGCAGCTGGCATAAAATACCTATTAGAAATAAGTTCTAACCAAGAGTAGGCAAAACCAGGATACTTAAGTGGCTAGAGTTTAAGAAAGAAAGGGAGGAAGCGAGTGTAGAGGAAGAGTTCTTGATCTTAAGTGAAGGAGTAATGTTGTCTATGGATTTCATAAATGAGATTATAAATAAGTCGAAAGAAAGGACGTTGGTTAAAATTGAGACGATGGTATTCATGGTTCTTGGTAAAAACTATGATGAAACTGTTGAGAATAATTTCAAAAATATCTGGAGATGGTTTGTTGCTACTAGTGTTGGTAAAGTAGTTGTTGGAAGTTAGAGACAGTTTTAAAATGGTTAATATTAATTTAGAGTATTAGTCAATATAAGAAAAATCTAAAGATTCTACTGATGTATCTTCAGACTAAAGAGCGTTGCTTACAGACAGGTCAAATATGCACACGAAAAACTTTTGTTGATTGTTTGCATTCTAAAATACTATATGTTGATCTAATTATTTAATAAATAATCCGATTTGTAATACTTCATTCTCCAATTTTAACCATTTTTAAAATTTCTTCATGGCCTGTTCATAAAACTATTCATCTATTGAATTGAACACTGTTTGAACTTCGCTTATGCTGTTTTTTAACTCCTCAAACTCTTAATTCATATTCTGTACTTCTGTTGTTTAACTAAAATTGTCAATATTTGTAATTAAAATATCTTTCATCTCTTCTATCAATAATTCTATTTATTGTTTTGTTAAACTTGAAAATGATTTTGAATTCAATAGAGATTTGAGAGTCTCTATAGTTAGATTTAATTTCTATTGGTTTATCAATTATTCCTCTATTACAACAATCCTCATGAATTATATTACTAGTTCTGGAATGTTGATAAGATAATTTTTGCGGCTTAATAAATATTCCAAACACTCATCGCAATCTTGGATTTGCCAAATATTTTTCTTCACCAACTTTCCAAACAAATCAGCATATATAATTCCCACATCATTTAATATTTCATCACTCAGTTAATTTATATACTAACTTAAATCTTAAGAAATCTTTTCTGAAGAATTATCACTCACAAATGCCAATATTTCTATCATATAAAATGATTAATATTCGTTATTTACTCTATTAAATATGAACATAAATATTATCTAAGCCAATTAAGGAGAAACTTGTTCTAAATAGTTTATCTTCAAAATAAAATCTTATCCGTTTTGTAATAGCATTTACAAATTCTATTGTCGCTTCTACTTTTCTAATTACCCTAACTAAATTATGTTATTATCTATTTATGCTAACATTCTAGAAAATCTATCAATTACTCCATTTTTGTATTAATCAAACTCTCTTTCAAAATCTCCTTAACCTAAACTATTCATTACTTAATTAGGAGTTGTAACTTTTTGTCTTTCTATATTTAATTGCTATTAAATTTAAATCTATTGTTAGTATTATTATTAGTTTTATACTTACTACTATTGTAATTAATCTTGATTAATATTTTTCTTATTATTATTATTAAAATCATCAAATATTTTAAATAACTCATTACCTCCAATTAATAATTTATTCATGCCTTTAATACCTTCGACATTCAAATTTATTTCAGATTACCACAGTTCACCTTTTTCCTTTGCAATTTTCCTCCTTTTTAAATTGAAAAAATGAAAAGATTATAATAATAAAATTTAATAATGAGATGTTAAAATATAATATAATATGATAAAAAAATAATAAAAAATAATATGTATAAAAGATACTTTTCTAGATTTTCCTAAATGACAGTATCGTTGTTACTATCTTCAATAGCTTTTTCCCTGACTGCCTTTTTAATAAGTGCACAACCTAAATCAAGATTATCATTAGCACAGATTTGTACAATTTTTTCTTTTTCTTTTTCTTCTAACATTTATTATGAATCTAATAATTCTTTAAGATGATTTTATAGACTTTAACGGAAAGGATCTCTACATGTGACTAAGGCTAAAGCTCCTGCCAATTCTTGGACCATAGTATGGATAGCTTTAATGACTTTGACATCATCAGACTCATTAGAAAGATCTTTTAACGTCAATTCCCTAGTTGTGATTAGAGCTTAAGTCACACTACGATTCAATACCGGTTGTATTATATCTCTAATTGCTGACTCCACTGCCTAAGCCACTAAAATCCGCAAATTCAATGTTTCTTAGTAAAATCCTAAATTCTTACCATCTATACAAATATACTCAGGCAGTTGCTATATTTTCAAACATTGTTATCTCTTTAAAATGTTGCTTGGTCGCACTGGCTCTATTTCCAAGTGTTTGAATAACAATTAGATTTCACATTTTAAGCTCATTTTCAAATCATTATTCGCTATTTCTGATAATAATTATAATATTGCTGACATCCAAGGGTTTTTATAATTAAATACACTTGAATCTTTGCTAGGCTCTATTATTTTACATACCAAAGGTAATACTTTCTCTAGCTTTGTTAGACCTAATTCATATGCCTATTAAATATTTTTATTATCATCATTATTACTAATATATTATTAATAAGAATATTTGTATTATAACTAAAATATTTTTTAATTTTATTATTTTCATCTTAATAATTATTTTTATTATTACTTATTATAAATATATTTATTTTATTTTTAGATTTATTATAAGAAATTACTTCTTAAAGCAATTTTTTCAAATTTAAATAAGTTAATATGATAGGTTTGTTTCTAGCAAGAGTAAGTTATCCTAACCATAAGCCTAAATTTTTATAAGTATTTTTTTCCGAAGCATTTTTTGAGTTGTTTTGAGTAAGAAGCTTGTAAATTTAATGATATGTCTTTTTAGTGATCATTTTAAACAAAACTTTACTTCCAATAATAGTAAGAAACTTGATATAGTTAATTTGCATAACTAAGTCTTATTTCGGAACTCGTTCTATTACTAGAGTTTAGGTCAACCATTTAAAATTCTCAACTTATCTTTTGAACAGATATTTTTTTACTTCATTTGCTTATTTCTCCACGTTTTCTTAGCTTAAATTATTTAAACAGAATGTTAATTTGTTTTAAGTTTCATCATCTATTTAAACTTCATTCATGTTTTCTTCTTCTTTTAAATAATAAAGTTAGTAAATTGATTAATATTAGTTCTTCTAAATATTACTTTGATTATAATTACTTATATTTATATTATTCATCATATTATTTAGTTATATTTCTTATTATTACTGTTATAATTACTAAAATTATTATTATTAAGATTGCTATTACTATTAATGTTGCTATTAAAAAATTATTTGCTAAGATTATTATTAACTATATGTTTATTATTACTAAATACTTTATTACTATTGTTAAATTAGTTATTATTATGGCTAGTTTATTTAAAATTACTATTAAGGCTAATTAAAATTGTTGTAATATATATCTTATTACTTTATATTATTTATTGCTTTTTATTGTCCAGGTGGATATGAAGATCCTTGAGAGTAATTTTATTGGTTTCTTAAATTTTAAATATTCATCTATTAAGTATTTATTAAATTTATAGGAGGACTTTAACTCTTTATTAATTATATTTATTACTATTACTATTGCTATTTTGTTAATTAAGGAGTGTTTGACTTTTCTGAAAAATTAGGTAGTGCTATTTATTAATAATTTACTTGTTATTGTATTTATTGCTTTTACTATTAAAATTATTATTATTATTACTATTATAATTATAGTTACTATTGTTATTATTATTATTATTATTGTTACTATTATAATAATTATTGTTACTGTTATTAAATATTTTGCTGTTTTAAAATGGTTTAATTATTTAGCTTTTGTTAAGGAAACTAAAGATTCTATAACTATTACTAAATTTAAAATTCTTAATAACTTTGTTAAAGAGAAGTTTAGCTTTGAGTTTGGACTTGTAATTACTATAAAAAAGACTAAGAAGACTATGATTGAGAGGACTGAGATTGGTTATTAATGAGTTTATCAAGAATGTTGATGGGTTATTACTATTACAAGTTATATTAATGATTGTTAATTTTGAGATTATTTTTGATTTAATCAAGAATTTCTTAAGAGATATCAAGTTGAAGGTTTTAGGTATTACAGATTTTAATAACATCATCAAGAATATTAGGGTAAGATCGTCTTAGTTCTTCGATTTAGAAGAGATTGTGACAAATGTTAGGCCACTCATGTATTCTGGACTTAAACTAATCTAATGCTTTAAGTCCAAACTCAAATCGCTTGCCATTATGCTTTTCTAAAGCATCTATGACACACTTGAGTGCTATGGTGAGAGAAACTCCATCAATTAATTTGGTGTGAATTATCTATCCAAAAATCTAGCCTGTTATCTGTAACTCTCTTAAAGGGTATTAATTATGGAATCTATATTCATCAAAAAGGTTACTTATCATACAGGCAAACACTTCTTTCTCAGTAGGTGATGGACTATTCTTGAATTTGATCAATAGCTCTGTAGCTTCATTTACACTTAACTCTTCTTTGTATATCTTCTAAAAGTACATGTTTGCAGCTGATTCCACTTCTATTCCCGCGTATTCACTAGCTCCTGCAAGACTAGGAAATATTTAACATAGACAAGTATACATCTTACGAGCTCATACATTGTTCAACGTACTTATCTAGTTATTCAGAGACTGTAATAAATTTTCAAATATGATACCTAGAGTTTCCAATGACAACTATGACTTCTCCAATGCATCTTCTTGATTCTCAGTCTAATCATTACTGATTTACATTTAGTTAACTACATGCAATTCCAAGTAGTTGAGAAGAGCATTGACAAACTAATGACCTCCATTTCTTATCCTTTCTGCCAACCATTAATCGAAATGGAGGAAATCTCTCTTACCTGCTAGGATTCCTAAACCAACAGAGAATTCATAATCAGTGCAGTTGACAATGGGCAATAGACTGTCTTTGATTTCTTGAGTGATGTCCAAAACTCTAGATAGGTTGAGACTACTGTTCTCCTTTTTAAATACTTCAGCTATGGCAGAAATGACAAGCTGTTGATTGGATTTCCAGAGAGTTTCTAAGATAGGAATACTATTAACATGGTTGAGAAGGTACATTGGAAAAAGAACGGAGAATAATTCATCCAACATGTAACTGCCTTTTTTGGGATTAATCTGACTCAAAGCCACAATTAAGATGTCAGGATATTTCTGGATACCCTACTCAAAGTACTGTCGTATTTGCAAGTAAAACTCTCCCTCCGATAATTCCACTAGCAAATTTACCAATTCTAAGCAACACCAATACATCACACTCATCCCACTCCCACTCTCAATCTTCATTTAACTAAACTCTAAACTCACCATCGTTTTCTATATCTCATTAAATCCTATCAATTCTTATTATTGTAAGTTCAAAAGTAAACCTATGAAATTTACTTAGCTTCGTTTATTCTCCCATTCTTCAAATAATATTTCTCAAGGAAATAAGAAATTCTATATCTTTTTGCATCTTTAAAAAAATTTAAGAAAATAATTAAGAGCTTTGATGTCTTTTAATTGTATATTATTATTATTATTATCAATTTTTTTGAGGATATTAACCCATTTGGTGTTGGGAAACAATTCGTGAACAACTTTAATAAGAATATCAACATTCCAAATCATTATTTTATTTTTGTTATTGTTGTTATTGTTATTAGTTTGTTGTTGAGGATGTATGATAGGGTTGTTGTTGGTAAGAGTTGTAATGTTAAAATGATCATCTTGATATTTGGTCCAATCATTAGTTTTAACAGAAGAGTAAATTTGATGAAGAAACTTGTGATGAGAATCTTCTTAATTCTAAATGTTATTGCTCATGACGACTATAATTTCGAAGATATGTTCCTCTCGAATAGTGGAAAACTCGCTGAATAAAGTTAATAATTCTTTATGACTAGAAGTTGTAGATTATAACAATTCTGCTATGAGATCAGCAGGAGTAATATAATAACCTAGAGTTTTATCATTAGATTGCTGTTCAGTCTACTCATTACCAAAAAGCATTGTTTCCACTTATCCCTCTACACTATTCTTCAAGTACACATTTACTTCAATCTCTTAACGAATTAATACGTCTAAATCAATATCACTTAATTCATCATTTAATTATGCTATACTATTCACTTAGTACATCATTGAGTTCTTAAAATATCCACTCAACTTTATACTCCCTATATTCAAAATGCTTTCTTATATTACTTTCTTGTATAGTCTTATCAAATCCTTGCTGATTTATTATCCTTAACTCTGTTTATAACCAATACAGCTATGAATCATTATTAATTGTCAATCTAAATTTACTTTTATCAGCTTGAAAAAATCACTCAGAAAAACTTCTATATTCTACTTTAAATTGTTTTTCCTTAAGTTCTCTACTATCAATTCACCTATATAATCACTAAAGCTTTCTTCATTATAATGTTGGTTTATCATTTGTTAAAAAAATTAATATCGGTTATTAGTTTGCTTGTCTTTTAAATCTCATAAATCTATATGATTTAATAGACATTTGAATGTATACTTTATACTTTCTACTCCAATTTCATTCATTATCTTTTTAATTATTTAATTAGTTATATTACCTAACTAAGTTCGGTCTTTACCTGTTTGAATGTCTTCTTTCCATTCATTTAATTTAATAATTATTTTATTTACAATTAAACTATCTAAACTTTATTTACCATTAAATTTCTTATATCTTTTAAGAATTAATCTATTATTATATAATAATAATTATTTTATTATTTATAATAACCTATTTATTAACCATCCATTAATAAAATATATTTTATTTATTTCTATAAAATTAATAATTTTTATTTTTAAAAATTAAAATTAATATACTAAAATATATAAATTTATAATTTCACAATTAAATATTTTAAATGAATTTTTCTTTACTTCGGATTTAATTTTCTTTGTTATTTCTTAATTGTTTAATTAAGGTATTTGAAATTTCTTTGTATTTTTAACAATGTTTTGGTAAAACATATTTTTTGAAATCCCTTATATAAATATAAAGTTAAAATACTCCAATTATATTATAAAATTAATAAAATCTAATTTAGGAGAATTTTCTAGAGACTATGCAATTTTAAATATTTTATCCTAATAAAGCAAATGATCATTTTAATCTAATATTTTTTAATTTCGGTAAATATTCAAAGCATTATTTTCTTGTTTTTATTATTAGTTTTATAATTAAATTTATTAGACTCCTCCTTTAAACATTAATCTTAAAATAAATTTTAGATATTTTACTTTATTCTTTCCAAATTAATTAAATTTTTATTATTTAAAATGAACTTATTTATTTTTTTTACATATTATTTGTATTATTTATTTCTTTGTTTAATTGCATTTTCAAGATAAATATTATTTAATATTTAATATTTTATCTATACTTCTAACTCTATAAATCAATTTATATTTTACTATAAAATTTTTTAATCTGTTAGAACTTTAAATTATATAGGTAAATTTAATTTGATTAATTCATTTTATATACCTGAATTTACTGTATAAGGTAATAATGTTTTTTCCAAAAAAACAATAGTTTTTTTTAAATTATATTAAGAATTACAATTTAATTAAGTATGCAAGTTAGGAATCGGTTTTTTAAAAAATTTTTTTTAATTATATTTAATAAAATCTAAACAAATAATAGAATTAAATTCTTGAAAATACTAATTTATATTGTTTTATTAAAAATATTTACAAATTAAAATCAAATTTTTATCATAATTTAAAGCTAGTTATAGAATTATAAATTATTTTCTATAAACTATCCAAGAACAGAAATTTTACAGTAGTTATATTTAATATTTATATTAATAGAATTTCAAAACTAAATTATTTTTCATTTATTATTTTATTAGTAATTAAGAACATTTAATTAGATTTCTGTAAAGATTTTATGCAATTAATTTTTATTTACACATTCTAATAAAATTGGATAATTTAATTAGTCAAAATATGCTTAACTAGCAAAGTTTTTTTTTCACTTTTGTTTAAATATATAATCTCTAAATTTTTCTTACAGCATGTATAATACTCAATTAATTTTAATATTACAAATGATATTATTATTAGGTTTTTTTAGTAAAATCTAAAATTAAATGAATATTAAAAACTAGCATTAAATTTTTTATATTTTGTTATTTTATTCTATTAAAAATTATTTTGTTTCTTCTCATATTTTATGAATTTTAAGTCAATCTTTAAAATTATTCTTATTGTATTCTATCTTTATTATTTTATATTATAGATAATTTATTCATATTTTTAATTTTTTTTTCATAAATTTAAATCAAAGATTATTTATTATATTAAATTTATATTTATTTTTTTTGCTTGGTTTTATTTAATTTAGATTAAATTCAAGATTATTTAATTACTGAATTCATATCATTATATTCTTCATTATTTTGTACAACACTTTTAATTTATTGCTAATCTTAATCTTAATTATTTTATTATAAATCTTTAAAATCAATTTATGAATTAGATTCGTTTTATTAATTTTCTTAATTTTTACAAACTAATAATTTTTTTCCATTCATTTAATCTTTTAACTACAATATTTATGGTAATAATTTATTTTCTTAAATAAATTCATCTAGCATTTTTTAAACATTTAGAGTTTCTATTTTTTATTTTTCTAATTTCAAAAAATCATTTTTGTTCATTATTTTATTTATTTTCATATCATAATAAGCATACTTATTTTCTTCTCTTTTTGATTAAAAAAAAAATTTTTTAAATATTGGATCTGAAAATATATATTAAAAAATTTCATTTAATTTTTTAGACTTAATAAATTAGACATATGAGTATTTTTGACCTTAATTTTTAGTTTGCAATAATGAATTAAGAAATTATTCTAATTTTAATGTATCTTAATCTTAATATTAAGTTTGATTATATTTATCATAAGATTAATAGTAATCTTTTTAATTTTCTAGCTATTAATTAGTTATATTATCAAAAATTAAATTATTTTCATTTTTAAATCTACTTTATTATTCAAAGCTAAATTATGATTCTATTAAATTTTTATTTTTTTCTTTATCTAAATAATTGTTAATTTCAAAAATATTTTCGAAATATTTATGAAATTAGTTATTAACTCTTTTCAAAAGTTATTATGATTTTGACCTGTATCTATTAATTTATTCATCATTATTTATAAACTCAAAGTTTTTTAAATTATTTTCATTAACAATAATTTATTATTTTTTTATTTATATTATATTTTCATTTATTAAAATTTTTTAATCCAAAATTTTATTCTTTTCTAATTAAATTGATTCTTATTTTCCTATTGAATCTAGATCAAAACTTTATTTATTTTTTTAAAATATTTACATTTTTTATTATACTATATTTTTTCTGGTATTTAAAAATTCATCAACATATTATTTAACAATTATAGGTTATTAAAGATTAGATGTAGAATGATTATTTAATAAAGTGTTAGATTTTTTGTTATTGATTTTAGTATTTTTAGGATTAGATTGGGATTTGATTTTGTTAGAAATAGGTGTGTTATTTATTAGATTTTAGGGAATAGAAGAGATAAGAGTGAAAGAAGGATTGAGTGAAAATTAGATGATAGTTTAATTATGGAGATAGGGATAAGTAGTGGGAGTAGATAGGAATTGAAGAGAATGATCTACAGGATTGGTGTTGGAACGATGTCTAGATAAACCCCAAAAGTAGAGAGAACCTTGAATTGTGAGAGCTGCATGAAGAGAACCATTGGATTGTATTTTGACTATCTTGTTTGGGATGGGTAGAGTGCGACACTTTATATTGGAGATTAGGGAGAGAGAGTGATTATAAAGTTAGGATTAAGAGGAGTCGGAGAAGGACTCACCCTTAAGAAGGATAGAGGATTGGCCTAACATAAGAACCTAACCCTTATAATTAAGTAGCAATGAACAGAGTGTACCAGCTACTACATCAACTATTTCCTGTTATCTCACTGTTTCCAACTCTATTAATTCTGTTACTCTCACCACGTGGTTACATCCATCCTCCACTCCCAACTAACCACACTCATTGCTTCCCATTCCTAGCACCATCTTGTTCTCACTTAGACAAATCATATGATTCTCTCCAGTACTCACTCATTTTATACTCATACCCCTTAGTCTGCTCTCACTCTTCAAAAATACTCCTTCTTTAAACCTCTCCACAATCTTCTCTCTGTAATTCTTACTAATTTCTATATATACTTCATCCCCCTCTACTATACTTATAATCTCATTTTCTATTTCTATCTTCATCTTATTCTCACTAATATTCTCTTTATCATTATCATTAATATCAATATATTTATCTTTTTCATCATCTTTATTATTAAAATCATTATCATTTTTGTTATTATGATTTTAATTATTTTATAATTTTTCCTATATTTTTTGATATGATGATTACTAGTATTATTATTACATATCTTATTTTTTTAATCTTAAAGTGTTTTTTTCCAGTATTAATCTACTACATTTTGTAGATTTAATTAAGTTTTTTTAATTTATCTTAGTCTTACCAATTTAATTAACCTCGAATTAATTTATCTATCCCCAACAATAATATAAATTTTATTTTGATTTAGCTATGCAAATACTATTTCCAATTTAAATATCTTCAAATTAAATTTTATTTTAAATATTATTTTTTAATTTTATTTATCAAACTTTTTATTAATATTTGAATTTATTAACAAAACCATTTGTATATTAATCTTAAATTCTTAATTCTCCTAATTAACCATCTAAGAATCTTCCGAAACCCCATAGTTTATTTTAATTATCTAATAAAACAGTAAATTCTTATGTGCTTTTAATTTTTTTAATATAATTTACAATATTATTATTATTATCATTATCATTAAAAGTTTAGTTTTATAATTTATTACTGTTCAATTCATAATCAAAAATAAGTTTTTCTAACCTAAAAATAATAAAATATATTTACTATATCTAAATATTCTGATGTTCTTCAATTTAAATTTACACTTCTGGTTTTAACATTTTATCTCCAAAATAATAAACTTAAAACATTTAATTAAATATATAATAATATCAGACAATTTATAGTTTATTTATATGATTATATTTTTGATTATTATTAAATATATTTAACATATAATATTTTATTATAGATAAATATCCAATGGAATCAATTATTAATATGCATTTTTTTCAAGATAACAAATATCTATTGATTATCGATAAAAATGCCTAGATAAAGATATGGGAAATATATAGACTTATAGAAAGCTATTTTAATACAGACTATCAAGGGTATATTTATCTAAATTATTTATAAAATTTAATTAAAGACCATCTAATTTCTAATATTAATATTAAAACTAATTAATTTAAAATGAAAAAACAGAGCAATCATTTATATTTTAGGATAGTATATTGATGTAATTATTTAATAAGTATTTTAGTATAACTTAAAATCACATTTATTTTTTTGATTTAGCTGAAATTATTGATCATTTTAAATCTCACATATATAAAAAAACTGGTTTTTAAATGTCTGATAATTTCAGCATAAAATATAAAGAGAAACTTGATGTAAATATTTAATATTAATAAAGATTTAAATACTTTTTAAAAATAATAAAATAAAATTAAAAAAATTAATTTTAAATGATTAATTCTTATTTGGTTATACATTAGATAGTGTTTTAAAATTAAATATTATTACATAAAAATTAGATAAATGTTAAGTTTAATTGTAAAAAGATGATTAAATTAAATTTATCGGTAATATAATGAATTAAATATTAGTTGCATCTAAACTAGGATTAAATTATATATATGGTATTTTAATTTAAACAAATAAAATATAGATTCAAATAATTTATAGTTATAAAAATAACTTTATTAATAAGAAAATGAATAGAAATAACAAAAAACAATAAGTTTTATTTAATAACTCCCTATATTAAAATATTCAATGATTACATACACTAATAGCATATTAATTTGGAATTTATAATAAAATAATATATGTTAACAATATAAATTAGATTAAAACATAACTTGCATTATACAAGACATAAAGTAAATAAATTAATTAAATTTAGCTAATAAATAATTTATGGAGATGATTAAGGAAACCTTAATGTTTTATTGAATAATAATATAAATAAGGTCCAAACATAAATCAAAACTTCTCAGAGATATATAAATTAAATTCATGAAATCAATATTTCAAAAAACTCAGTATTTTTTACTTCTAATTTAAGTTTTTATTTGTACTTGGAAATACATCCATAATTGATGTTTATTTAAATAAACTTGATATTTTTAGATTGTCTCTTATATGATTTTAAAATAATATATTTTATTGAATTTATTATAATATTATTATATTATTTATTATATAATTATAATATTTTTTTTTTTTTTACGGTCCTCCATAGAGGTCGCTGTATAGCGCTACGGATTCTTTAGTTAGTCCATTTGGATTAAAGAGGGGAAACTGCACAAAACCCTCCACTTAACTTTGTCCGGCAGTCTA
>Ga0315908_10001620_pt1 | contig 16829 bp, 6 predicted proteins | sample LakEriMetagenome_12_FD_203520 | JGI IMG/M metagenome (GOLD analysis project Ga0315908, IMG submission 203520) | Freshwater fungal communities from buoy surface, Lake Erie, Ohio, United States - Buoy 4 MA124 | ecosystem: Environmental > Aquatic > Freshwater > Lake > Lake biofilm | place: USA... | reverse complement strand
AAAATAAAAAAGTAAATTAGAACAATATTTAAATAGAAATAGAATTAAATTAAAGTGTAGAAATCGATATTTTTAATAATGATAAGAAATAATAAGAAAGTAAAGAATAAAAATATGATATTGAATTAAATAATTTATCTTAAATTGAATAATAAGATAGTGACTAATGGAATGAAAATTTAGAAATAATAATAGATGATTGAAATTGATTTATATTATTATTAAATATATAAAAATATAAAATGTAGGATTAGTAGCAGCAAAATTTTATATAAATTAAGATTTTGTGAATACTAATTCAATGTTCATTTTTTCCTTATATAATCCAATCAGTATAGAGAATGATTAGATTAAAAACTAAGGAATTCAAAATATGATTGTAAAATTATCAATAAATGATATTGTAGAATGGGCATGAAACAAGAGTAGAAATAAAGATTCTTTCTTGTGATAAACCATTCTTTGATATATCTCCTCCTACTATTTCCTTATTAAAATCAGCAAATACTGCTGTCATAACAGGAATTCAAAAGAGAATCAAATTCATATAATAATTAAGATATAAAAAAGAATTATTAATATCTAAATTGCTAATGCTTATATGAATAATTAAAAATATTATTATATGAAAATATAGTATATAATAAGTAGATTAAGAATATAAAAATGAATAGTAAGAATAGTTTATCTAGATTAATAGAGAAACATAAATGGCTTTTTATAGATTTATTGAATAAACCTTATGAATATGAAGAGACGAACATTTTAATGACACTGGGGATGGTTTAGATGGTATTAAGCTACATGGAATTTTATGGGAACACATGATAAATAGAGGAATAAGTAGTAAAGATAATAAGCATCGACAGTAATTATCTGGTAGTATGGAATATTTTAAAATACGATAACATTCTTTATCAAGTGCTGTTTGGAGCTAGTCTGTTGTTGTTACTAATATTTCTCGCTTTCTATTGCACTCTCCTCCACTGGGATAAGCAATAGAAGTTTGAAACCTATCTTGGATAGAAATTCACAGACCTCATTAAGTACATCAACCTCCTTCTCTTCTTCAATCTCTCTTCTCTCTTCTTCAGTGTCATCTTATGTCCAGTACATTACATATACTATCATTATCATTAATATATTATCATCATTTTATTCTTATTATTATATATTATTATTTATTATTATTTATAATTAATTTATTATCCTTATTATCATAATATCATAATTATCTTTGTTATCATAATAATTATTTTAATCATTATTATTATATTATTACAATAATTTTATTTAGAAACAATTGAACGATGTGTGTAGTTCTCTGAATTAAACAGTTTACATTATATTATCTTTGATAGCTTTAATAATCCTATCTATGATTCAAATTTTTTCTGATTTCTCATTTTTTACTTCAGGTTTAGACAGGACTGATAACTTATCTAGCTAAAACCAGTCTTTTAAAATAAAATTCATGCTATTTAAACTTTTTCTCAGCTTAGTAATAAACTTAAGATACTCTCAACTATTAAATTATATTATAATCCTTGTTCTTCTAATAAGTATCTATATTTTCTATTGCTTTTACTCATAAGTCCCTTACACCAAACCACACATTAATTTCTTATTTTTGCATTTCTTCTTAATTTTTATAAGCCTTTCTCTTGCAATGATTATCAATTAACTTCTTTATCAATCAGTTTATAAAACTAGCAATATGTTTTTTTTTGCTTTTTCTATTTATTTACTTTTTTACTTTACCTTCTCTGCTATTAGCCAAAATCATGAAGTCAACATAATAATAAATCACAATACTACTTATTCTAACTTTTCAAATTTTTAAAAAAAAATCACTCTTATTAAAAATTATACTTCATCCTAAAATCAAGATCCAGTAGATTCACTCATTTATAAAGGTATTTATTTGAATTTATTTATTTTTTATTTTCTATTAGGTTTTATTTGTTTACATTAATAATAATGTTTAAATTAAACTTGTTTTTGTAAATAAGAATTAATTTATGATTGCAAAAAAAATAAACAATATAATGTCAAAAGTATGTACAAATATAAAGGTATTTTTGGGAAATAAATTATTAATTAACTTTATGAATAATATATTTAAAACTATCCAAATAATAATGATTCATTAATTTAATATAGTGAATTTATTAATATTAAAATTTAAAATGTTTAAAAATCATTATTTTTATTAAAAAAAGCTGAGAAATAGAATTTAAGTTTTTCTTAAGGATTTTAAATATTAAAATTAAAAACAAAATATAAATAAAAAAATGATAAAATAAATCACTTTTCTTATGAAAAAAAACTTCAGTTTGAAAAATTAATATTTATTTAAACTTAACTTGAAAAAATATAATACTTAACTAAAGATATAATAATTACAAATCTTGTATTTTGGTTAATTTTAGACAATTAAGTAATTGATTTAACGAAATTAGATACAATATTTAAATAACTAAATACATTATATAATAATTTAAGTGAATTATGGAAACCGGTAAAACCATATTTAGAATAATATATGAAGCTAAAACACTTTTATTTGTTTTATTTAAAGAATATTCTAAATAAAAAGTTCGATTTTTTAAATGATGAGATAAAAAATATAGATAAAAGAGATGAATAAAAATCAATAAATTCACTTGACTTTTTAAACGATTAACTAAATGATAAAACTATATTTGTTGAAGATACTTGTGTGTTTGAACTTCACACTGAAGAGCATAATTTAGGCCAAATTAAAAACTGTTCATATAGTGCATAGTAGATTTTCAAATTCCATCATGGATAATATAAAAACTAAAATATTACGATGATTATGCCAAATTATTTTAAACAAAGGCATAATGATTATCTCAAAAATTATATTGTTTATTCAAAAAAAAAGTATTAATTTTTTTTTATTTTCTAGAGTATTATATGATCAAATAAAAATATTTGGTTAAAATAAGTAAGGTTTTATCCTTCCATTATGGTTAATGGTTAAGTTAGATGTTGATTTACAAGGAGATCTTAGTTTTACAGGATTTATAAGACCCACAATCAGCAATAATTATGTTTATGATTATATTATTTTAAATTAATTTGGAGAAATTTAAGGAATTTCATAAAATATTTGTGAATAACTTTAAATTGATATATATTTAATCAATTAATTAAATCTTAATATTCTTTTATTGACTAACGATTTAGATTTTTATTTTATTTATGGAATTTTAGAAAAATTTAAAAATGAAACTAAATTAGAATTATAAAATAACACTAATTAAAATGCAGAATTTAAATCAAATCATAATATTAATACACAAAATAAATTAATGAGTATTGAAAGTTAAGAAATTAACGACAAAATTTAATATTCTAATAGATCCAAAACATAAAGAAAAGCAATATCTATTCTTAATAAAAATAAAAGCTAGGAAGAAAAATTAGATTATATTTTTAATAAATAGAATTTTGTTAAATTTGAAATTCAAATTCAAATTAACAAAAAAATTGAAAAAAATTAAAAATTATTAATTCAAGAACTAGAAAAAATATAAAATATTTTTAGAAATTAAAATAATAATAATATTCATTTGGATTAAGATTAAGATTAAGAAGATGATAAATAATTTGATAAATAATAATTACTAAGTTAATTTATTGATTTTAATTAAAAACATGATGATTATTTAAACTTAAATAAATTTGCAGATTCTACTTATTAACAAGATAGAAAATTATACAATGAAAATTTATGATTATCTAATCGAAATTTAGTTTAATAAGAATATGAATGTATCAAAAAAATAAAGGAAAACTTGAATTTTTCTGACATTTTAAATGTATTTGATTGTGAAATAATGATGAGTAAATAATATTTTCATGAAAAAAGAGATTGCTTAATTTAAATTAAAGTACTTTCTATTAAAAAAAACCTGAGAAAAATTTAATAAAAAAAAGTCATTTTAAACAAAAATTAGATGGATGATTTAAAAAGCAATGATATTTAATAAAAATCTGAAATTAAATTTATATAGAGTCATGAGAAAAAATCTTAACTAGAATCAAATCTTAATTATTTGATATAAGAGTAGAGACAAATTCTACCATCTTTAGAATAACCTAATATTAATATAAAAAATGATGAATTTAAAATTAATTAATAGTTTTATGCAATAAATATAATAAAAACAATAATAAAGTATTTTTTGCTTATTATCATAATTTTAAATGTATTTGCATTTTTTTATGGTCCTTTTTATTAAAGTAAAATATTTATAAAATAATAAAAATAATTTTATTTAAATTAATTGATCATTGATTTTTAGGTTCTAGTATTTACTAAATAATAGATATGATAATTTCAGCAAAAAAGTATTAATTATACTTTATTTAAATATATAATTTAATTTTGAATATGTAAATATATCAATCTAACTATTTTACTAAAATTTTAAGCTAAACTTAAATTAATAATAATTTTTTGACAGATAAAAATAATTACTAATTATATTTTATTTAGTTATAAAAAATAAATAATTAGTAAATTTTTAATTAATTGATAAATAAAAATCCAAACTCAAGCGATTAATTAAATATAACATTGTTTTATTTAAATAATTTTTCTGCAGATTATTAGTAATTATGATTTTCATAGCTAAATTAATAATGCTTAAATGTTGTTTATTAAATAATGCAAGTTGAAATATATTAAGATATTCTTGATTTTGAATATGAATTAGGTTATATAAGAAATATCCCTTTTTTAGCTAATATTATTCAATAAAGTATTGATATTTCTAAATCAAATGTTAATTAAAATTTAAATTTAATTTAAACTCTCTATCTAACTGCTTTAATTATTTAAATTATAGTTTATATTATCAGCTCTATCATCACTTTTATTTTACTTGTAAAAATTTAGCAAGCATTCTAGGCTATTTTAGAATGTTTTTCTTTTATTGGAAGTTCTAAAATAAAGTAAGTTTAAAAATATTATTATGATTTACTAAGTATAATTAAACCATCAATAGCTTATTTAAATAATTATAAAAAATTAGTCAAAGAAAATTATTTTTAAAATTAAGACAGCTTGGAAGGTAAACAATATAATATAAAAAATAATATAAAAATTTAAAATATAAATAATTAGAATTCAATAATAACTATTAAGAGAAAATAAATAAATATCTGATATAAAATGAATATTCTGATTTAAAAAATTCAATAAATAAATAATTAAATATTAACAATTAAGAAAAATAAGGAATCTAGTATATAAAGAAAATAAATTCAGATGGATTCTAAAAAGAGTACAAAAAAAAGGTGTTTACTTATTTTTTTATTTTATTAATAATTTCAATAATTTTTGGTTTAACTATGTTTATATGTATTACAAATATTAACAAGCAAATAAATATTTATTTCACTCAAGGATATTAGTTTATGGAAAGCTTATTAAGCGATTGCTTTTTAATTACTTAAGTTAAAGAGTAAATTCTATAAAGTGAAAACTATAAGATAAACCTAAAAAATTTAAACATAGATATAATCAATCAATAGTTATAATTTATCGATGTTGGCATCAAAATTTAAACTAACAGCAATTTCATAAACATGATTAATCAAATTGCTTATAATAATGGTTGCATTCAAATTTAATAGTTTATTTCCATTCAGTAGTTTCAATAATGCTAATCTATTGTTTCAGGAAAATTACAATTAGGAATTGTTTCTTTTAATAACTATTTCATTTAAAAAGTCAAAAGTTATGTCTTACTTTAATAAAATATTTAATTTGGAAATTTTTCACCTTAAGAATTATACGAATTCGATCAAGCTATTTTTTACATTAATGTTATGTATTTAGAAGTTATTAAGGTTTTTAACTCAGATATTGATTATATACTCAATAATTAAGTAAATAATCTGATTATAGTTTTATTTGCTTTTATTTTAGTTCTTATTGTTTTTTATTACATAAATGTTTACTTTATAGTGAAAAGTTTATAGTAAAATTATATTTTATATAGAGATATTTATGAAAATCATATTCCTAATTTCATCGTTATGTAAGAGAAGACAATTAAGGCAAAGTTATTGATAAACAATCTAATAAAATAATGATTTATAATAATTAAAATATTTTTTATTATTAATAGTAATTTTAATAGGTTTAATTAAAATTAATAATTAATAATATTTTATTAACAATAGAAATTAAAAGAAAATATAATTATTAATAATAATAATTAATATAAATATAATTTATTAAATAAAAATAATAAGTTATAGTTATAATTAATAATGATAATTAATATATATAAATAAAATAATAAATAAATTTTGATAAAAATATAAATACATATAATTATTAAATAATAAATATAAATATTAAATGTTATTAATGATAATATAATTATTATAAATATCACGTTAATTATTCTAAACTTTTATTTTCTGCATCTACTCCAAAGATTAATACTATAAAGCTAGAGAATATCATTAATGAAGCGCTAATGATATAAGCAAATGAAACATAATACTTATCCTTGTAAGCAATAAACTTAGAGAAGATGAGTGGACTGGCTACTCCTCCTATAAATAAGGAGATGGAAAAGAAGAAAGCCATTGCTTGGAGTCTCATATGGATTGGGAAGAGTTCAGATATCGTGAGATGTGCTGAACTAGCAGCTGGAGAGGCTATAAGAAAGACTAAGAACCATAAGATGCTCTGAAGTTGTAAAGAAAGCACATCATATCCAAACAGCAATGCAGTAACTACTAACAGCATTCCAGAACTCAAATAAGTTATAAACATCATCTTTCTCCTTCCCACAACATCAAAGTACTTCCCCAATAACACTGGTCCCAGAAAACTAGCTAGAGAAATAGGAATCATATAATATCCACTCGATTCCTTCTATATTCCATAGAACTCCTCCAACACCATCGCATAAGTATAGAATATCCCATTATAGAAGAATGCTTATGATATCATTATTGATAATCCTAGTATTATTCTCTTAGGATACTCTTTTATCATTCCCAAAAATATCTTCAAATATCCTCTCAATTATAATTTCTATTTCTCTTATTATTACTATTCTAATTATTACTCTTACCCTTGATCCTCCTTTAAGGACAAGATTTTTAAGTCTTATTCTAACTTAAGATAAAGTTAGTTATCTTAAGTAGTATAAGGTTGATTAAGATTGATGATGTAATTAACAACTAGATTGGCTTTGGAATATTGTGAAGAGAAGATAAGCCATCTTGGACTTTCAGGTATGAGTTTCCTATAATATATAATGGGGATAGCTCCTAATGCTCCTAAAGAGAACATGAATCTCCAGACAAGATTAGATTTAGAGAGCGAATAAAAGATAATAGTAAGGAAGTAGGCAAGGAGACTACCGAAATGCCACGTACCATCTAAAATAATATCTACTCTGCCTCAATATTAAGGAGGAATGAGTTCATCTACTGCTGAGAATATTGCAGTATACTCTCCTCCCACTCCTACTCCCGTCAGGAATCTACTCACACACATCCACTCCAGCCACATTGATACACTAAACAACATTGTTGATAATATGTAAATCACTAATGTTGTTCCAAATAAACTCTTCCTCCCATATTTCATAGCCAAAAATGAAAATACCAATGCTCCCACTCCACATCCAAATAAGTACGAACTCCCTATCAATCCTAATTATTATTAACTTAGTTTAAACTATTCCTTTATCTATAGTCCTGTTATTGACAGCAACGACACTTCATATCCATCAAATATCCATATAATACCTTTTATTCTTATTTATAAATTACCTAATGCCATTATAAATAACTTATGAAATCTACCTAATTCTAAATTATCTATTTTCTTTGTTAGTTCATTGTTTTTTTCTTCTTCTATGTTATTCATTCCATATTCATATAAGTTCTTTTAAATTTAGTATTATTTCTGCATCTACGATAATATTATATTTAATTTACTAATATATAATATTATAATAATAAAACAATAATTTTATAATAATATTTTTATGTTGAATAAATAATAATTAGTTTAATTTAAATTAATAAAAATAATAATATTATAAAAAATATAAATAAATAATATAATATAATAATTAATTCAAAATAGTATTAAATAATAATAATAATAAATAGTTTTTAAATTCATTTGATTTTTTAAGTGTATTTAGAATCTGTATTTATTTATTAGTCTAATAAATATAAAATAATAATATTTACTTTATATGTAATTATTAGAAACCAATTTTAGCCTAGTTAAAGAAGTGACTTACTTTTGGTTTTACAAAATTTGAGGAATGTTTTCATTATTATGCTTATTAGTAAATTAATCTTAATTGCCTAACATTTGAGCGAGAATTTCTTTTGTGTAATTGAGCCTTTTTGCCATTTCTGTATTTTGACTTTCCATAGCATTATTGAGTGGAAAGTTGATCCTTTAATTCTGCTTATTTAAATACTAGACATATTTCCAATCACTACAGAGTAAAATTTCAGTTAAATCCTTAAAAATAACCTAAATGACTTTATTAGATAATCTGAAGAGAATTGCCTGTTTTGTCTTCATCCACTTCTTCACATATATCTACTCGCATTTTTCACTTATAATATTCTTCTCCTCCTCAATTTCCAAATAATTCTTAAAGTGAATCAATAAATTGTACTTCTTATTAAGTTCTTAAGGATAATTATTCTTCTCAAATTTTTCTATTATCTCTTCCTTATTACTATTTCTCTATATATATAAGAATCCTCCATTGTCTTCTTCTAATATCTTTGTACAGTCATTAAAATAAACTCCACAATTTCCATTATTTAATACATAACCCATTCCATACTTACTGCTATAATCTACCCACTTCTTTACCCATATTTTTATTGTATTTTAATTTCTATTATTCTCATTATTATTATTCATCAATGATAATGTCTTGAAGTGTTTTATCGTATTAACTATCTATACCTATTATTATTATTATTCTTATTACTACTATTATTGCTATTACTACTATTTTTGCTATTATTACTATAATTATAACTACTATGATTATAATTGATGATCTTATTATTAAGTGAGGTAGTTTTATATAGAGTTTGATTATTGTTGTTGATAATTTAAGCGATCAGATTGTTAAACTAATAAATGGTTTGGATTAGGTATAAATGATAATGATTATGTATTTTGGGAATTAATATAAGGACTAGCTAAAATGTCTTATAAGGATGGTCTGGAGAGAGGATCGATTTGAAGAATATTTTTAATAAGATTTTAAGCATTTTAATTGATAGGAGGATGAGTGGGAAAAGAGTAAATAGCGTGTTTGATTTTGTTGTAAGTGAGTTTAACATCATTGGTCTCAAAGGGTGGTCTGCCTACAAGGAGAGTGTAGATGAGTACTCCCAATGACCAGACATCGGCTGGAAAGGAATGACCATTATTATTATTATCTGCAATGATTTCGGGAGCAATGTAGTTGGGAGTACCACACATTGTAGTTCGTTTCTAATCCTTTCTGTCCAACTTACAAGCCAATCCGAAATCTCCAATCTTTACTTGTTCCATCTCATCAAGAAACACATTTCCTAATTTTAAATCCCTATGAATAACTAGATTCTTGTGTAAGTATTCCAATCCTCCTACTATTTATCGTACCCACTCTCTCACTCTTGTGTCTTCCACTCTCTTCTTCTCTTTCAACACTTCTGCCAAGCTTTGCTTCTTACACAGTTCTAATAAAATATAAACATTATCGTCGTCTTCAAATACATGTTCAAACTTCACTATGTGCTTATGTTCACTCTTACGATGGATTCTTATTTCACTCATTAGTTTATCTTTCTATCGTTGCTTCTCTATTTAGCTCTTATTTATTATCTTTGCTGCCCATATCTTATCTTTATTTACATCTTTAAATTCATAAACCTATGCAAATCCTCCCTTATTTTATTATTATAAATAATATATATTATTTTATATTTATTTTAATAGGTCTAATATTTTTTATCTTTTTAATTAAATTAAATTTGTTAATTTTCTTCTTTTTAATTATTAATATTTTAATGGATATTATTAAATAAATAACAAACTAATTATTGAAAATTATAAATATTATTTACTTTTCCTAAAAATCTTCCTTATTAAAATGTTCTAATGATTTCTCCAGATTTGTTACTTTCAAATATCATTTTTTAAACAGAATTATCTTTACTTGGAATTTTACCAATCATTTACGTTAATTTGATGAAATAATTATTAATTAACGTTAATTATATTATATAAATATTATTAAATGTGCATATTATAATAATAATTATAATTGTGTTTATTATTAGATTAATTTATATTTCGATTACAAATTTTAATTATTATAAGTAAACTAGTTATTATATAGTATTTACTGTGTAAATAATATTTTATTATAGATTAAATGAAAAAAAAATACAATGTAAATAGCTCTATTAAACAATAAAATCTTATAAATTCTGAAAAAAAATAGACAGAAAATTGATAAATAAATATAGAAAAACTAAAAAAAATAAACAGTGACAGTAAAGTAAAATTTGAAGAGTTTTAGAAAAAACTAGAGATGATAAAGTAGTCTAAGAAAGAAAAGAATATATAATTAAGTGCAGATGATAGAAAAGTGGAGAAACTAAAGAAGATAATAATGAAATATAATTAAGAACATTAATGTGATAATATGGATCTTGTAATGGGTGATGAGAATAAAGGGTGAATTTACATAGGGAATTACTTGGCAGCTATGGACGTGGAAAGACTAATTAAAGAGAATATTTAAGGAGTGGTAACAGTGGGATGTTAACTGCAATTAAACTATTGAAAGTTGGAAATAGAATAGTTGGTAATTCCAATTCGGGATGAAGAAGAGGAGAATATTAGTGAGTATTTAGAGGAAGTAACAGGGTTTATGAACAGATTAATTAATGAGGGTAAGAACTTATTGGTGCATTGTACTTTGGGAGTTAGTAGGAGTGCCACTATAGTCATAGCTTATCTCATCAAGAAGCATCATATGACTCTCAGAATGGCCTTCCACTTCCTCAGAAACAGAAGGCATGTCGTATAACCTAATTCAGGATTCCTTCATCAACTTCTCCACTATCATAACTATCTTCTCTCGTCTCGTAAAAACCAACTCTACCTTTCCAATATCTGATACCTATATTTACCAAATTATATAACAATATTATATTATACTAGTTAAAATATTCAGCTACTTTTCATTATAAAAACTTATTATATTATACTCTCCTAAATTAATACATCTGATACTTTAATATATAACAAGTCACCCCTTCTCCACCACAGATAAAAACTAGTTCAGTTTATTTACTATGCTGTATCCCATCCTCTACACTTACAAGTCTAAAACATTTTCATTGCTCACTATCGTTCTGCTCAGCAATACCTTTATATCTTTTATTATTTCGTAGTTCACTGACTGCATTATATTCTCATTTTATAAAAAACCATCCAACCAAATCAATATATTGTTAAATATCATTAATTTTTATTATTAATTATTATTATTATTACTGTTATTACTATCATTATTACTATTATTATCTATATTATTGTTTATGGATTATTCTTTATACAAATACTCATTAAATTTAGCTAACAATAATTCTATTGACTATTCATCTATCTTTTGTAAATAGTAATCAATTTTATCTTTAAATAAATTATTTATTATAATTACCAGTCTGATTTATAATTTAGAAAAATATTTCATCGTCTTACAAATCAATAACTATATCTTATTATTAATCTTCAAATTAAGAAGTTTAATTTTCAATTTATAAATAACTCTATTCGTTCACCTAAATATTTGAAAAGACTTTTAATTTTTATAATTAATCGGTTGATTTTGATTAATTTTTCATTTTTTATTATATTTCTGGAGATTATTAATAATCACCTGTTGCATTAAAATCTATGCTTCCATTCTTTAATAGAATTTCTTTTTAAAAATCTATTAAACTTTTATTAAATAGATTAGAGTTTTTTTTGTTATTTATATTTTATTTTGTTTGATTATTTATAATATTATTATTAAAATCATTTATGCCTGCTAAATTATTATCATTTTTATCATTTAAAATATTTTAGAAATTATTTAATAAAAATTCTAAATTTTCGTTAAGACTAGCAATCTATTAATTTTGCTATTCTATTATAATTTCCATATTTGAGTATTTTACATTCAAATCTTATATTTATTTTTATTAAAATTCATCTTTCTATCTTTATTCTAATATAATTTTTTCTTATTGTTATATAACATCATCAAGCTTTTTAATTAATCGTTAATCTAAATCTTAATTTGTTTTTTTAAATTAAATGTTTTGTTCTTCGATATTATTATCATCTTTTTTATTACTATCATTATTAGATTAATATCAATTATTATTGCTAGTATAATTAATAGGATTAGGACTTTATTTGTTATTGTTGTTATAGTAAAGGTTTTCTGTTTTATTGATATAATCGTTTTAATCGATATTATTTGAGCATTTAATTGTTTATTATTCAATAAAAATTTATTATTATTAATTGAATTCTAAAAATAAAAAAGAAAATAAATACATTTATTTTTTGAAATATTTATAATGTTAAGTTTTTATTGAAGAGTGGTTTGAGCATCTTGAGTAATTTTAGTATTGAAAATATCTCTTTTAATGAAATTAAAAATAGCTTAATAATTAAGCTAGATGATTTTTTTGTCAATGATGGCTAGACTGTGAATAATATCAAGAGAAAGTTTAAGAGTTTCTGTGTTAAATTAATTATATTAATCAGTAATCATCAATATTATTTATTACATCAACTCTTAAACTTATTGTTATTTCTACATAAACACTTTCTGATAATTTAATATGATGTACAGAATTGACTCTAATAATATCTAGCTGCTCTATCTTTCAAAACTTTATTTTTATTAAATGCTAATCAGTCTACTCAGAATTGATTCAAAATTAATTGAAATAAATTCACTATATACATTTTCAACTATTTTTAATATTATATTTGCACAAGTCTATTATATATTTCTATTTATTATCTCGATCTCATTTTGATTTTAATTTTCTTGATTATTTAAATCTTTACTAATATAATTTGTATACTTCAAGTTATAGTTTTAATAATTATTTATTTAATTTAAACTACTATAATTTTATGTTTACTATCTATTAAAAGTCTAATAACTATTGCCTGAATTCGATTCAAAATTAAAAAAACATATTTTTAAAAGAATAAGTATAAATTCATTTATAAGTTATTTTTCTTTTTTAAATCTGTTTTGATGATAAATATCAGCTAATATTTTAACTGAATCAGCTATTTGTAAACTTAAAATTTATCCTTACTTTTGATCAAATTAATTTATTTTAATACTAATTAAATCTAAATAATTATTCTGTTATTTTAAACTTAAATCTAAATTATCACTAATTATTTAATCTAAGATAAAAGAAAAACATTTTATCTTATTTTTAATATACAAATTCAAATTGTTCTTATTATTTTATTTTTATGTATAGTTTTCATTTTCTTTGAAGCTTTCTAATAAAATTTCAAATTTTTCTTCTTCTTTAAAAAATTATTCTATCATATATTTTATTTCTTTTAATCCTTAATTACAATTTTCAGAAAATTATAATTTGTTTATACTTTATTTTATAGTATTTCTAATTTGATTTACTTTTTAATTTTTCTAATATTATTCTACACTCATATTTTTTATTTAACAATTATTTTTAATCAATTTAATTATATTAATTTTTATAATTTTATATATTTATTATAATATCTATTAATTTTTTATATAATTTATTATTATTATTTTTATCATCATTTTAAATAATAAATAATAAATAATTAAATAGTAGATTTATTTGTTTGTAACTAATAGGTAATTTTTTATTTATATAATAATATAAATTAATGATAATAATTAAATATATTCATCTAAATGTGTAAATAAATTGATAATTTTAAAATAAAACTAAAAAGAATAAAAATTTTTATTTAGAAAAAATATAAGATATTATTCCTATATTTTAGTAATTATTAATTTAATTAAGTTATTAATATTAATTAAATGGATAAAATTATTTAATTGTAAAAAATATATTTTATTTTATAAATTTATATAATAAATTATTGATAACAATATTTTTAATCGGTTTTATTTTATATAAAAACTAACTCATATTTTAAAAAATGATATAGAATTAAGAAAGTTTTTTAAAAAAATTAGAAATAATTAATTATAGTTAATATTCTAATCCTGTTAAATAAATAGGAGCTTATAGTTTAAAACATAAAAATGAATTAATTTAATAATAATAATAAATAACGGATAATTTTATTTAAAAAGAAAAATAAAAAGACATTAAATTAAATTTTTTTAAAAAATTAAATAAAAAAGTATAATTGTAAATTTAATTATATTTATTTTTTAGAAATTTTAATCTTGATAAAAAAGAATAAAAATTTAAATTAATAGAAAGTTAATTAACTCAAAAGGATTTATAGATTGATAATTGAAATATTTTAAATTAAAATAATTATTAAGTAAATCTAACTGAAAACTATTTAAATTCAGGATATTTTTTTCAATAATAGAAAAATTGTAATAATCATAATATTGATTAAAATTTATAAAATAATATAAATTAAACAATAAATAACAATTAATAAAATTTCCATAAAAATAAGAATAAATAAGTTTAACTAATAGAATTTAAAAATAAATAAAATAATATGATAAATATTATTACTAATAATTCTTTAAGGTAAATATAAGATATAGAATTTTAAAATTATTAATAAAAAAAAATAGAATTAGAATAATAATAAAAAGAAATAAGAAATGATTTAAAATAAAGAATAAATTAAAAAGTTTAAAAAAAAGATAATTAAGAATATTTATCAAATAAAAATTTAGTAAAAATACCATAAATTGATAAAAAAAGTTTTAATATTTATCTGAATATTTTAAATAAAATAAATCAAGATACTTAACTAGCACCAAGCTTTTCTGTTGATAAAGGATTAAAAATTATTGAAAAATATAATTAAAATTTAAAAAATGGTAAAAAATTGGTAAATTTTTAATTTATTAAATAAATTTTAGTAAAATTTCGAAATAAATACACTAAATAAATATGATATTATAATAAGTGAATAATTAAAGAAAATTAATGATTAAAACTAAAACTAAATAAATGAAGTTTATAAAAATCATAAAATATAAATAACAAATGATTTAACAGAAAGGAATTTTATTTAACAAATAAAAAAAAATAAAAGTTATTTAAACAATAATAAAAAATATCAATTAGAACCTATTAGAGAAGATTAAGTTTAATAATAGTTAGAAAGAATAGATTTTATGATATATTAACATAAAAAAAACCTTAACTGAATTGAAAAATCATTTGAAGAAAAATTTAAAATGGATAATTAAAATTTACATAATATAAATAATATAATATAAAAAGTAAGAAAAGCAAAAAAAATAGAAAAAATGATATTAAGAAATTAATCTTAACAAATAAACTATACAATAAAACCTTTTTAATAAGAAGTTACTTATGATTTATATGATTAAAAATATCATTAAAACATTTAATAAAATGTAAAATAGATAATAGATGATCATAGAAACAATAGAGGGGTACTTAATCTAAATTACAAATAAATAAGATAAAAATAATATATTTAATATTAATAATAATCTTAGTAATAAAATAGTAATAATATTAGTAATTACAATAATTATGAAAATATAAAGATGGAGAGTAAATAAAACTAAATTATAAATAATAAGATATCTAGTGTAAATACTAATTAGGATTAAGAAAATAAACAATTAATAAACTAAACTATAAATTACATAGTGAATTCAATAAATGACTTTTCTTAGCCTTAAAATATGATAAGGTAAAAAGATTAAGATATATAATTATTAGAGGGGATGATAAAAATAAGAAAAAAAAATATTAATGATAATGAGAATTGATGAAATATATAAATATCATGAATTTTAAGTGAATCTATTTTGCTTGTTAATACTTATGTTCAAGTTCTGCAAAATGCTTTAGTCTATACTTACTGATCTTATTTGCAAATGATTCTTTTTTCCTTTTTTCTCTTCCTCAAAAGGATACTTAAAAGTTTAGTTCATTTCACTTTCTCTTATAAATTAAAGCTGCTTCTTTATTTTTTCCTATTATATTACTATCTTTTCCTCCTGTTTCCTTAAAAAACTCCTTCTTTTTTCAATTTATTCTATCGTATCTGACTCTATCCTTTTAAAATAAAACTTGTTATTATATAATAATTATCTAATATTTTTTTGAATAAATCTATTCTTTTCATTATAATTAAAACCCTTATCATTTTAATTGTATTCATTACTATCCTTATTTAATTTATCATAATTTTCTGTTTTAATTAAATTATTCAGTTTATTCTAATTTTAATATTTTTGTTATTTAATATACAAACTTTCACTTCCATTTTATTATTCATTTTATAAAGTATTTTGTGTAACAGAAGAAGATTAATTAGATTTGTTTGCTTTGTTTTTTTTTATTGCATTTTAATTTCTATCATCTTCCTCCATCAAAAACTTTTTATTACATAACTTTAAGCATTAAAAATATATGTTTTGTTCTCTTTGTATAATTGAATTATTTTTATTTTTCAATGAGATAGATATTTTATTTAAATATTAGTTTTTCTTATA
>Ga0315908_10001618_pt1 | contig 16837 bp, 17 predicted proteins | sample LakEriMetagenome_12_FD_203520 | JGI IMG/M metagenome (GOLD analysis project Ga0315908, IMG submission 203520) | Freshwater fungal communities from buoy surface, Lake Erie, Ohio, United States - Buoy 4 MA124 | ecosystem: Environmental > Aquatic > Freshwater > Lake > Lake biofilm | place: USA... | reverse complement strand
CGTCAGGGCAGGCAGAGGGTTGGGCTTTTTGGAAGGCGTCCAATTTCATGCAGGCATCGAAGGCCGCCATGGTCAAAGGCAAGCCATCGAAGCTCACCTCAAACCTTTTGCCATTGAAAATTTGCGGCACCAAGCAGCAATCGGCCAAGGTGGGCGTGTTGCCAAAACAGTAGGTCGATTGAGGGCCTTGTGCCAACTGGCGTTCAAAGGCCTCCAGTCCGTCTCTCACCCAATGGCGATACCACGCATTTTTCTGGTCTTCGCTCAAACCCAAGTCAACGCTGAGGTATTTAAGAACACGAAGATTGTTGATAGGGTGAATCTCACACGCAATTGATTGCGCCAAAGCGCGGACACGCGCTCGGCCCAATGCATCCTTTGGCAACAACGCAGGCTCTGGGTGGGTCTCATCCAGGTATTCAATGATGGCCATGGACTGGCTCAGGTGCTCTCCCTCCACAACCAAGTTAGGCACCAGGTTGTCAGCAGCCACACTGCTGTAGGCGGCTTCCTTGTGTTCGCCCTTGCCAATGTGAACTGCGATATATTCATAGGGCAAGCCCTTCAAGTGCAGTGCAATTCGGACTCGAAATGACGCTGAGGAACGGAAGTAGTTGTAAAGTTTCATAGGCATTAGCATAAACTGGAAACATGTCCGCTGACACCCTCCAACCTCATCTTCCATGGCTTGAAAGCCATTTACCGCTGCCCCCTGTACAAAACGCATGGGGCGAAGATACCGAGGCGCCAGGTTTGCTGGCAGCGGGCTCAGATTTAGGGGTTGAGCGGCTTTTAGAAGCCTATGCCAAAGGCGTGTTTCCTTGGTTCAACGCCGACCAGCCTGTGCTGTGGTGGAGCCCCGATCCCCGCATGGTGCTGCAAATCAAACACTTCAAACTTCACCGATCTTTGCGAAAAACCTTGGCTCGTTATTCGGCACATCCTCAATTTGAGTTGTGTTTTGACCGCGCATTTGACGACGTGATAGAAGCATGCGCGCAAAGCCCCAGAGAAGGTCAAAAAGGAACTTGGATCGTGCCGCCCATGGTGGAGGCCTACAAAGCCTTGCACAGAGCAGGCTACGCGCACAGCGCCGAAACATGGCTCGATGGCCACTTGGTGGCAGGTCTGTACTTTGTTTGCATTGGCAAAGCTGTGTTTGGCGAATCCATGTTCAGCACGCTCAGTGACGGCTCCAAAATGGCACTTGCAGCTTTGGTTCATGTCTGCGAGCAACACAGTATTCAGGCCATTGATTGCCAGCAAAATACGGCTCATTTGGCCTCGATGGGCGCCAGCGAAATGACGCGCACCGCATTTTTAGCTCAAAGTGTGCCTGCCTTGCAACTCACAAGTCCTGACTGGAAAAATGCCCAAATTGATTGGGATGTTTGGCGAACGGGCGCACCATGACACACCTCAAGGACCTGCCCTTTAGCACGCTGCAGTTTTATGCCACTGCGGCCTACCCTTGCAGTTATTTAGATGGCCGTGAAGCACGCTCGCAGGTGGCGACGCCCAGTCATTTGATTCAAACCGATGTGTATTCGGACTTGGTCGAGCGCGGCTTTCGCAGAAGTGGTCTCTTTACATACCGGCCCTATTGCGATGGCTGCCAAGCATGTGTGCCCATGCGCGTTCTGTGCAATGGGTTCAAGCCCAACAAAAGTCAAAAGCGAGCTCTGAAAAAACATCAAAATTTGGTGGCGCGCGTGTCTAGATTGGGTTTTGAAAATGAGCATTACGACTTGTATTTGCGTTATCAAAACAGCCGCCATTCGGGTGGCGGCATGGACCAAGACAGCATTGAGCAGTACAAGCAGTTTTTGCTTCAAAGTCGCGTCAATTCGAGGTTGGTTGAGTTCAGAGAAGCCTGCGCCAATGGCGAAGTGGGTGAACTCAAAATGGTCTGCATTGTCGATGTCCTGAACCAAGGCTTGTCTGCGGTGTACACCTTTTATGCCCCAGAGGAGCACGCCAGTTACGGCACTTATGGCGTGCTTTGGCAAATTCAACAGGCCAAAGACCTAGGCCTGCCTTACGTTTACATGGGCTACTGGATTGGTGCCAGCCCCAAAATGCAATACAAAGAACGCTTTGCGCCCTGCGAAAGCCTTCAAAACGACCAATGGAAGCCTCACCCTTCTTCGCGCTGACAAATTGGATCACCACAAAGCCAATTTCATCTTGTAAAATAAGATTTCACAAACAGCACTAGGTTCAGTCCCATGAGAAAAGCTGAAGCACACCCGCCAGCAGCACCGACCATTCAAGTCATAGAGCGCTTGTTTTCACTGATGGATGTATTGGCTTCTAGAGAAGATGCTATTTCGCTCAAAGAGATCAGTGAAAAAACAGGCTTGCATCCGTCCACCGCACACCGAATCTTGAACGACCTGACCATTGGCCGTTTTGTAGATCGCCCAGAACCTGGCAGCTATCGATTGGGCATGCGCATGTTAGAGCTGGGCAACCTGGTCAAGGCGCGCCTCAATGTGCGCGATGCCGCACTTGCGCCAATGCGTGATTTGCACAAACTGATCCAACAACCTGTCAACTTAAGCATGCGACAGGGCGATGAAATTGTTTACATCGAACGAGCGTTCAGCGAGCGCTCGGGCATGCAAGTTGTTAGAGCCATTGGCGGCCGTGCGCCTTTGCATCTAACATCGGTCGGCAAGTTGTTTTTGTCTGTAGATGAGCCCATGAAGGTTCGAAGCTACGCGGCGCGCACTGGCTTAAACGGTCAGACCAAAAATAGCATTACGCAGCTTCAAGTGCTGGAACGTGAACTGTCAAAGGTTCGCCAATATGGCATTGCGCGCGACAACGAGGAATTGGAATTGGGTGTGCGCTGTATTGCAGCAGGCATTTACGATGACCAAGGCAAGTTGCTTGCGGGCCTCTCTATCTCAGCACCCGCTGATCGAATTGACGAAGCTTGGTCGGCCAAATTGCAAGCAACAGCCGAAGGAATTTCTCAAGCCCTAGGCTACAAAGATTGAGGCTTTAGCCAGCCGCATCGGCTGAAGCAACTTGACTGCGAACATTTTGATTTTCGACCCAGCGTCGAACTCTCTCAGCATCTGCAATTCGGCTTAATTTGCCAGCAGAGTCTAAAAACACCATGATGATTTTGCGTCCCGCCACCTTGGTCTGCATGACCAAGCATTGGCCAGCTTCAGAGATGTAGCCCGTCTTTTGCAAACCGATGTCCCAGTTGGGACTTTTCACCAGTCTGTTGGTGGTGTTGTATTGCAGAGTTCTGCGGCCCACGGCCACCTCTCGACCAGGTGATGTCGAAAGTTCACGCATCAAGGGGACATCGTAAGCAGCACCAACCAGCACGGCCAAATCTGTGGCGCTGGATTGGTTGCGGCTGGAAAGTCCAGTCGGATCGACGTAATGTGTGGACGCCATGCCAAGGTCTTTAGCGCGTTCGTTCATGGCTTTGACAAACAAGGGCATGCCACCTGGATAAGTTCTGCCCAATGCGTGTGCAGCGCGATTTTCACTGGCCATCAAGGCTAGGTGCAGCAAGTCACCGCGACTGAGTACCGAGCCAACAGCCAAACGCGAGGTGCTGCCCTTTTCGGTGTCCACATCGTCTTGGGTGATGGTGATCATTTCGGTTTGAGCCAAGTTGGCTTCGCTGATGACCAAGCCTGTCATGAGTTTGGTAAGTGATGCAATGGGCAAGACGGCCATGTCGTTCTTGCGAATTAAAACTTCATGTGTGTCTTGATCAATGACAAGCGCTACGCTGGAACGCAAATCGAGAAAGTCAGCGCCTTGGTGTAAACCGGCAATGCGACCAAAAGAAGGTCTTGTGTCTGTGGACTTTTGCTTGACGGATTTACGGGGTTTTTGAGTATTTTTAGCTGAGGCCTTGGGTGAAGGTTTGGCTGCAGATTTGGCTGTGTTTTGTGCAGAAACCACCGGTTTTTTGGCGGCAACTGGTTTTCGCGTGTTCTCGTTGGCTGCCGCGTAGGTTGAAAGTGACATCAAGGCCAAGATGCACAAAGGCAAACAAGGATTGAAAACACGGCAGGAAAACAGGCGATTTAGTGGATTCAAAGCATTACTTTCGAGGCTCAAAGTCATTCGGAAATTGGCGAGTCTCATAGAAACTTGCGACAGTGTACCAAAATAAAAAAGCTGCGCAAGATCAACACCTTGCGCAAGCTTCTTGAAGACCTTGCTCAGTCTTTGCTCTAAAGCAATTAGCCCTGAGCCGCCACCCTGTCTGCTTTGCTTTGAAGTTTATTCAATGCGCTCAAATAGGCCTTGGCCGAGGCCACAATGATGTCGGGGTCAGAGCCTACGCCATTGACCACGCGGCCGCTGTTTTGCAAGCGAACCGTGACTTCGCCTTGGCTTTCGGTCGATCCACTGATGGCGTTCACAGAATAAAGCACCATTTCAGCACCGCTTTCCACGATCGATTCAATGGCTTTGAGGGATGCATCTACCGGGCCATTGCCCTCCGATTTGCCATGAACTTCCTTGCCACTGACCGTAAAAACAATGGCAGCGCTGGGTCGCTCTCCTGTTTCACTGTGTTGCGCCAAAGATACAAAGGCATATTGCTCTTTGTCTTGGGTGACGCTTTCTTCACTGACCAAGGCCAAGATATCCTCGTCAAAGATTTCGCTTTTGCGGTCTGCTAATTCTTTGAAACGCGTAAAGGCAGCGTTCAACTCTGTCTCACTTTCGAGCACCACACCCAGCTCTTGCATGCGTTGCTTGAAGGCGTTGCGGCCGCTTAATTTGCCCAGCACAATTTTGTTGGCTGACCAACCCACATCTTCTGCCCGCATGATTTCGTAAGTGTCGCGCGCTTTGAGCACGCCATCTTGGTGAATACCTGAGGCATGTGCAAAAGCATTGGCACCCACCACTGCCTTGTTGGGCTGCACAACAAAGCCTGTGGTCTGGCTCACCATGCGACTGGCCGCCACGATGTGCACAGGGTCGATGTTCATCTCTAAACCAAAGTAGTCTTTGCGCGTTCTGACGGCCATGACAATTTCTTCCAAAGAACAATTGCCGGCCCGTTCACCCAAGCCATTGATGGTGCATTCAACCTGACGTGCACCGCCCAACTTCACACCTGCCAAACTGTTGGCCACCGCCATGCCCAAGTCGTTGTGGCAATGAACAGACCAAATGGCTTTGTCTGAGTTTGGAATTCGTTCGCGAAGTGTTTTGATGAACTGACCATACAGCTCTGGCACAGCGTACCCAACGGTGTCCGGCACGTTGATGGTGCTTGCGCCTTCAGCAATGACAGCTTCCAAAATTTTGCACAAGAAATCCATGTCACTTCGGTAGCCATCTTCTGGGCTGAACTCGACGTCTGCGACCAAATTGCGTGCAAACCTGACGGACTGTTTGGCTTGCTCGAAAACCTGATCGGGCGTCATGCGGAGTTTCTTTTCCATGTGCAACTCAGAGGTTGCAATGAAGGTGTGGATGCGGCCATTGTTGGCACCCTTCAAAGCTTCTGCTGCGCGTGAAATATCTCGGTCGTTGGCGCGCGACAGCGAGCAGATGGTGGAATCTTTGATGGCGTTGGCAATGGCCTTTACAGCTTCAAAGTCACCGTTGGAGCTGGCTGCAAAACCAGCTTCGATCACGTCAACGCGCAATCGCTCTAATTGACGCGCAATGCGCAGCTTTTCGTCACGGTTCATGGAAGCACCCGGCGACTGCTCACCATCGCGCAATGTCGTGTCAAAAATAATCAATTTATCGGCCATGTTTCACTCCTGGTTTTAAATCTTCAAAAAAGCGGCTCTGAAATAAAAAAAGCCCGCTGCGATTGGCATACGGGCTTGATGGGAAACTGAACAGCGTGCGCTATACATCCCGCCCGTGGGGCGTCAGTAGTAGGGCTAGCAAATTCGTTTTCATAGAAATAATGTATCACAACTTTTAGAAAAGGTCATTACTAGTGAAGCCCGCGCTCATCGGGGTCTTCCGTAGAGGTGCTTATAACGCTGGTGGGTTCACCCTTAAAACGGCGCCAGCCATACAAGACATAGCCACTCAGCCCGTAACTGACGAACAAGCCAAAAAGCACCATAGGGGGGTGAATGTTGACCGCCGCAATGCCAAGGGCAAGCAGCACAATGACCACAAAGGGCACACTTTGCTTCATGCCGACATCTTTAAAACTGTAAAAAGGCACGTTGGTGACCATGGTGAGCCCTGAAAACAGCGCCACCACAAACATGGGCCAAGCCATGGAGCTGGGCGAAATTTCAGCATCGGTCATGATGGAGATGAAGCCCATGACCAAGGCCGCAGCCGCAGGAGAAGGCAGACCTTGGAAAAACCGCTTGTCAACCACCGCCGTGTTGACATTGAAACGCGCCAAGCGCAAAGCGGCGCAAGCACAGTAAACAAAAGCGGCTATCCAACCCCAACGACCCAGACCTTTGAGTGACCACTCGTAAGCAATCAGAGCGGGCGCAGCACCAAAGGAGACCATGTCGGACAAAGAGTCCATCTGTTCGCCGAATGCACTTTGGGTGTTGGTCATGCGCGCTACACGGCCGTCTAGGCTGTCTAGCACCATGGCACAGAAAACCCCAATGGCAGCCATGTCAAAACGGCCATTCATGGCCATCACGATGGCATAAAAGCCACCGAACAAAGCTGCCAACGTAAAGAGGTTGGGCAACACGTAGATGCCCTTTCGGGGCTTACGTGGTTGACTGCTCAACTCGACGCCGTCGGAATTTTCTGAACCATCGTGCATGCGAGCTTTCTTTTGGTTGAAGCGGATGCCGAAATCAGTTGCGTGATTTGTCAACCAACTTGTTTTTGGCAATCCAAGGCATCATAGAGCGCAATTGTTCGCCTACAACTTCAATGGAGTGCTCAGCGGTCAAACGACGGCGTGCCGTCATGCTTGGGTAGTTGGTGCGGCCTTCCAAGATGAACATCTTGGCGTACTCACCGGTTTGAATGCGTTTCAGGGCGTTGCGCATGGCTTCGCGTGATTGCTCGTTGATGATTTCAGGGCCCGTGACGTACTCGCCATACTCTGCATTGTTAGAGATGGAGTAGTTCATGTTGCCAATGCCGCCTTCGTAAATGAGGTCGACAATGAGCTTCAACTCGTGCAAGCACTCGAAGTACGCCATCTCAGGCGCATAACCGGCTTCGACCAAAGTTTCATAACCCATCTTGATGAGTTCAACAGCGCCGCCGCACAACACAGCTTGCTCGCCGAACAAGTCAGTTTCGGTTTCTTCTTTGAAGTTGGTTTCAATGATGCCAGCCTTGCCACCACCGTTGGCCATGGCATAGCTAAGTGCCAATGCACTGGCTTTGCCGCTTCTGTCTTGGTGTACTGCCACCAGGTGAGGCACGCCACCACCTTGTGTGTAGGTGTTGCGCACGGTGTGGCCTGGGGCCTTAGGTGCCACCATCCAAACGTCAAGGTCATCGCGGGGAATCACTTGGTTGTAGTGAACGTTAAAGCCGTGTGCAAATGCCAAAGAGGCACCCTTTTTGATGTTGGGCTCAACGTCGTTGCGGTACACATCGGCAATTTGCTCGTCGGGCAACAAAATCATGACCACGTCGGCCGCTTTCACAGCGGCAGCCACTTCCATGACGTTGAGGCCAGCTTTTTCAACCTTGGGCCAGCTTGCGCCGTTTTTGCGCAAACCCACAACCACTTTCACGCCGCTGTCATTTAAGTTTTGGGCGTGTGCGTGGCCTTGTGAACCGTAGCCGATGATGGCAACTGTTTTGCCTTTGATGACGCTGAGGTCACAGTCTTTGTCGTAAAACACTTTCATGGGTTCTCTCCTTCAAAAATCAATCAAAAAAATTAGGCGCGCAAAATGCGCTCACCCCGCCCAATGCCACAGGCACCAGTACGGACTGTTTCAAGAATGGCGCTGCGGTCAAGGGCTTCCAAAAACGCATCGTTTTTGGATTGGTCGCCCGTCAGTTCCACGGTGTAGCTTTTGTCGGTGACATCAATCACGCGACCACGGAAGATGTCGGCCATGCGCTTCATCTCTTCACGTTCTTTGCCCACAGCGCGCACCTTGACCAGCATGAGTTCACGCTCGGTGTAGGCACCTTCTGTGAGATCAACCACTTTGACCACTTCAATGAGGCGGTTCAGGTGCTTGGTAATTTGTTCAATGACATCGTCAGAGCCAGCCGTTTGGATGGTCATGCGCGACAAGCTGGGGTCTTCGGTGGGCGCCACACTGAGCGACTCAATGTTGTAACCACGGGCAGAGAACAAACCCACCACGCGCGACAATGCGCCGGGTTCGTTTTCAAGTAAGACTGCGATGATGTGTTTCATGTGCGATTCCTCTTTTTGCCGCCCTCCCCTGCACACGGTAATGTGCAAGCTTGGCGGTCAATAGATTCTTCTAAAGGTTCAAATTGATTTCAAAAATGTTCTTAGAGGTCTTCAGGGCTTAGAAGCATTTCTGTAATGCCCTTGCCTGCTTGAACCATGGGGAACACGTTTTCGGTGGGGTCGGTGCGGAAGTCCATGAACACCGTGCGATCTTTCAGTTTGCGGGCCTCTCGCAATGCGGGCTCGACATCTTCGGGGCGCTCAATGAGCATGCCCACGTGGCCATAGGCTTCGGCCAACTTCACAAAGTCGGGCAATGCATCCATGTAGCTGTGGCTGTAACGGCCGGAGTATTCAATTTCTTGCCACTGACGAACCATACCCAAGTAACGGTTGTTCAAAGACACAATTTTGATGGGCGTGTTGTATTGCAAACACGTGGAAAGCTCTTGTATGCACATTTGCACAGAGCCTTCACCGGTGACGCAAAACACTTCGGCTTCTGGCTTGGCCAACTTGATGCCCATGGCGTAAGGAATGCCCACACCCATGGTGCCCAAGCCACCTGAATTGATCCAACGGCGAGGTTCGTTAAATTTGTAATACTGAGCGGCCCACATTTGGTGCTGACCCACATCAGATGTGATGTAAGCATCAGCATCTTTGGTCAGGTTGTACAAAGTTTGAATGACCTTTTGCGGCTTGATGACCTCTGTATTTTCGCTGTCGTACTTCATGGAATCGCGTTTGCGCCAGCCGTCGATGGTGGACCACCAGGCACCCAATGCATGGCTGTCGGGTTTGAGGCCCGACTCTTTGATCATGGCAATGAGTTCGATCAGAACATCTTTGACATCGCCCACAATAGGCACATCGACCTTCACTCGCTTGGAAATGCTAGAGGGGTCAATGTCAATGTGAATGATCTTGCGCTCGTTTTGTGCAAAGTGTTTGGGATTGCCAATGACGCGGTCGTCAAAGCGCGCGCCCACAGCCAGCAACACGTCTGAGTGCTGCATGGCGTTGTTGGCTTCCCATGTGCCGTGCATGCCGAGCATGCCTAGGAACTTTGGATCGGTAGCGGGATAGGCGCCCAAGCCCATGAGGGTGTTGGTCACGGGGTAACCCAACATGTCGACCAACTGGCGCAACTCTGCTGAGGCATTGCTTAAGAGCACGCCACCACCCGTGTAAATGTAGGGACGCTTGGCTGCCATCAACAATTGAAGGGCCTTGCGAATTTGTCCACTGTGGCCTTTGCGCACAGGGTTGTAGGAGCGCATTTCAACTGTTTCAGGGTAGCCGTGATAAGGCACCTTGTTAAACGAAACGTCTTTGGGAACATCGACCACCACCGGGCCAGGTCGGCCGCTGCGTGCAATGTGGAATGCTTTTTTCATGATCAAGGCCATGTCGCGGGCATCTTTGACCAGGAAGTTGTGTTTCACGATAGGGCGCGTAATGCCCACGGTATCGCATTCTTGGAAGGCATCGAGGCCAATAGCGGCAGTGGGTACTTGGCCACTGATAATGACCATGGGAATGCTGTCCATGTAGGCCGTTGCAATGCCTGTGACAGCATTGGTGAGGCCCGGGCCAGATGTGACCAGAGCAACACCGACATCACCCGTGGCGCGGGCATAGCCATCGGCCGCATGCACAGCAGCCTGCTCGTGGCGAACCAAGACGTGCTGAATGGTGTCTTGCTTGAAGAAGGCATCATAGATGTGCAAAACAGCACCACCTGGGTAACCCCAGATGTACTTGACGTTCTCGGCTTGAAGGGCTTTAACGAGAATTTCGCCACCGCGCAAATCGACGGGCGACAAAGAAGAAGCTGCGCTGTTGGCAGCTGTGGCGGCACTGGCCATTTCAGCTTTGGAGATTTCCATATTCAACCTTTGTGAATTTCTCTAACGAAAAACCTTGGGTGCTCTTTTGCGGGACTCTTTTGAAGTCGCATCAGAACTTAAGACCACCAACATAAGCCTGTGCATGTGAGCACTTTGGCCGGATGGTGATCCGTTTGCGTTTTTTCAATTGCAACCCAGTATTATAGAGGCCAGAATGCCATAATCCAAACGCACAAAATTGAGTGCCGTATTTGGTTCCTTACTTTGGCCACAGAACAAGAACTCTCAGATTTCCTTAAAAACACGGAAAAGCGAGCTTTCAAGCGCACGCTGTATCACGTGCGCAACGAGGAATCCGCCTTGGACATTGTGCAAGACAGCATGATCAAGCTGGCCACCCACTACGGCGACAAACCCCAAGCCGAACTGCCTTTGCTTTTCCAGCGTATTTTGTCCAACACCACCCTAGATTGGTTCAGAAGACAAAAAACCCGCAACGCGCTTTTCTCCAACATGAGCGACTTCGGCACCGATGCCCAAGGTGAAGATTTGGACTTTTTGGAAAACTTAGGGGGCCTCAGCGAACCCGGTTTGGGCGAAAGTGCAGAAGATTTAACCCAACGCAAACAAATCTTTCACCAAATTGAAGCAGAAATACAAGAATTACCGCCTCGTCAACGCGAAGCCTTCCTACTGCGTTATTGGGAGGAGATGAACCTTTCCGAGACGGCAGTTGCCATGGGCTGCACTGAAGGCAGCGTCAAAACTCACTGTTCTCGGGCTGTTCAGGCGCTGAGTAAAGCACTTCGCGCCAAAGGATTTAACACATGAAAACGAACGCCAAACCAGACATGCACAGAGTTGACCAAGTCGGTCGGGCTATCTCGCGCCGCTTAAATGAGCATGCCGCAGACCTGCCGCACGACATCACAGAACGCTTGCGAGTGGCCCGAATGCAGGCCCTTGCCCAGCGCAAACCCGAGCCTATTCGCATTTTTGTGCCTCAGTTGGCCACCGCCGGCGGACTTGGCATGGGCATTTCCGACGAAGGTTTAAACCTCTGGAGCCGTTTGGCTTCTGCCCTGCCCCTGATTGTTTTGCTGTTTGGCTTGGCCACCATTCATGTTTTTCAAAACGAGCACCGCGCCAATGAAATCGCCCAGCTAGATGCCGAACTTCTCATTGACGACCTGCCACCAGCGGCCTATACCGACCCCGGGTTCTTGATCTTTTTGAAGTCCAACCCTCTCGAATCAAAGGCGCCCGATTGATTCATTCGAGTTTGATGGCCAGCTTTCTCACTGTCGTTTTATGCACGGCAGTCACAGACGCGTTCGCGCAAACTCTTCAGGCCAACGCAGCCAATCCTCCAGCCGGGTCCTCGGCGGCACCCGCTTCCGCTTCAAATTCATCATGGCAAAGTTTGCAGAGCTCGCAAAAAAAAGCCCTAGCACCTTTGGCGCCTCATTGGGCGCAAATAAGCCCTGCCCAAAGAAAAAAATGGCTGGCCATGTCAAACAACTTTGACAATTTGTCCACCAAGGAACAAGCCATCCTGCACGAAAGAATGGCAGAGTGGGCGTCTCTCAGCCCCCAGCAAAGAGCACAAGCCAGGCTGAATTTCAATCAGACCAAAACCCTAGATGCCGACGCCAAAAAAACGCAATGGGAGACCTATCAAGCTCTCAGCCCTGAAGATAAGAAAAAACTAGCGGCCCAACAAACCACCGGCATTCGAGGCGCGGCCACAGCATCCCAGGCCGCGTCACCCAACAAGGTTATTCCTTTGTCAGGCAAATCCATACCGGCTGAAGCCGCTACCAAATCCACCAGCAGCATAGTGATCGACAAGAGAACCTTATTGCCTACCATCGTGACCATCCCTGAAGGTACTTGAGTTGAGTGATTCACCTTTGATGCCTGAAGATTCTGTCGATTCAAGCACTGATACCCACCCCACTTTCACCACGCCTTCCCTGGCACGCCGCATGGCCTGCTGGTTTTATGAGGGCATGTTGCTGTTTGGCGTCATTTTCCTGGCTGGCTATTTGTTTGGCACCCTCAGCCAAACAAAGCACGCCTTAGACAACCGCCACGGCCTACAAGCTTTCTTATTTCTTGTTTTTGCCATTTACTTCACTTGGTTATGGTCCAAGGGTCAAACACTTGCCATGAAGACTTGGCATATCAAAGTGTTAGACACTTCTGGCCAACCACTCACTCAGCCTCGGGCATTGCTCAGGTACCTGCTGAGCTGGGTGTGGTTTTTACCGCCTATTGTTGCGGCCATTCCCTTTCAATTGCCTGCGCCAGTCGTTGGGCTGCTGGTCCTTGTTTGGGTTTTTGTTTGGGCCCTCTCAAGCAAATTTCAATTGCGTGGACAATATTGGCATGACGTCTGGGCTGGCACGCAGCTGGTGGATGTTCAAAAGAAAACCTGAAATTCATCGCCATCCTAGTTTCATGACCATTGACCATGTGAATCCCCAAAAGGCTCGAAAGGGCCTGTCGCGCATTTTCCATGCGGGTGGCTATTCCATTGCGGGGCTCAAAGCGGGATGGGGCGAAACCGCATTTCGCCAAGAAGCCTTGCTCGCCATCTTTCTCATTCCTGCCGCCTTTTGGCTAGGACAAACTTGGGTAGAAGTTTCCTTGTTGTGTGGCTCGGTTATTTTTGTCATGGTGGTCGAGCTGTTAAATACCGGCATCGAAACCGCCATCGACCGAATTGGCACTGAATGGCATGCGCTGTCCAAGCGGGCCAAGGACATGGGCAGTGCTGCTGTGCTGCTTAGTCTTTTTCTTTGCTTAGGCATTTGGTCTGCCGCCATTTGGAAATACATCCATGGCTGATCCACTTTTTTCAATTTGTGTTTACTGCGGCTCTAAGCCTGGCGATGACCCCGCGTTTGCTGAATCTGCCCAGCAAGTGGGTCAATGGATTGCGCAACACGGCGGGCAGCTTGTGTATGGTGGCGGCAGAAATGGGCTGATGGGCATTGTTGCTGATGCCACCCTTGCTGCAGGCGGCCGGGTGGTGGGCGTCATACCGCGCGCCTTGGTTGAAAAAGAATGGGCCCACACGGGCTGCACCGAATTGCACGTGGTTGAAACCATGCACGATCGCAAAAGAATGATGGCGGAACGCGCCGATGCATTCCTTGCATTGCCCGGTGGCATCGGCACCTTTGAAGAGTTTTATGAAGTTTGGACCTGGCGCCAGCTGGGCTACCACAACAAGCCCATTGGCCTGCTTAACCTGAATGGTTTCTACGACCCTATGCTGGCTTTTTTAAGCAGCGTGGTGCAGCACCAGTTCATAGGGCCATGGCAAATGGATTTAATCCAAACCGACAGCGATGCTCTGAAATTGTTGCCCAGTTTGATTCAAGCTGCAGGCATGCCAACGCCGTTCTTGAGCCAGGCTATTTAGAACATTGGCGCTTAAACAGCGTCGTCGTCAACTTCGCCTGTGCGAATGCGAACGACTCGCTCGACTGACGTGATGAAGATTTTGCCATCGCCAATTTTGCCTGTGCGTGCGGCTTTCACAATGGCGTCAACGCAGTTCTCTACGTCGCCATCTTTGACGGCCACTTCAACTTTCACCTTGGGCAAAAAATCGACCACGTACTCGGCACCGCGGTACAGTTCTGTGTGGCCTTTTTGACGACCAAATCCCTTGACTTCCGTCACAGTGAGTCCTGTCACGCCACATTCAGCAAGTGCTTCACGCACTTCTTCGAGTTTGAAGGGTTTGATGATGGCTGTGATTTGTTTCATGAGTCAGGTCCAGTCTGAAAAAATTAAGCTCGAAATCGATTGGTAATAGGATAACGCCAATCTTTGCCAAAACTGCGGTGTGTGACACGAATTCCCACAGGAGATTGTCGGCGCTTGTACTCGTTGAGTTTAATCAGCCGGGTGACTTTTTCAACGTCTGAGCGATCAAAACCATCTGCCACCAAGGCCTGGATGCCTTCGTCGTTCTCCATGTACCTTTGAACGATGGCATCTAAGACTTCATAAGGTGGCAAACTGTCTTGGTCTTTTTGGTCCGCTCTCAATTCAGCGCTAGGCGGGCGGGTGATGATTCTCTCGGGTATGGGATTGCGGCCCGTACCATAAGGATCATTTTGATTGCGCCACTCGGCCAACTTGAAGACTTGTGTTTTGACAACATCCTTGATGACCGCAAAACCGCCAGCCATGTCGCCATACAAGGTGCAATACCCAGTGGCCATTTCACTCTTGTTGCCCGTTGTCAGCACAATGGCGCCCGTTTTATTGGACATGGCCATGAGCAGCGTGCCGCGAACACGCGCCTGAATATTTTCTTCCGTGGTGTCTTCTGCCAAACCTTTGAATTGGTCTGACAAAGCCAATTTGAAGCCCTCAAACAATGGCGCAATGGCGATTTCGTCGTAACGCACACCAAGGCGTTGAACCATCTCTCGCGAATCGATCCAACTGATGTCAGCGGTATACGGCGACGGCATCATGACCGCATGAATGTTGTCTGCACCCAAGGCGTCAACGGCCAGCGCCAGCACCAATGCGGAGTCAATGCCACCCGATAGGCCCAAGATGGCACCTGGAAAACCGTTCTTGCCTAAATAGTCGCGAATGCCCAAGACCAATGCGTGCCAAAGGTCTTCTTCCCAAGAGTTGCTGGCAGACACCTCGGTACCTGAAATTTGCAAGCCCTGAGAACCTTGATTACTTTGAACGCTGATGGTTTGCAAACACTCTTGGAATGCGGGCGCTCTAGCAACAACTTCTGCCTTGGCATTGAGCGCAAAGGACCGGCCCTCAAAGATGACTTCATCTTGACCACCCACCAAATGCGCATAGACCAAGGGCAATCCGCAATCTTGAACACGTTGGCCCATTTGAACCTCACGCTCTAGCCCCTTGCCCACATGGAAGGGAGACGCATTTAACACCAACAACAACTGTGCGCCTGCATTGCGTGCACTTTGAGCCGGCGCTTCAAACCATGCATCCTCACAGATCAACAAACCCATCTTTACGCCGTCGACTTCAAACACACAGGGCTCATGGCCCGAAGTGAAATATCGACGCTCGTCAAACACTTGGTAATTGGGCAATTCTTGTTTGGCGTAAGAGGCAATGACCTTCCCCTCGCACAAGACACTGGCCCGGTTGTAGCGTTTTGTGACGGAGACGCTTCGGCTTTGGACACCACCGCCTTCAGGATGCCCCACCACCACGTGCAAACCTTTTAACCCAGCCAACTCGCGGGCCACTGTTTTCAGGGCATCATCGCAGGCATCCATGAAAGCAGGTCGAAGCAAAAGGTCTTCTGCGGCATAGCCACAAATGGCCAGCTCAGGGGTGATCAAGACCTTTGCGCCTTGGTCATAAGCTGTGCGAGCAGCGTCGATAATTCTGCGGGCGTTGCCAGGCATATCGCCGACGACGAAGTTGAGTTGGGCTATACAAAGTTGAAGGGTCATGCAGGTGAAGGAATTGAATTCCAACAATTATGTCATTGAGGTGCAGAGTTCGATGCGCGATGTATTGGCGCAGGACTGGGATGCGTTGCTAAATGCCCAAACCGAGCCCAATCCCTTCATGCGCCACGCCTACCTGAGTGCCATGGAAGAAAGTGGCTCGGCCTCAGCTAAATCGGGTTGGAAATTGCAGCTTTTCACCCTCCGCCATATTTTGCCGCCACAGGCAGGGCAATTGGCTGGAGTAGCCGTTTTGTACATAAAGCCCCACTCTTATGGGGAATATGTGTTTGATTGGGCTTGGGCGGATGCCTACCAAAGGCATGGTTTGAACTACTACCCCAAAGCTGTGTCTGCTGTGCCGTTCACGCCAGTTCCTGGCTCGCGCTTATTGGCTGACTCTGACCAAAGCAAATCTGCCCTTCTTTCGGCCATGGTTGAGCTGGCCCAAAATGAAGATTGGTCTTCTTTGCACTTGTTGTTTTTGTCGAACGATGACCTTCAAGTGACTGAAACGGCAGGTTGGCTAAGCCGTCACACCGTTCAATTTCATTGGCACAACGCCGCATACGACGACTTTGAGGATTTCCTGAGGGCTTTGAATCAGGAAAAGCGCAAAAAAATCAAGCAAGAGCGGCGCAAAGTGGCTGAAGCTGGTGTGATTTTCAAAGCCTTCGAAGGCACTCAGATTCAAAGTGCTGACTGGGATTTCTTTTACCAATGTTATGCCCAAACCTACTTCGAGCATGGCAACGCGCCGTATTTGAACCGTGATTTCTTCCAGCGCATGCAAGACACCATGCCCGACAACTGGGTGCTTTTCATTGCAGAAAAAAATGGTCAGCGCATGGCCTGCAGCCTGATTGGCTTGGGCAACAACGTAGCCTATGGTCGATATTGGGGCGCTCTAGAGCGCGTCGATTGTTTGCACTTTGAAGCCTGCTACTACCAACCCATTGCGTGGTGCATTGCCAAGGGCGTCGAGCGGTTTGAAGGCGGCGCACAAGGCGAGCACAAAATGGCTCGGGCCCTGCTGCCTGTCAAGGCCAACAGCGCGCATTGGCTAGCCCACCCAGGCTTTGCCGATGCGGTTGAAAAGTATTTGGAAAAAGAAGGCCACGGCGTGTCAGCCTATTTGGAAAACTTGGAAGGCCGATCGCCCCTCA
>Ga0315908_10001617_pt1 | contig 16839 bp, 10 predicted proteins | sample LakEriMetagenome_12_FD_203520 | JGI IMG/M metagenome (GOLD analysis project Ga0315908, IMG submission 203520) | Freshwater fungal communities from buoy surface, Lake Erie, Ohio, United States - Buoy 4 MA124 | ecosystem: Environmental > Aquatic > Freshwater > Lake > Lake biofilm | place: USA... | reverse complement strand
AATATTTCATGATTAATCTTTGAATCATTTAAATTTTTTTTTTCAATTTAATCAAGAATGAATTCATAGATATTGGATTAAATTATTAGTAATCTAAAATTATTTGTCTTTATATTATTATTTTTATTTTAGTTTTATTATTATTCCATTTATTTTAATTTTTATTATAAAATTTTATGATATCATATTATATGATATTAGTTTATTCTTATAATTTGTTAATATCAAAAAAATTAAAAATATTTTATATAAATATTATTATGATAATAATAATAATATCGTTAAATTTTTTTAAACCAAATTAATTTCAATATAATTATAATTTAATATAATTTTAAACATATTTTTTTAATTAAAATTTAATTATAAATTTACTATACCGATTCAGATTTAGGAATTAAATTATATATTATTTTAAATAAAATTTTATTTATAATTTATAATAAAAATTTAAAAAATTAATATTAATACAAAAAACTTTAAAAACTATATATTTTATGAAAAAAATTTAAATCTTCAATCTTAGATATTTTTTTTAATTAAAACATAAAAAATAGATAAGATTATTATAATAAATAATGAAATAATGATATATATGATAATATAAAATTAATTTTAAAATATTTATAAGAATATAATATTATAAATATAATATATGAATAAACTTTAATATTTAAATATTATTTATTTAGATTATGAAATGATAAAAAATTTTAATTTTTCTTTTAATTAAAATATTAAAAAAAATTTTATTTAAATAAATAATTAAATTAATTTATTTCAAATTTTATAATAGATTAATTATTCATAAATTTATTGATTTGATATTTAATTGTTAAACTAAATTATAAAATTTTATGAATATTAATAATCTTAAATTCGATTCTTGTATCTTTATTTATATTATAAATAAAAGTAAAAAAATATAAATAAAAGTATGAATAAATTATAATAAATCTGATATTCATATTTATTTTTATTAAAATTTGCTTTTGTATTGCTAGAAGTTAGTAATTTGAAACAACTAATTATACTAATTATTATATAAATTCTTGACAGGACTAGTCTAATTGAATAGTTTCAAAGAAGGTGACTAACTCTTAAATTGAGGCGACTAACTTTTAAAATTCTTCTTATAAGTGCTATTATACTTATAAATCTCACTTTTATTGCTATTACTAATGTTATCATTCAAATTATCAATATTATCATTATTATCATTATTATCATTATTACAATTATTATCATTACTATTATTATATATATTTGTCTATGTTTATGACTATTTAAAGTTCCTGCAAATGTTATTATAAAAGTAAGGCAAAATCTCTAAAGCATCTTGGATATCCCTATAATACTATATTTCAGGATTAAAACATAAAATAAGATTAATAAAATACTATTATTATATGAGTTGTTTAATATTAATGACCTTATCCTCTTATATTAACTAATTCAAAATATTCCTATTATTCTCATTACTGCTTCTGAATTTGCATTTAGTCCTATTTGTACTACAAACTACAACTTGCAATACATTATCTACCTAATTCTATTATCTTCTCAATATTGATAATTCTATTTTCCTTAATCGATTATTTTAATTACATTAATAATTATTATTAATATTATTCCCATTCAATTTCTTTTAACTGTACTTCATTTTATTCTTAGGATTACTTATTGATTATTCTATATATTGCAATATTTTCTATCTTTCATTTTCTATTGTGTCTTCATAAACTATACAGTTCATGTCTTTTGATATTATGTTTATATTATTTAAATGATGAATTTTTATTCTTATCACATAATCTGATTTTTCATTCAACTCCACTATATTATTATTTATCGAACTCTTTATTATTTGATGTAATAGGAACTTCTTTTTACTTTCTTAATTATACATATTATTATTTTAAAATATAAATCAATCAAATCATAAATAGTTTTATCATAAATATATTATAATACATAATTGAAATAGTAAAATATATTTGTATTTACTTGGAGGTCCATAAATAATAATTAATTATTTATTATCTTATTAGAAATCCTGATGTAGTGCCTCAATATATTCTTTGTAATCTTTATAAATGTAATTAGCTTAATATTTCTTGCCTTATCTAAAAGACTGAGAGTTAAATTGAAATGTTTTGTCAAAGTTCGCTTTAGCTAAAATAAGTTACTTCCTTTTTTTAATAATTATTAAATACTTTCCATTGTATTTTACAAATCCATTTGGCTTTTCTGTTGAAATTGTTGGAATAATCGAAACAACCATATTCTCTTTATTATTTTTAATTTATTTAGACATTTTCTATTCTTAATTTTAAACTAAATTTTCATTTTCTATATTTTATTCTTATTATAATCTCTATTAACTCAAGTATGATTCATTTATCTATTCAATTGTATGCTTTGATTTTTCATTATTGTTTTATTATTCTTATGATTGATTTAAAATTTAACTTTCATCAAATTATTATTCTTATATTGTCTATATATTATTTTAAATTTCTTTTTATTAGTCTTAAAAACTAAATCTGTGTTTAAATTAATATTATTATTATTAAAGTTTATTTTAATAGTCATTTAAATGTTTTAACTATTTTAATTCTTCATTTTTTTATATTAATTTCATTTTTTTTGTATTTGGAGTATTTATTTACTTTTTTTTAATTATTTAATTATCTTTCTTATTTTATTTATTTATATTTTAATTATTTACAAATTATTGTTTTTTATTTTATTCTAGTAATTTTTATTGATGTTAAATTTGATTTTTTAAGTTAGTTATTTCCATTTCATAAACTTAAATTATTTAATCTTTTTATTCAATCATTTATTATTGTTTTTAAATGATTTATTTATATTTATTATTATTTTATAAATTATTTTAATTAAGTTCAGTTTAAATACTTTACTAACTTTAAATTATATTTTCTTATTTAAGATTATTTTCTTACCCTTCAATTAAGTTTTGAGAATCTTATTCTAATTCAATTTCCATAATTGGATTTGACTTAAATAATATTTAAAATAGTTACATCTTTATGTTTATTTACTATTTCAATTGATTAAATAGTATTTATTTTCAAGTATTCATGCTAGTTATTATTATTTATATAAATGTCATTTTCTTTAATGCTATCATTATCGTTAATATCATCATTTTCTTTATTATTATAATTATTTTTCATATTTTCATCATCAATAATACTATCATTATAGTTAATAATATTATCATTTTTCTTATTTGATTTACTTTTTTTATCAATATTAAATTTATTAATTATTAATTATTAATTTTTAACTAGTAATTCTAATTATTATTCTTTATCTTTTGCTATATTTATTGTTTACTTTAATGTTAATATTTCTTAATTTAATTAATTAATAATATTATTTTAGTTTTCTTAATTTAACTAAATTCACGGGCTTGTCATATTTCAAGACTAATTAATAATAGAAAAATCTTAATGATTTATTTAATTAATGAGCTGAGAAATATTATTAGATTTTCTTTTTTCAGGATTTTGATACTATTATTATGTAGAATAATTTTCAATTTATTCCAACAAATTAGATTATCTAAATTCATTTTAATCTACAATTCTTATAATTTTAGAGTTATTTTAATTATAAAAATGATTATCAAAATTGTCCATATGATCAGACTAAATTAAAATATTATATTTGTTTTTATTTTCCTCTTAATTTGGTCTCAATTGCTAAAGTACTTAAGATAATTATGACTAATCCAAAAACATTGATTTTTTATTTAAAAGATCATAAGAATCATCAACTTGATGTTAGTTATAATCATTAATATAAATTTATTGCTATTGTTATTGCTTTTTACATTATTCTAAATAAGATTATCTTTGATTTATCATATCAAACGAGTCTTGAATATATATTTCGTCTTCCTCCTCATTTTCAAATGATCTAGTTTTATTTATTAAATCATTATAAGTTTGATCATGTTATTATTAATTATGCTATTCATTATTATGCATGTTATTTTCATTATTATTATTATTATTATTAATATTTTCATTATTAAAAGTATTAATATTATTACTAAATTAATTTACTTGAATGCTATTTTTATGTACACTTATTTGTTTATTAATACTCTAGATTGTAGTATTTAAATGTTTGTTTTTATTTTAAGTTACAGTGTTATCTTATTTTAAGTCATGAATTTCTTATTCAAGTTCTCTAATTTTATCAGTTAAATATTATTTTAACTCCAAATTTTCACTTTAATAAATTATATATTCTTCTTCAATAAGTTATTTTCGATCACTAATTTCATCTAATTTGAATTTTAGTTATCTTTCATTCTACATATATATTTCATTATCATTCTCTATTCTATTTAGTTTTTTCTTCAAATCTTGATATTTTTTATTTTCTTCTAATAGTTATTCCTGTTATATAATAAATTATTTCAATAAAATTCATTATAATAATAATGATAAATGTATTATAAATATTAACTTTTAAAGATTTGTTTTAAGAATTAAGATAGTCTATTTCTTTTTATATATTTTCGATTTTTTAGTTCAGTTTTTGGTTTTCAATTTGATAATTTTTGTTTTATTTTGTTAATTTGTTATTTTCTTATTCTGATAATCTATTTATTTATTCATAATCAGCTTTTAAACTTCAAAATTAATATTTTTAAATACTCATTGTATTTTTCTAGTAATTTATCATAAGTATCCCTATCCATTAAATAAAGAATAATAATTATAATAAGAATAAAAAAAAATAATTATTTTTAATATAGTTTATTAATAATAGAATATAATTAATAATAAAATCAATAAAATGTATAAATAGCAGTAGTAGTAGTTGTAATAATAGTAGAATATTTTTAATTAATAAAATAATTTTCAACAATAAATTCATAAACCTAACCTATCACAACCAAACAAAATATTTAATTTAAACCAAAATTTAATTTAACAAGATTAATAAAAATTAAATTTAAAAGAGTAATAATAATTAATTTATTTTTAGGAGAGATTTATAAGTCTAAAATCTATAAAATTATTAGAAAAACGTTTAATTATTTGATAATGTAAATTTTTTGGGAATAAATTGTTACAAAATAGAAACTGAAATAAATCCAAATAACTAAAATTTAAAAATATCTATATTTTTAAGTGATCAATTTCCTAATGAAGCACCAAGAATATTTGCAGAAAAACCTATTTCAAGTTTTATTGTCAATTAATAAACCAATGAAATAATTTATTAGGGAATATTATAATGGAATTTTTAATAAAATAAATAGGAAAGTTAGATTGTTAATGTATTAAGTAAAATTAATTAAGTTTTTTAACAAAGCCCATTTAAATATTCTCATTTGCAATAAAAATTATTATAAATTAATAATTAACATAATTTATAAGAAACCTAAGAAAAACTCAGAAATATTACAGTAGATAATTTATTTTAAGGAATTACGTAAATATATAAAATTATTATATTAAATTAAATATTTATTTAGATAATAAAAGATGTTTGACATTTAAAATTACAGTAGCTTTTAAGAATAAATATTGAAGTCAAACGAATATAATAATTTATTGCAAAATATGTTAGCTCATTATGATCTTAATAAAAATTTAGTCAGTAAAATATATTTATATAATATTTAATTAAAATATATTTTATTTAATTTTAAGGTGATTACAGTGAGAAATTAAATTAATACAATCAATAATTAGAAGAATTAAAATAAACAAGTGTCTTATATGAATGCAAAAAAGAAAATTTTATTAGCAAATACAATCAATACAACATTATAAAATAAGTATTTTATTATTTATTTACTTAATAAGAGATTTGAAAAGACAAAAATTTTAACATTATTGGAAAACCGTATCAATTAATTGGAATCATAACTAAGTGATAATTCAGATTAATATAATTAATTTAATTTATTTTCTGTCGATAATAAAAATGATAATAAATCAGATGGTGAATTTATTCAAAATTTACAGAATCATTTAGAATTAAGAAAATAAATTCATAATTTAATAATCAAAAAAGAAAGATTATAAGAAACACTTTGACGTGATTAATAACTTTAAATTAATAATTTTTATTATAATATTATTAAGAAAAATTCAACTACATTTAAATTCATTTATTTATTTAGTTTTATTGTAGTTCTTACAATTTATATTTGAAAACTTCACATTATTCTCTCATCTCTTAATTACAAATTTCTATTTCTTAATTCTTCAAATATTATATTTTTAAATACATCTTCAGAAACATTTTTAATTAAATCATTTATTTCTTTTATCATGTTTTAAATATATATAATTTCCTTTTATTTGAATTAGTTTATAACAATTAATTCCTGTAATTTTTATTGTTTATTTTAAGAGTTTTGTTGCTAAACACTTTTTGTATTTACACTACTTTATCTTATATTTTAATTTTATTTGGATTGAGAAAATTGCCTAATTTTTTAAATATCAAATACTTCTTTTTATTAATTGAATTATTTATTATTTTCTATTTATTTTTTTTTTATTTCCTATTAAGTTATATGAATAAGCTCAGAAATAGGAATAGTCTAATTACTTTTATATTGATTTAAATCATCAATTTCATAATTTTATTGTTATTATTATTAGTATATTTATTGATTATTAAAAGGTTGATTATATAATGTATTAAATTTCTAATTATTTTTGTTCAAAGAAGATTCATTCTAACTTAAGTTTTAGTTTTTATTGTTTTAAAGAAGATGATCTAATTTTTAACTAATATTATCATGAGAATATTTCTTGTTAATTTAAGTACTTTCTTTTATATTTTCCTGATTATTAAAATTATAAGTATTAAATTTCTGAACATTAGTCGGATTAAATATCTCTTTATAGTTAAGCACTTCTCTAAAATGATAAGCATTTTTATTTTGATGTAGATCTGTGTCACAATTATAACAAAGCTTAAACACTGATTGATTTATGTTTTAATCTGATTTCTATCTACAAGTTACACACTTTACTGTAGCTGGTCTATTAAAACAATATTAACATTTTAGTGAATTGTTTTAATCATTTATTATCTTTTATTTTAATTTATTGCTTTAGTTGTTCATTTACTAATTCAAAAAGTTTATTTTATTTGTTTCGTATTGATATTCTTACATTATTTATTTTATATTTCTATATTTTAATTTAATTTTACTACGATTATATATTCAAATGTTATATTCTAAATAATTTTTATTGAAATTGTAATTTTTATTTTATATTTTATTGTAAATTTTTATTATATATTAATTTAAATATTGCTGATTTAGTCAAAATTGTTTTAATTAAATTTAAATTAATAATATATTTTTTATTATAAGAAATAAATAAAATAATGCTTAAAAGAAAAGAATGTGAAAGTATTTAAATGGAAGAAGATTATTAAGATTAAAAAAAAATAAATGTTTAGGAAAAAGTATTATAGGATAGTTAAAATAAGGATTCTTAATTATTATAGGAATTAAATTAAGTAAATACTTCTTGGGGAATTATCGAAGAAGAAAATATTGATTGGGGAAATACAAATAACAATTTAGATTCATAGAAAAATAATAATAATCTAAGTAATAAAAATAATAATAATTAAGATAACTAATAAAATTATAGATAAAATAATAATAATTAGAATGAAAAATATATCAGAGGGTTTAATTAAAATAATAATTAATATTAAAAAAATAAAATTAATAATGAAAATATCTAAAAAATTAATACTAATAATAATTTTAATAACAATAGAAATTAATAATAAAATTTAAACAATAAAAATAACTTTAATAATAATAAATAAAATAATTAATATGAAAATAATTAAAAGAAATAATAATTTATATTTTCAAAAGATTCAATGAGATTTCATTTGTAACACTTATAAAAATTCAACTAAAATAGGAATTATAAACCCTTAATATATGACTGTGATTAAATGACAGAAACACTTAGTTATATGCTATAATATAATGAACTTGTAGATTACGGAATAGAAAATTAATAAAAATATTAAAATGATGAAAATAATTACGATAATAATAAAATTAGATAATAAGAATTAGGCAATAGAGAATTCATTAAATTCAATAATAATGACTAAAATGTAAATAGATTCAACAGAAATGATTAGAATAATAATAGATCAAACAGAAATGACTCAAATAATAACACATATTACAATAATAATAATCAAAATAGATAAAACTATGATAATAATTCAACAAATTACAGAAACAATAACTAATAAATAAAATGTTACAACTGCAATCAATAGGGTCACAAAAGTAATTAATGTGATTAGCCAAAATAAAACAATAATAGAAACAACAATAATAATTAAGATAATAATGGTAAAATTGTATGTCATAGATGCAAATAGGAAGGTCACAAAGCTAACAACTGTAATTAAAAAATAATATGCAGAAAATGTAATTAGGAAGGCCACAAACCATATGAATGCCCATAATAATGATTAATCTAAATGTTATATAATTAATAAATAATTATTTGTCTTAATTATTTTTTAAAATAAAATAATATTTAAATTTTATATCAAATTAACTGTATATTAATATTATTTATATTTTATAAAATATAAGTTATAAATAATTTGGATTTAGAATTAAAATTTTTGGAAATAAAAATTCATAAATTAATAGAATAAATTTCATATTGAATATTTTTATGATAAATATCAATATTATCCTTGATTTTATAAATAAACTACTAAAACTCTGAATAATTCTAAATAAATATATAATCCTTGAACTGATTGATGATAAAAGAAATAATAATTTCCTACAACTATAATGGAATAGTTGTGAATTAATGAAGATAATAAAAAGTAGTGAATTTTAGATAACCTCTATCAATAAATATCTAATTAAACTTTTAATTAATAATACAAAGATTCCAGATTGCCTAATAAAATTAAAAAATAATTCCAGAATGAGTCTATTAAAGAGCAAACAGCTACTAACAAGAATATTCAAATAATTTTTCGTAATTAGCCTCATCTATCATCTTCATATTTTCTCTAAAGTTCATCAATTATAATCCTAATTCCACAATGTCTGTATCTTTCTCCATCTCCATCACAATATTCAATAATTCATTTATTTAATTCTTTAAATACTCTTTATTCTTTATATTCTAATTAAATTCAAATATCTTAAACAGTTTAAATACCATCAAAATACTCTGTTTATTATCCTTACTTTTTAATATCTTATTAGATATTATTATAAATTAATCATTTAATATCTATATCAAATATTTGTCCTTCTCTAACAAGTTCAACATTATTTCTAATTATATATGTTCGTTGCTTTCATTCATCATTTATAAATATTTTTCTTAAAACTCATTATGTAAATGACATAATTTCTTAGTCATTTTCAAATTATTGAATTTAATTTAAGCGGCGTCAAGAAATAACTTGTCAATATCAAACATTTAACTATAAAAATGCTTACATATAGGTTAATATCTGAAATGCTTATTTTCATAACCTTAACAAAGACAAGGTAAGTTTTAATTGCATTATTAAAACAGACAAATATTCTGACAATTCATTAATAGATATATATATGTATATATATAATGAATCTTATTAAAAAGAATGATCAATGTTTATGATGATCATGATTATCATGATGATGATGATCATGATTATCATGATGATGATTATCATGATTATCATGATGATGATGATTATCATGATGATGTTCTTCTGAATGATGGTGATGATGATGAGTATCAAAAGGATTATGTAGACTTTTGATTTTACTAACTGGATATCTAGGATCTAATATTTGATCAAACATGTCTTATCCCCATACCTTCATGTATCTATCAACCATCAATCTTCTTGATTTATTCTATAGTTATTCATTAAATAGATTTGGAATTTGATTTATCACTTTTATACTTAATACATTCACTACTCCCAAAGTTACCAAGTAAGGTAAATGGAACATCAATCTATTCTTTACACCATAATATAACAAACCTATTCCATTATTATAATCATATCATTAATAATCAATTTATTCATAATTATTATTATTATTCTCATAATATCCATAAATAGTATAAATATGATAACAATAATAATAATAATAATAATAAAATAATAATAATACCTACGTTTAACATTGTTGTAGGAACCCATACACAATAAGAAAATATTCCTGGAGGCATAACATTAAGAACTCTTTGTTCTTAATCATTGAAAAAATGATGATTCAATTACATTATTTTATAAAGAGCAAAAATATTCTAATCTTTTGTTTTATTAGTTTTATGTTAGTAATTTGACATATTAATGATCGGTTGATAATCTTCAACTGTCTCATCAAGTAAATTTTTTTATGAACTATACATTAAGTTTTTCAGCTTTTGATACATAAGGTATTTTGCAAAATGTTCTTTTTAATCTTCAACAGTGCTGTGCATTATAATTAAATAATATTATTTATATCTATTAAATTATAATAAATATAAATAATAATTTAAATACGATCATAAGTTATAAAAATGAGTGACAATGGTTATGGTTTGAATAATGAAGATTATGATGATAATGATTAAGATTATGAATAAGATGAATAAGAAATCAATAATAATGAAAATAACAATAATGATTAACAATAATAGGATCAACAGTATGATGATAATAATGAAAATTTAGATGATTTAATCAAATAGTAATAAGAATTAGAAGAAGATTCTGATGATGATGATTTTCCAGAATATGCTAATGAATAAAACAAAAAATTAAATTATATTATTAAGTAGAAAAGGAAGTTGATAAAGGAATTCAGATCAAAATACAATGAAAAGAAAGATAGAATGAATGTATTAAAAGAACATTACAAAAATGTTAAGAATGAGTTATTACATACTTAATAACTAATAGACAGTAAAAATAAGGAAATAGAAGCAGAAGATCATCTTAAATAAATGGCAGAAAGATAAATTGACAGATTTGAAAGTGATTTAAAGAAATTAGAAAAAAACACAATCGAAGAATAAGAAAGAGTTAATGATGTTTAAAATCAAGTATTTAGAGGAAAAGAAAAGTTAGATAGATTTAAATTAAAAATGAATTGGAATTAAGAAGAATTAGAGTAATGGGCATTAGCAGCAAAATAGAAAGAAGAAGATAATTTAACTCTAGAAAAATATAGAAGAACTGATGAAAATAAAATAAAAGAAGCAAATTTAACTATCGAAAAACTTACAATAGATGTAGCAAAAAAAGAAAATGAATTAGAAGAAGAAATAACAAAAACATAAACAGCTTAAATAGAATTAGATAAAACTGCAGAAGAGTTTAAAAGACATCATGAAGAAAGGCACAAATTATTTTAATAATGGTAAGATGTAAAAGACAATATTAATAGAAGAGATAGAGCAATAGTAGAAGAAGGAGAAAATTATGCTAGAATTAAATTAGAAATTCATAATATTAAATAGACATTAGAAAAGAGAAAAAAATTATTAGATGAAGAGAAAAGTGGAAATAAACAATAAGAAGACAAGAATAAAGATACTGAAAAAAAAATCAATGAATAAAGAGCTAATAACAAATAAATAAATCTAGATATGGATGATTTAAATGCAGAAGTATAGATCCTTAAAAATCAATTAAGTGCATTTGCATCAGATTTATCATAGAAACAATAAAGACTAAATAACTTTAATTAGGAGTTGTTAAACAGGAAGTAAAGACTTAATTATGCTTAATAAAAATTCAATCAATAAGAAATTAAGTTAAAGATTGAAGATGGTTTAGCATTAGAGTTTGACCAAGATAAGTCTATAAGTGAAGCTCTATTCCAGGAAAAGTCTAAAGAAATGAAGAAATTATTAGAGCAGATTGACATCAATAAAAATCTGCAGTTTAAAAGTAGATAAGAGTTATTCAAAGCTAGAGAAAAAGAAGCCAATCTTTATGGAGAAATCCAAGGTATAATGGCTGGATCAAGAAATTTATAAAGTCTAATCAATAAATTAAATATTGAATTCCAAAGAATACAAGAATTAACTTACAATGCAGAATATCAAATTCAATTAATGGAAAGGAAAGTAGCAAGAGCCAGCGGTAAAAGAACTCATGATGAAAAAAGTGATCTTAGTGAAGAAATCCTCAATTAAAAAAATATTCAAGCTTAAGTATTAGAAAGTTATAAGTTATTAGATAATTCCATTAAGAAGATTGATATTGATATTTGGAGATTATAGTAATAATTAAGTTAAATGGATGAAAACATGTTGAAATTAAAATAGATCAAGAAGGAGTTAAGATTAGAGAATGATATGACCATTATGGATCTCAATAAAGTTATTAAATAGAAGGAAGAAGCTTTAGTTAGACATGATATTATGAAATTGGAAATCAAAAAAATTGCAGATTAAGTCAATTCTGAAATTGATGTTGTTTTTGAAATGGAAAATAGAAAGTATCAGTTAGAAATGAGTATGTAAGAGAGGGAGAAGGAAATTATGGTTCATAGGGATGTTCTTTTAGCAGAGCATAAAGTAAATATTATATTAATTAATATTATTTCATTTTATATATTATTATCATAATAGGCAGCTGAAGAAGAAAGATATAATATTGCAATTCAATTGAGTGAGAGAAAAAATAAAGTAAAAAACATGAAAATAAAATATGAAAGTCTAGTTTAAAAAAACAAAAATAAGAACACTGATAATATGGATTTAGGTGAACATTCATAAGCTTACTATGTAATTAAAGCAGCTTAAGAAAAGGAAGAATTAGTTCGTAAAGGAGATGAACTAAATGCAAAAATAAATAAATGTGAAATGGAACTAAAAGCTCTGAAAAATGTAAGTGAACATTTATCCAACCGAAATTCAAATTACAGAGATGGATTTCTAAATAAAGGAGTAACTGAATAAGATTATTAAATAAAAGATTAGCTCGATTTATAATGTAAAAATGCAAGCAAAAATCTATTTGAAAAGTAGAAAGAACTCACTAAAGTAAATAAAGAGCATGATGAAGACATGAAGAGATTTTCAGAAATTTAATCTAGAATTAATGTCCTTAAGGAATAATATGATGGGGTTAATATCAATATTGATAAATTAAATAAGGAAATCTAAGAATAGAGATAGAAGCATGATAGGGCTTAAAAGTCTGTTACTTATCAAAAAAATAATCTCAAATAGAATAACAAAAACATAGAAAATACAGTTGCTCAAGTTTAAATGAGTTTTGAATAGGAAAACAATAAATATAAAACCATCATCAATGCAATTTAGTATTATTATTATTATCTTTATATTATTTATATAAATATAATAAATCAAATATTAATAAATAATAGCTAAATAATAAATGAATATCCTGAACTAACATAACCTTTCGAAGATTATTTAAAAGAAAAGAATATTAATTTGCCTAGCCATGCTCCAAGCCAGATTGATGTAAATTCAACAAATAGAAGCATAAACTCTTAACAAAGTTCAAGAAGAAATTGAAACTATATTTTATAAAAATATAAATCATAAATATTTCTGATAAAAAAGTATGTAAACACTAGTTTGGTTAAAAGAATTTCCGAAAAGAGAATAAAGATATTGACAATCAACAATAGAAACTTTTTCATCATCAAACTAAATCCATTAGCCTTTTATTTTCACGATTGAAAAATAATGACCAAATTATCCTGGACCAATATGAACTATTATTGCATATAAAAAGTACCGAATCATTTTTATTACTATTTCAAAAGGAAACGCTATTTTCCAGTTTAATTTCATCAGATTCTAATATCAATCATTGTATTAAAATCTTTTCAAATGAATTATTAAAATTTGAGGAAGTTTATCTAAGTTTTGTTATTTCTATGTTGAGGATTATTATTTGCAATTATCACAATATAATTTATTGCACTTATCTAAAATTTCTATTGCCTCAAGATGTTTAATACAGTAAGAAATACTGGTGTTTTTTTTCATAATTAAACTCAAATCGAAAAATTTTTCTTATTTTTATTTTTGGTGTTCACAGACTAAACAAATGGTTTTATTTAAAATTGTTCCTTCAAATATCTATTATATACTTGTTAAGTTTTCTTTTTATTCTTCCAATCTATTATTTTTATAGAAATCATTAAGGTCGTTCAGCAGCCAAATCAAAAATTCATGGCAATCTTAATGATCTATTCCTCTGAATTAAGCTATTTATATTTATTAAATTTATAATTACGATTTATTTATTAAGCGTAATTCATCAATTTTTTTAAACTCAAAACTTAAATAACATTAGACTTTTTTTTTATTTAAAGAAAAAGCTCTTGTAAAATTGTCTTTATTTCTGAAAAAAAAATCTATCTTTTATAAAATTTATTTACATCATTTTATTATAAAATTAATTTTCAAAATTATTTAGTGAAATAAAATATTTATATTACTGAATTTGCATAACAAATATTTTTCTTCTTGCTAAATTAAAAAAATAAATTTACATTTTCAAGAGCCACAAATTTATAATGAATCATATTTTATCCGTTTTTGATATTTTCTACTTTTTTAGTTTAAAAAAAATTTCCCATTTTATTATAATATTTTTCAGTAGAAATAATAGTTTAAATAATATAAAAATTTCAAATGTAATATATAAAAAATTAGATTTATTAAATATAAATAAATATAATAATAGGAAATTAGAAGATTTGATAATAAATTATAATAATAATTAAATAAAAAACTAATAATGAAGAAAGAAATAATATTTTTTGTTTTATTAAACATCATATTGAATACAAGCATTAGGATGAAATCAAAAATAGGGTTGAAAAATAAAAATTAAATGAAATTAAATTTGAAAATTAAATAAAAATCAAACTTAAAGTAAAGAAATTAAATGAAATAGAAGTAGAAATAAAAATTAGAATTAAAATAAAAGGCGTAAAGTTAAATGTTAGATAATTTGACAAAACAATAATTACAGAGTTTAAGTTAAAATAATAAAGAAGGTGCAAAAAAGTTATTAGAAATGTTAAAATAAGCAGTAAATTAAGATGCTGGTTAATAATAAAGTGGTGATCCAGATGATCCAATCTTATCAAAAATAAAAACAGGATTAAAGAACATAATTCCAACAAAATACAATGTAACAGATGATGCAGCGCCATTAATAGTGAATATTCAAGAAAAATCTGGAGAAAGTTTATTAAACAGACATGACTTAGATTATGAAGACTATTGCAATGTGAAATAAGGATATTTAGGATACGTAATAGAAACAAGCGAAAGTGAGAAAATTGGAAAGAAAATTACTTACATTAAACCAGTTTTTGCTGTGTTGAACTAATAAACCTTTTCATTATTCGAGAATGAAAATGTAAAAAACTTATTTAAGTCTTTCAATATGAAATACATTAAACCAACTAATATTCCTATTACAGAATGGATAGGCACTCATTGTTGGTAAGTTTTAAGAGGAAAACAACCAGAATCCAGCAATTTAGTATCAAGTGATACCCCTGCAAGAAAACCTGAAGATAATTTGTTAGTAAGTCTATGTGCATCTGATCAAAATGAAATGGATAAATGGATTGCAGCTATTAGAGATTTCCATAATTGCGATGTTAAGGTAGCAGCTGATGATGAAAAAATTTAATTACCTCCCAAATAATAAGTACAATTAGATGAAGATCAAATAATAGAAACTCAAAGAGATGCTAAGGATTAAGAAGAAATCAAATATATTGATGATAATATTGATTAATTAGATGGAGTTATTGCTCAGACTATTAAAGCTGTTAAGTTATAGAAGTTAAAGCATAAGCAAATAATCCAAGAAGAAGATGAAAAGATTTAAGCGATGTAGGAAAAAGATTGTTAATTAACTGATAACTTAATAGAGATGGCTGAACAAAATTAATTATAAGCTGAAACAGCTATCGGTGAAAAATTCAAGCAGAAACTAAAAGGATTGACCGACTCTAAAGACCTAATGGATTTGGAAAAGTAAAGAATGGACAGAATAATTCAAGAGGAAGATTCATCTGTATCAGTAAGAAAAGCCTTAGAGAATAACATAAGACAAACTATGATGTAACAGACAGAATAATTCACTCAAAACTTTGATAGTAGATCTTGTTATGATGATAAACTCAAGTCCAATCTAAAAGATGGTATAAAGCAAGTCTGTTCTTTTCTATATAAGCCTTCCTCTTCTCTTGATGTTTAAGATTTACTCAATTGTCTAAACATGAACACTTTTTGTAAAAGTTGTTGTAATGGATTCTTGGGAGTCGCCCTTTTTGCTTAAAGAGAATAATGTATGGACTAATGTGATGTAATGAGGACTTAACAGTAAGGAGAAATCGATATGAAAATATACACTGATAATGGAATCTCTAATCACAAGTTTGTCTATGGAGCTGAAAAGGATAAATTAGATAAGAAGATCGCTAAACTCGCAGGAAAAATTTAATGATCATCTTATTATATATTCAATCTATCTAATATTATTCATAAATCAAAAAATAATCTATATTTTATTATTTATTCTTAGTTTTAAATGACAAAATCTATTAATACAATTCATAACTTAATATTTATATTATTTATAATAAATAAATGAAGCTTTACAAGTTATTTATAGTATTGATTGTGCTATTTATAGATATAGAGTCAAGAAATCAAAATTAAAAGTTGAAATAAACGGAGAAAAAAAATAAGGACTAGAAATTGAAAAAAAAGAATATTAAACAAATTGTTAATAATTCTT
>Ga0315908_10001614_pt1 | contig 16848 bp, 15 predicted proteins | sample LakEriMetagenome_12_FD_203520 | JGI IMG/M metagenome (GOLD analysis project Ga0315908, IMG submission 203520) | Freshwater fungal communities from buoy surface, Lake Erie, Ohio, United States - Buoy 4 MA124 | ecosystem: Environmental > Aquatic > Freshwater > Lake > Lake biofilm | place: USA... | reverse complement strand
ACTATCAAGCCCGAAGAATTCGAACAACTAGCTACCCAAACGGCATTAGACTTTGCCGAGGTAAAAGGCCAATTACACGTCAAGCGTGCCTTTGAAATTGCGGCAGCAGGCGCACATAATCTTATTTTGGTTGGGCCACCCGGAGCTGGCAAATCCATGCTAGCGAAAAGGCTGCCATCTATTTTGCCACCAATGTCGTTAAACGAAGCGCTAGAAACCACAAAAATTCATAGCGTTGCTGGTAAAAAACGCAGTAGTGGAATTGTAACGCACCGGCCGTTCCGAAAACCCCATCATACCATTTCAGATATCGGCCTTATCGGCGGAGGTAGTTATCCGCAACCCGGAGAAATTTCTCTGGCCCACAACGGGGTTTTATTTTTAGATGAACTTCCGGAGTATAAAAGGCATGTATTAGAAGTCTTAAGGCAACCCTTAGAAGACCGCTCCGTGAATATCTCAAGAGCCAGATTTTCCATAGATTATCCTGCTAATTTTATGTTAGTTGCTGCCATGAACCCCTGCCCGTGTGGTTTTCTAAACCATCCTGAAAAAGCATGCGGCTGCCATCCCAATGCCGTGCAGCGCTATCTCCAGCGCGTTTCTGGACCATTATTAGACCGCATCGATATGCATATAGAAGTAAGCCCCGTTAAATATACCGAACTCAACGAACGCAGCACAGCAGAGTGCAGTCAGGAAATTAGGCTGCGTATTTTAGCAGCCCGTAAAATTCAGCAAGAAAGGTACGCTGCGCAAAGCGGTACCCATGCCAATGCTCAAATGAGCCGGCGCGAGGTGGAACTATATTGTAAACTGAGTACTGATGGCCAAAATATACTCCAAATAGCCATGAAAAAATTAGGCTTGTCGGCACGCGCATACGAGCGTATTTTAAAAGTGGCTAGAACAATCGCCGATCTTGACGGTGCCACACAAATTGCAACAGCTCATATTAGTGAGGCCATTCAGTATCGGAATTTGGACCGCCGTAACTAAAGCCTCTTGTAATTTAAAAGATTAATCTTGAACCTATTGAAAGGCGGATTATACGAATTTCTAAATTCATATATTTGAGCATGAGATTACTATTCATTATTATAGCTTTCATTGCTACCATTCAAAGCCTTGCGCAAAATCTTAATGTAGGCCACACAACAATTACTTTCAATGACCCTAACAGATCCGGAGGCTTTGGCAATGGAGGTGGTCCTGGCAGACAAATTCAAACAGAAATTTATTATCCTGCGCCGGCTAATGGTGAAAACGTAGCCGTCTCGGACGGCCAGTGGCCAATTATTGTATTCGGACATGGTTTTGCCATGAACTGGGATGCCTATTCCAATATCTGGTCTGCTTTGGTGCCGTATGGCTACATCATTGCTTTTCCTAGAACAGAAAGCGGACTTTTCCCATCGCCAAGTCATGGCGATTTCGGGCAAGACATCGCACTTATTGGTCAAAAATTAACCGATGCAGGGCAAAATAGCACGAGTATTTTCTATTCCAAGATTTCCGCCTATGCCTGTGCAATGGGCCATTCTATGGGTGGTGGTGCAGCGGTTTTAGCAGCAGCTCAAAGTGCTCTTTTTGATGCCTATCTGGGCTTGGCTCCTGCAGAAACCAACCCAAGCGCCATAGCGGCGGCAGCCAACCTTCAAATTCCTTCGCTTATATTATCGGGTAGCAACGACGGCGTTACCCCTCCAAGTCAGCATCATTTACCCATTTTCAATGCCATTGCGCACGAGTGCAAGAGTTTTGCCAACCTCATAGGTGGAGGACACTGCTATTTTGCCAATACAAACTTTAATTGCGACTTCGGTGAAAGTACAAGTTCAACGGGTATTAGCCTGACCCGCGCTGAACAACAGAGTTTGATGTACCAGCAAATTATACCATGGTTATCTTATTTCTTAGGTCAAAGTTGCGAAGGTTATGCGGCATTTATAGAGTATCCAATCAACGGAATCTCTCTGAATTCTACATGTCCTAGTAACATCCCCGACGTGACCATCACTCAAAATAACAATACACTAAGTACAACAACCCAAGGCAACTCCTATCAATGGTATCTCAATGGAGAACCCATTCTTGGTGAAACCAATGATAGCCTACAAGTGTCAGGAAACCTTTCAGGAGTCTATCAATTATTAGTGTATTTTGATTACGGCTGTCAGTACAGCAACAACATTGTAACTGTTGAGGAATTCAAAACGACCCTGCAGGTTTATCCTAATCCTGCTGGCGATTTCATTGAAATCAAAGGTCTTCCTGTGGTCAACTGCGGTTATTCCGTTTTGAACTTACATGGACAATTCATGCAGGGTGGTACTTTGAATGCCGAATATGATACCATTCTGCTCCACAAACTGCCAGAAGGTGCCTATTTTCTTCAATTAAATGGGCTGAGTTTAAAGGTGGTGATTCAGCGTTAGGAGCTCATAAAAATCAAAACAAATCCTTATCTTCGAGAACTCTTATCTAGATTCATGTATAAACTATTACTTCTTCCTTTATTTTTGACGCTAAGCATCACATCCTTTGCTCAAGACTACACCATTCGTGGCTTTCTACACGATGCTTCTAACGGAGAGCCTATTTCCGATGAACGCGTCAAAGTACTAAAAGCCGACAGCACACCCGTAGCCGTTGCCTACTCTAACATTGCAGGGTTCTTTTCTATTCCAAAATTAGCCTATGGTAATTATATTCTAAAAATCGATAAAGCCAAGTACGAACGTACTTTCATCTCGGTGGAAATGACGCCCAATAAAAAAATCTATGACGTTGGCTCTTGGAATTTAAATCCAAATACGCTCAATGTGCAAGATGTTCGGGTGAGCAATGAGGCAAAGGCTAAAAAACAGCAAATTGGCATGTCTGAAATAAAAATGGACAAACAAGCTGTAGAGCGCATCCCAATGTATGGTGCAGAAAGCGACATTGTAGGTGCCTTAAGTGTTACGCCAGGGGTTATTACCACAGGTGACCAAGGCGGGCAATTGTACGTGCGCGGTGGTACACCTATCCAAAATAAAACCTTACTTGATGGCATGACCATCTACAATCCTTTTCACTCCATTGGTTTTTATTCCATTTTTGAAACCGAACTCGTTAAATCAGTGGATATCTATACAGGCGGTTTTGAATCTAAATACGGAGGAAGAATCTCGTCTATCATGGACATCACCTACCGAGATGGTAACCGCAGCAAGTTTGCAGGTAAAATCTCCGCATCACCTTTCATGAGTAAGGCTGTTTTGGAGGGTCCTCTTGGCCCAAAAAGCAAGGACGGCTTGTCTTCGGGCTCCTATATGTTCACTGCCAAGCACTCCCTTTTGGATTACACGAGTAAGGCGCTGTATCCGACAATCAATGACGGCAATGGCCTTCCTTTTAATTTTACAGATCTGTACGGAAAAGTCACTTTCAACGGAGAAGGCGGTTCTAAAGTAAGTGTTTTTGGTTTTTCTAATCAAGATTCTGTCCATTACAACGTCGCGGACCTCGACTGGAATGCTGCAGGCGGTGGGCTCAATTTTACGCTCGTGCCCAGTAGCTCTCCAATTTTTATCCGTGGCCATGTCAATGGCAGCAACTACGAAACCACCTTTGCAGAAATTGGTCAAGAACCGCGCTATTCAAAAATAGGTGGCTTTGACATGGGTTTTGACTTTACCTTTTTTCAAAAAAATGAAAGCGAGCTCAACTATGGGTTCAATCTAAGTGGTTTCAATACACAATTTATCACTTTTAATGAACTACAAAGAAAAATTGAAGCCAGCAATTTTACTACAGAAATTGGTACGTATATCAATTACCGCTTAGTGCTGCCTCGTTGGGTGTATCAAGTTGGTTTACGGATGCAATTGTACGCATCCCTCAATACCGTATCAATAGAGCCCCGCTTTGGTGCCAAATACAATGCTACTGACAATCTTAGGTTCAAATTCTCGGGTGGGCGTTTTTCTCAAAACTTTACTTCTGCATCTTCTGATAAAGATGTTGTGAATTTATTCAATGGTCTTTTATCTGCGCCAACCAATGTTCAGGACCAGTTTATCAATGAATTCCAACAAGTATCTGCAATAAAAAATGGTTTACAATATGCCTGGCATGCTATTGCAGGGTTTGAATACGACCTCAATAGATATTGGAATATCAACATAGAAGCTTATTACAAATACTTTGACCAACTGAGCAATATCAATCAAAATAAACTATACACGGACATCGCTCAATTTGAGCTCATCGACGACGTTTTCAAAAAAGATTTTATTATCGAATCCGGACAATCTTATGGAGTTGACGTACTTGTCAAGTATGCCAAAGACCGCATTTTTTTGTGGGCAGTTTATTCTCTAGGTTACAATACCCGTTGGGACGGATTCGATACCTACTTTCCCGTATTTGACCGTCGCCACAACGTCAACCTTGTCGGATCCTATGCCTTCGGAAAAGAAAAGAAAACCGAGCTGAATGTCCGCTGGAATTTAGGCTCTGGCTTGCCATTTACGCCCACAGCCGGATACTATCAGCTTGAAAACTTTGGCGAAGGGCTCACCACAGATTACGTTACCAACAATCCAAATAATGTAGCTACGATGCTTGGCACCTTCAATTCTCAACGCTTACCCTATTACCATCGCTTAGATATCACCGTAAAGCATAGCATCATTACCAAGAACAAAAATAATTTAGAAATTGTCTTCGGAATCACCAATGTCTACAACCGCAACAACATTTTTTATGTGAACCGCGTGACCAATGAAATCATATATCAATTCCCAGTTTTACCAAGTTTAGGCATCAGCTACAAATTCTAAGTAATGGCACATATTAGGGCTTTTGAAGCAATACGGCCGGTTCGCAGCAAAGTACATTTGGTTGCCACACGCCCCTATTATTCCTATAAGAAAAACGTACTCAAAGCTAAACTTGAAGACAATCCTTATACATTTTTGCATATCATCAACCCTGAATTTGGAGCTCAAATCAAAACCAAACCTAATTCAAGAGCACGTTTTTTTCAGGTCAAACAAAAATTTGAACAATTCAAAGCAGCGGGTATTCTCATCACTGATGAACACGCCCACCTATATATTTACCGACAGTCAAAAGACGGCTTTGTAGTCTCCGGTTTTTTTGCAGGGGTGAGTGTTGATGATTACCTCACCGGGAAAATTAAAAAACACGAGCAAACCCTTACTGCCAGAGAAGATGTTTTTACCAGCTATCTCGATGTTGTCGGTTTCAATGCAGAACCTGTTTTGCTTACCTATGAAGGTCAGAAGCCCATTCAAGCTATACTCGATACCTATCTTTTAACGAGGTCAGAATATGAATTCACTACAACTGACCGCATTACGCATGAAGTATGGGTGCTGAACCCAACAGACGCTGCATACATCTGTTCTGCTTTTGAAAAAGTACCTGCATTGTATATTGCAGACGGGCATCACCGCTGTGCATCCTCAGCTCGTTACACACAACAATTGCGAGAAAAAGGAGCAAGCTACCCAACAGCTGCTAATTTCTTTCTTGGCTATTTAGTAGATGAAAACGACGTGCAAATTGCTGCTTTTCACCGCTTACTAAGATCGACCAACGGGCTAGACCTCAAAGGCCTCATTGCAATTTTATCCAACGAAGGCACCGTCGAAACCATGGCGTCTGCTTTGCTACCAGAAAAAAAACACGACATCCATATTTACATGGATAGCACTTGGCTTAAATTTAGGCCTAATTTGCATTTTATAAATGACCAAGATCCTGTTGAACAACTCGATGCTTTTATCTTGTCCGATCTCATTCTCAAACCAATTTTTGGCATAACCGACCTCAAAACAACCGAGCAGCTCGAGTTCTTGCCAGGTATTGAACCCATCGAAAAAATTATCGAATACATCGATACAAAAAAATTTGAAGTTGCTTTCTTATTGCATCCGGCGCGTATCTCCGACATCAAAAAAGTAGCCGATGCCGGTATGAATATGCCGCCAAAATCAACTTGGGTAGAACCCAAACTCCGAAGTGGGCTCACCATCTATTCGCTAACTACATGATCCAAACACAACTCAAGCAAGTACAAGCGCAGCTCCCTGAGCAAGTCGTGCTCATCGCCGTTTCAAAAACCAAACCAATCGCCGACCTTCAAGCCGCTTACGATGCAGGGCAAAGGCATTTCGGTGAGAATAAAGTTCAAGAAATGGTAGAAAAAGCACAGCTACTCCCCAATGACATCCATTGGCATTTAATTGGGCACCTCCAAACCAATAAGGTGAAATATATGGCTGGTTTTGTGCACCTCATTCATGGTGTAGACTCATTAAAACTCCTCATCGAAATTAATAAACAAGCTAAAAAAGTAAATAGAATCCAGGGTATCTTACTGCAGTTTTATATCGCTCAAGAAGACACCAAATTTGGTCTTGATATCTCTGAAGGCCAAGAAATACTCAATTCAATCGAGTTTCAACAACTCAAGCACATCAGGGTTTGTGGAGTCATGGGAATGGCCAGTAATACCTCTAATGAAAAGCAAGTTGCAAGTGAATTTCGAAACCTAAAGCAAATTTTCGATGAACTCAAAACTAAATATTTCCCTAAGCAAGATACTTTCAAGGAAATATCCATGGGCATGAGTGGAGATTACCAATTGGCTATCGCAAATGGCAGCACGATGGTAAGGGTTGGGAGTAAAATCTTTGGGGGGCGTTAAACGTCAAAGATTAAAGAAGAAAAAACCTCTTTTCGAAGGTGTTTTTGCGCAAGTACCTGGATTTCCTGTGAAGTGATTTTATCGATAGCCTGATGCATCTCAGCTATGGTATCAATTTGTCCGAACGCCAACATGCTTTTACCCAGACCTTGCATTAGGCCTGAATTGACGTCCATTCCCAGCGCTAAATGCCCCTTGTATTGACGTTTTGCTTGCAACAATTGACTCGCGCTCAGGGTTTTTTCTCTCAACTTGTCAAGTTCTTTGTCTATTAAGGTTAGGGTTTTATTGACATTCTTGGGCTCTGATCCGAAGTAAATTTGCCAATAACCAGTATCGGCAAAAGTGTGGTAATTTGCTTCAATAGAATAGGCATAACCATAGCGTTCCCTAACAGATAAATTAAGTCGGGAATTGAGTGCAGGCCCACCCAAAATATTGATGAGCAACGACATGGCAACGCGCTCGTCATCGTGGTAACTTGGTGCCAAACCACCCAAAACAGCATGAGCTTGGTAGTTGGCCTCCTTCAGCACTTCTTTGAATGGCGTTGTAAATGTAAACGGCTGTGGAACTGAACGCTCGGCTGTCAGTGGCATCTGCGAAAGCGCTGCCTCCAGTGCTACCTTAAGCCTTGCAAGTGGAACATTACCTACAAATGAAACAACGAGATTATCAGCGGTAAAATATTGTTGAATATACTGCTGAAGATCTTGTTGTGTAAATGATGAAACACTCTCCTTGGTGCCGAGGATATTTTGACCTAGCGGATGATTTTCAAAGAGTTTAGCGTCAAAATCATCAAATATTTTATCGGATGGGGAATCCAGATACGAGTTGATTTCATCGAGAATAACCTCTTTCTCTTTTTCGATTTCCTTTTCTGGAAAAGTGGAATTGATGGAAATATCTGAGAGTAAATCTATAGCTCTTTGGGTATGTTCTTTAGAAAAAGAGGCATATAAGCACATTTCCTCTTTAGCGGTATAGGCGTTAAGTTCTCCACCAACCGCGTCAATCCTGGATAATATGTGAAGTGCGTTTCGCTTTTGCGTTCCTTTGAACAAACAATGTTCTAAAAAATGCGCCAAACCAATTTGATTTGGCCCCTCGTGGCGTGAACCTGCAGCAAAGAAAAAGCCGAGGTGTGCTACTTGGCTCGGGACCTTTAAATATACAAGACGTGTGCCATTGGCTAACACTTCACAAATGGGTTGGTAGGCCTTCATTAAGGATTAAGGAGATTAGAATGCCATTCATTTAGGTTGCGCGTATAGACACGTCTTTCGTGCAATCGCGATGGTTGGCCTTGCCAGAATTCGAGTAAATTTGCATCTAGCGCGTAACCTCCCCAATGTGGAGGACGAGGAACAATATCCGGAAATTGTGCATCATAGGATGCAAAGCGTGCGATTAATTCTTGGCGACTACTTAAAACCTCTGATTGTTGAGAAGCCCAAGCTCCGAGCTGACTTTCGCGCGGACGAGTTGCAAAATAAGCATCTGAAATGGCCGCATCGATAGGAGCAACACGACCTTCAATTCTTACTTGACGCATCATTTTTGGCCAAAAAAACAGCAGCGAAGCATTGGCATTTGCATGAAGATCTGTTCCTTTTTTCGATAGGTAATTGGTATAAAAAATAAACTGGTTGTCGAGTAGTTCTTTAAGGTAAAGCACCCGAGCACTTACTTGCAGCTCTGTGTTGCAAGTACTTAACGTACAGGCATTGGCCTCGATTTCTTGGGCGTTGACTGCTGCGTCGAACCATTCTGAAAATGCGGCAAAAGGATCGGTAGGTAGTAGATTGATAGCCGACGGCAGGTCGAAGTCTGCGTGATTTTCTCTATATGACTGAAGCCACTCGCTCATTTTTAGACTGATTCGGTTTCATCTGAAATTTCGGAGTCGTCGAGAAAAACGTCTTCGTCGGTATCGGTACCGGATGCAGAAAAGACTTGGCGGAGTGGTGTATGTGTTGTTTCTTCTTCAAATTTTGGGGCCTTTTGCACAGGAGACTGCACGTCTTCTTCACGATAAGGGAAGATTTCGACTATTGGGGAAGCAGTAATTGACACCACATTGAAGTCAATCATGAGTGTGGCAAGGCTTTCTTCAATGCGCTCATAGGCCTCTTTGACCTGAGCTGCACTAACCAAAAAGTTTTGAGAGATGGTCTTGGCTTTTTCACCGTCTTCGTCTATGCGGTCATAGGTAACCTTGCACTTGAACCATTGTTCTGCATCGTCGTATTGGAAGATGTCGTGGAGATCGGTACGGGCAATGCCTGTCACTTGAAATTCTCCGCGAATGCTAGATCCTAATTCTTCGTAGATGCGCGCCTCGGCGTCAGTGAAGGTCATGGCGGCAAGTAAATAAGGCTCTGAAACCCTTTTAAACGTGCCGTTTTCGAGTTGTTTGGTGTATTTAACTTTAACGGTAAACCAGCTGTTCATGCAAATCAAATTTGGATTACAAAGATAATACCCTTGATGGAATTAACGCTACTTCGCAAAGCCAAATGGCAATAAGTTTTGAACGGAATCTAAGACAAAAACTTGCCCTGATTGCTGAATAAGTAATACTTCAATTGGATTTGTTTGCCGCATCTCACTTTCCAACATGACTTGTCTGCATGAGCCACAAGGAGACAACAAAGCACCAGGCTTCATGAGGTCGCCTTCTGCGGCAATACAAATTTTTAAAATCGGGTCGTTCGGATGATTAGCCCCTGCGTAGAAAAGAGCCACGCGTTCAGCACACAAACCAGACGGAAATGCGATATTTTCTTGATTGTTTCCTTCGATAACAAGACCGCTTTGGAGCAGCACACTAGCGCCCACCTGAAATCTAGAATAAGGGGCATAAGCCCTTTTAAGTGCAGCTTGCGCAGCACTTACCAAGACTTGGTCCTGTGATGCTAATTCTTGTAAACTAGGAATGATTCGAAAAGAAAAAGTATACTGCTTATCCATACGGCCATTTATACGTGGCAATGCGCTAAAAGTTTCAAGATATTATTTATTAAAGAAAGACGATAACAGGTCTTTTTTCGGTAAATTCGCGTTTTTACATCGAATGGAAGCAGACAAATCAAAAGCATCGTATGGCGTTGGCATGAGCATCGCCGAAAGTTTAACCCAACAAGACCTCAACACACTAGACCTCGAGCAGTTGTTGGCCGGTATGCGTGTCATATTTAATGGAGAAACACCTACCATTACCCCAGACGAAGCAAACCTTCATATCCAACGTTTTCTAGACGCTCAAAAACAAATGAAATACGAGGCTGTAAAAGGTGATGGTGAGGCATTTTTGAAGACAAACGCACTTCGTCCTGAAGTCCACACCACGGCAAGTGGTTTACAATACGAAATATTGACCCAAGGAACAGGAGCACAACCTGGTCTAACTAGCCAAGTAACGGTGCACTACCACGGAACCCTCATCGATGGAACGGTCTTCGACAGCTCAATTGAAAGAGGTGCGCCTGCAACATTTGGTGTAAGCCAAGTCATCCGCGGCTGGACCGAAGCCTTACAACTTATGTCGGAAGGAGCTAAATACCGCTTGGCAATTCCCCAAGAATTGGCTTACGGAGCCAACCCACATCCCGGAGGCGCTATACAACCTTATGCTGCACTCATTTTTGATGTCGAACTTATTTCTATAGCCTAAACCAAGTACCCATGAAATTTCTAGCCCTTTTTGCCTTAATTTTTACCTTGTTTGCTTGCGGCAACGAGGTCGTCACCTTCAAAACCGATAAAGAACGCTATTCCTATTTATTAGGTGTTGAAATCGCCAAACCGTTCATCACACAAGCACCATTTACCAAAATGGACAAAGAAAAAATGATTGAAGGTTTTGAAAACCCTGTCAAAGAAGCTGAGCTTCAAAAATACTATAAGGAGCTCGAATTGTTACTAGGTCAAAACGGCCAAAGTTTCAATCAAAAATACCTAGAGCAAGGATCATTTGCTGTTGGTAAAATCAACCGCGAGCGCTTTGACCACTATTTTGAAGAGCTCGACGCCAAGTCTCTCATCAATAGTGATTTTGTCAAAAAAGGCTTTGCCGACGGTCTCCATAAAAAAGATGCAGAAGCACTCAAAGGCCTTGACCGCAAACAAATTATGGCAGGCTTTGAAGCACTCATGAATAAAAAGTATTTAAAAATTACCGAAGCTTATAAAGCCGAAGGAGAAGCATTTATGAATGCCAATAAGAAAAAGCAAGGTGTTATTACAACGGCAAGTGGCTTACAATACACGGTAATCAAAGAAGGAAAAGGTCCAAAGCCAAAGCTTGATTCACGCGTTAAAATGAGCTATACCGGCATGAACACCGACGGAAGTATTTTTGATCAATCTCCAGTGGGCGACGGCGTAAGCTTTGGCCTCACCGAAGTGATCCCAGGCTGGACCGAAGCACTGCAACTCATGAGTGTTGGTAGTAAAATCCGCTTATTTGTTCCTCAAGAATTGGGTTATGCAGGTAACCCACCACAAGGAGCCAACATTAAACCTTATGCTCCTCTTATTTTTGAAATGGAACTCATGGAAATAGAAAAGGCAAGCGCCCCAAATACCGCCATGCCACAACCCATTCAAAAACCATAAAATTACTTAACTTAGACCATGCGCTTTTCTAAAATCCTCTCCCTATTTTTCGCAGGTTCTTTTTTATTTAGCTCCTGTGAAGAAGCTATTATCTTAGATGGTGACTTCGTAGAAACAGCCGTTGTCTACGGCCTACTCGATCAAGCCGACTCTATTCACTTTATCAAAATAACGCGTGCCTTTATTGGCCCAGGCTCTGCTTTAGATATCGCACAAATACCAGATTCAAGTTACTTTGATCAAGTAGAAGCTACCGTTAGCGAAGTAGTGAATGGTCAGGTGACACGCACATGGGCTCTTCAAGATTCTACGGTTCAAGACAAAGACACCAATGGCCTCTTCTACGGTCCTTATCAAAAAGTCTTTTACTTCAAAACACTACCTACCGGTCCATTAGAGGCCATTCAAACCTCACCCAACCCACAGTTGAGTTCTTTGATCCCGACGGCTACTTATCGGTTCAAAGCCATCATCAATGGAGGTGAATTTGAAGTAAGTGGTGAAACCGAACTTGTTCGAGGCATGACCTCTCCTGCTGCCTCTCAAAATTTTACCTTCAAATTTGCCGACGATCCAGGAGAATATATTTCCACCGGTATTGCCATCTCCAACACCGGCAACTCCTACATTACCAGTGCGCATTTAGACGTTCTCTTTAACGAACATATCGGTACCACAGTTGCTGAAAAATCTTTCCGCTGGAAACTCGGAGAGGCGGCAGTTGAACCTTTTTCTACGCGTACTTATTCAGCTGTCGGACGCACCTTTTACGACCTTGTAAAAACCAATATCACCAACAACCCCAGCATAGATAAACGCACCTTTAAAGCAATGCGTGTTATCCTTACCGGAGGAGCCGAAGATCTTTACAATTACATGAGCGTTAATTCGCCAAGTTCAAGTCTTGCTCAAAGCAAACCAACTTATACCAACCTAAGCGTTACCAATGGCAAAAGAGTAGTAGGTATCTTCTCTTCTCGTCAAACCGTCACTTACTACAAACCATTTTATACATCACCACAACAAGCCTACATCAGAGCAATAGACAAAAAATCTACCCGTGAACTATGCAGCGGGCCAATTACCGGTTTCTTATTCTTTTGCTCCAATCATCCTGGCGACAACGTTGTTGGGCAAGAGGAGTCCTTTGCTTGTAACTAAATGACTGAGCGCCAGACACTCTTTGCCGATGTCTTGCTGCCAGTCCCGATGCGGCAGGTTTTCACCTACCGTGTTCCATTTGAATTCAATGCTCAAATGCGCAGTGGTTTGCGTGTATTGGTCCCATTCGGAAAAAACAAACTCCTGACTGGATTGGTGACGAACATCCATTCTGATATACCGCAAAACTATCAGGCGAAATACATCGATACCATCCTCGATGAACAGCCAATTGTGACGGGCAAACAACTCGCTTTCTGGGACTGGATCAGCACCTATTATATGGCGCCAATTGGCGATGTCATGAACGCTGCCTTGCCGGCTAACTTCAAACTAGCCAGCGAATCTAAATTTTGTCTGCACCCAGACGCGCCTCTTCAAAGACCCGAACTCAGTGCGCGTGCCACAGAAATCCTGGACCTACTAGAAATTCAGGAACAAATGAGCACAAAAGAAATCGCTGAGCGCTTGGGTATCAAGACCATCCAACCATACCTTAAAAAGCTCCTCGAGCTTAAATTGATTGCGAGTGCTGAAGAAGTGCAAGAGCGCTATACCCCAAAAACACAGCTCTTCATTTTTTTACATCCAGACTTTCAGCTAGAAGAACAATTGAGTAGTTTTTTGAATACTTTAGAACGCAAAGCGCGTGCTGAGAAGCAACTACATGCCATGCTTCGCTTTATTCAGTTGGCCACTGAAGCAGGAGGCTTGGCTGCTCCGGTATCTAAAACCCTTTTACTTAAACATGAAGTAAGTGCATCTGCACTTGCTACCCTTGAAAAGCAAGGCGTGTTGCTCATTGAGCGTTTACAAGTAGATCGCCACGCAAGTGTAGGAGAAGGTCGTGGTGCCTTTAAACCACTTACAGACGTTCAGCAAGTAGCGCTTCAGCAAATAGAAAAAGGGTTTCAAACCAAAGATGTTTGTCTTTTCTATGGCGTTACCGGTTCAGGAAAAACTGAAATATACGTTCAATTGATCCAGCAATATCTAGACTTAGGCAAACAAGTTTTGTTCTTGATTCCTGAAATTGCACTCACCACACAACTTATTGGGCGTTTACAACACTATTTTGGAGAGCTCGTTGGGGTCTATCACAGCCGCTTCAATCAAAACGAACGCATAGAAATCTGGAACCACGTACTGGCCAATGACCCCAATAAATTTAGGATCATTGTAGGTGCCCGAAGTTCTGTATTCCTGCCATTTACCGACCTCGGTTTGGTCATTGTAGATGAAGAACACGAATCCTCATTTAAGCAATACGACCCCTCACCACGCTACAACGCCCGCGATGCCTCTATTGTGCTCGCTCATTTACACAGTTCAAAAGTACTCTTGGGTTCAGCAACGCCGTCTATTGAGTCATATACCAATGCCAAACAAGGAAAATACCATTTGGTACAACTTGCCGAACGCTATAAAGGACTCCAATTACCACTCATGCTTTGCGCTGACCTCAAAAGAGAAAAGCGACTTAAAAACATGCAATCGCATTTCTCTGGTTTATTACTAGAAGAAATCAAACTTGCACTCGCTAAAAAAGAACAAATTATTCTATTCCAAAATAGACGTGGTTATACCCCTATTTGGTCGTGTGAAGTGTGCGCTTGGACTCCTCGCTGCCAACACTGCGATGTTAGCCTGACTTACCACAAGCTCAGCAATATGCTTAAGTGCCATTATTGCAGCTATACAACGCCGCCTATCGGCTCGTGCACCAATTGTGGTAGCAATCGCTTGCGCATGATTGGTTTTGGAACAGAAAAAATTGAAGACGAACTTCAACTGCTCTTTCCAAATGCGATTTTTAAACGCATGGACCTCGATAGCACGCGCTCCAAAAATGCGTATGAAGAAATCCTTGACGACTTCTCACAGCGGCGCATTGACGTCTTAATCGGCACCCAAATGGTGACCAAAGGTCTAGATTTTGATCATGTCTCTTTGGTAGGAATTTTAGATGCCGACATGTTGCTCAACCGTCCCGACTTCAGGGCCTACGAACGTGCTTTTCAACTGATGTCACAGGTGGCAGGCCGAGCAGGACGCAAGGAAAAACAAGGAAAGGTTGTCATACAAAGTACGCAAGCAGAGCATTGGGTGCTCGAACGCGTCATGGCCCATGATTTTATCGGATTTTATGAGGTAGAAATCGAAGAACGCGAGCGCTTTTTTTATCCGCCCTACTACAAAATTGTTCAACTCACGCTCAAGCACGAAAAAGAAGAGTTGGTCAATGAGGGTGCCGTGTTTTTAGCGAATCAGCTGCGCGACGTCTTCAAAGAACGCGTACTAGGGCCTGAGTTCCCGATCATCAAGCGCATTCAAAACAAATTCCTCAAAGAAATTAAACTCAAGATTGAACGCGGCGCACCCGATAAAAAAGTCAAGGCCCGCATATTGCAAGACATCGATGCATTTTACCAAAATGTAAGGTTCAAAGGAATTCAGATCAGCATTGATGTAGATCCGATGTAAAACCCTCCACATCTGCTAGGCCAAGCAAAGAACTTATTGTTCTTTTTCCATTCCGTATTTCTCAATTAACAAATCATTGAGCGTACGCACCATTTTATTTTCTTTCTCGATATCACACATTCTTTTATTGACATCGGAGTAGCTCGGACTGAACAGTAAAAAGAAATCGTAGCGCAGTACGCTTGAAATCACGGCAAGTAAATCTGTATCAATCGAACTCCTAGTGAGGATCGAGTATACATTACCCCTTGACTTATTAATTTTTCGGGCAAATTCCGTCACAGACAAGTCACTCTTCTCAAGCACACGCTTAATCTCCTGACCAATATGCATTTCGACCATGACACAAAATTGCTTATTGTCGTGCTCATATTCTTATATAAAAAGCTTGTATATTTATACACTTTTGTATAATATTATTGTACATTTGATTCTAATTATGTCTAAAAAAGTTAAAAAAAATGAAAATTATTACCAAAATTTTTATGTCGAGCGTAGTAGCCCTAACGCTTTTCAGCTGCGCAAAACCGGGTTGTACAGATCTGAGTGCGATCAATTACAGTGAATCCGCTAAGAAAGATGATGGATCTTGCTTATATAAAGAAAAATTGATTTTCTGGCAAGATCTAGCTACATCACAATTAGTTCAAAACGCTGGAATCACGGGTTTGTATATATATGTGGACGGTCAGTTGGTTGGATCTACTCTTGCAACGAACTACTGGACTGGTCAACCAAGCTGTGAACAATCTGGAAATGTAAATACAGAAATTGATATGGGCTCGCTAAATAGCAAAGTTATTGATTACGAAATCAAAGACAATAATGGAAATGTACTCGTCTCTGATTATTATATCATGACAGCTGGTGATTGCAATTTCATTCAGATGTAATTCGTTTTTGAACGATATAAATAAAACCTCAACGAAAACAATTTCTAACTGATTATTTTAATCTTTCTATTGAAAAGCAACCTACTCGATTCCTTTTTTATTTTGTGGTATTATATGTTTAAAATGAGGGTGTTAAAAAATTCGTTAATTTTAAAAGAAAGATTTTCCACATTTTAATTCAATCAACAACAACTTTTTTTCTTCGACACATGAAAAATATTACCATTATCTTATTAGGCTTTCTTTTATTTCTCGGTTCTTGTACCATTCAGAAAAGAGTTTACCGACCTGGTTTTACGGTTGAGTGGAAAGGCGATAAATTTCAAAAGTCTAATGAAAAAGAGGCGCTTGCTGATAAGGTGGTCGAAAATGGCAATGTAGCGACTAATTTAGCTATCCGCACAAATACGGATGCTGATCAAAATCTAGCTACAGTACAAATTATTAATTCAACTGCTAATACAGATTATGAAGGCCTACAAGCTGAGGATTACTTGAATTCAACATCCAAAACGGGTGAAGTTGCCGTAGAAAAACAAAGTAAAATAGTTAGCGCACATGCTGAGAAGGCTCCGACTTACAACATGAAGAAAGCCGCCAAATATTCAAAAGGCGCAACACTAGAACACAAAGCCTCAATCGCTGCTGACGACGAAGGCAATGGCGCATTAAAAGGGATTGGTTGGGTGTTCATTATCATCGGCATTCTTATACTCGTATTTGCGAGTATTCTTGTGGGAATTTTATTGATGCTCGTCGGTCTTTTGTTCTTTGTGGTGGGTAAGAATAATTAACAACGGAATTTTTAGACATAAAAAAAGGAACCTCTCGGTTCCTTTTTTGTTTATCCTAAGTAGCTTTTCAGCACTTTATTTTTATTGGTGTGTTTGAGACGGCGGATGGCCTTCTCTTTGATTTGGCGCACGCGCTCACGGGTGAGTTCAAATTTATCACCGATTTCTT
>Ga0315908_10001613_pt1 | contig 16852 bp, 11 predicted proteins | sample LakEriMetagenome_12_FD_203520 | JGI IMG/M metagenome (GOLD analysis project Ga0315908, IMG submission 203520) | Freshwater fungal communities from buoy surface, Lake Erie, Ohio, United States - Buoy 4 MA124 | ecosystem: Environmental > Aquatic > Freshwater > Lake > Lake biofilm | place: USA... | reverse complement strand
TTTAAATTAATATCTCATAAATTTTACTTTAATAAATATAAAAAATTAACATTTTAAATTTTTTTAATATTGATATGATAATAATTTATTTTTAATTTTATAAATTAATATTTAAATAAATTAAAAATTAAATTTATAATAGAATCAGTTATAATTTTAATTAAATATTATTATTTAGCTTTAAATGATTAAAAAGAGTTAAAGTCAATTTTAATCATAAACATAAAAAATTTAATAAAAAAAGGATTAAGAAATATTAAGCAAACTTATAAATTAAAGAAAAGCAAATATATTTGACGAAAATTCTAAAAGAGTGATTTCAAGAAAAATATAATAAAATTTGAAATAAATAGATGATAATTTTGCAAAATAAATAGAAAAATTATATTCATAAGAAATGATTAAAAAACGAAATCAATAACATAATTTAGATTTGGATATGGAAGAAAATTTTAATTTAGATGAAAAAAAAAAATAAAATAGTCCAAATGAAATTTAAATGGGATTATTAAGAAATAATTCAATGTTTTAATAAATTTTCAATAATAAACAATCTTCATATAGATAAACTTCATCATAACAATCTTTATGAAGACAAGGAATGAGTATATAATAATAATAATAATAATCAAGATTGAGTTCAGTAAAATAAATTAAAAATATTAATAAACTAAATATAGCTGAGTAAAGTGATTTTCATATTTAAAATGTATTATAAGATCATATTTAATCTAATATAATTAACTCTATTGCTGAAAATAATTAAGAAAGAAAAAAAAGGATTTAATTATAATAATATTATATCAACTAGTAGAAATAAATATTATAATTAGATCAATAAATTCATGTAAATAATAAACCTTAATTGAAATAATTAAATCAAATGCTCAATAAAATTAATAAATCTTAATATAATAGTGAAATTAATTTTAATTCTACTTTATAATCAAAATCTGATTTTTAAACCCATGATTTAAATTAAGAAAAGAATAATAATGATTTTAATTACGATATTGAATAGGAGATAAAATTATTTCAATAGAAATTTAGTAATAAATTAGAAAAATAAGATTATTTTTAATATGAATAAAAATAAATGAAAAACATGTTAGAAATTATATATAAAGACACAATATTTTATAAATAATAAAATGGAATATTGACAAACGAAGTTAAGTTATTAGATAAACAATTAATTAATTATTTAACACGTATTTAAGAACAAAAATAGAAATTAACATTTTACTTTAATTATCTTAATAAAATTTATAAAAATTATCATAAAGAAAAATAATTTTTTAACAAATAAAAACAATCACAAGATAATTTGATATAAAAGTATGATGAAATTTAAGAATTATTTAAAAAGTAATAGTCTTAATTTATAAATATTATTGTGCCTGATAAATATAGCAAAGAGACTGAATAAAATATATTTGATGAAGAATATTAAAATAAAATACAAAATATTTTAAGAATTAAAAAAAATCTTAATTAATTTTAAAATTCAAGTTATGATTCATCTAAATTACTTTCTTAGGTATTATTTTAAAATAAATAACTATTAGATAATTAAACTTGAAGATGAAATTTCAAATAGCAAGTATTAACTAGAACAAATAAGATTATAGTATTAATAAAAAAAGTTTTTAACTAATTAAACAGATTAAAAAATAATTATGTAAAATTCAGTTGAAGTAATATAAGAATTAACAAATGAATAGAAAAATGTTTAGAATCAAATAAAGGGAAATATAAAAGTAATTAATGAGTTAAATTTATTTAATATTTAAATTTTCAAACTAATGGAAAATTTTAAAAAAGGCCATAAGAAAATATTAAAAAAAAATTAAAAATAAAATAATTATAAATAATAATTAAATCAATTTAAAGAAATTAATTTAATAACAGATAGTTATTAGTATTTCAACAAGTTAGAATAAATTTTTGATGAAATATAAAACGAATAATATTTAAGCTAAAAATAAAGTTATAATAATTAATGATTTATTTTAATATATAAAAATGCTATAAGTAATAAATAATTAAAATTATATAATTTTATTGCAACATATCATCTATCTTTTTTAGATTCTTCTAATTTATCAGCTTCAACAGTCTTGGCTTCTTTAATAGATTAATTAATAGGTTAATCTTTTAAAGTTTTTTCCATTACGTCAATATCATCTTCTAATTCACAAATTCTCTTTTGCTTTTACATGAAAATATTTAATGCAAATGTTAAAAACAAAGTAAATCCAGTTAAATAAAAGTTTCTCTAAGCTTAAAATATCAATTCTTTAAATTCATGTTTCCTTATTTCATATTCAAATCCATGACCGTGGTGTTCTCCACTCAAACTATTTGCTTTGAATATTTTGTAATTTGCTGTTTAAGTTTTACTTTTTCTATAGGACTCGCAGAAAAATATAAACACGAAAAAAATCATGTAATAACTATAATGAATTATTTTTTCATACAAACTACTTTTTAAAAACTAAATATATATACTTCATTTATCTTTTTTATTTTATTAATTTTATTCATATTTTATTTATATTTTATTTATTTTTTATTTGTATTTACTTTTTATATTTATTTTCTTATGAAATAAGGTAGAGGTAACATTAATAAACAAAGGAAAAATAACATTGTGCAAGAAATAATGTAAACTAATTGCATTTAAATACTCATATCTATCATCTTTTAAATTTATTTTAAAGATTTATAATAATTTATTTATATCTACTTTTATATAAATATAATGTTCTAAAGTTGGAAAGAAAAAGCTTAAAATTTAGGAAATATTGCAAAATTCATAGCAAATGAAATAGTATAAGATGATTAATCAAACTAATACATAAAATAAGAAATATCAAATAAGTCTGTTAAAAATACATAATTTATTTTTAGCAGAGACTTAAAAAATTAACTAATAAAAATATCTTTAGATTAAATTAACTAAGTTAGATAAGAAGATTAATAAAATATTATTTGATAATTAATAGAACATTATAATGAATTAATAGTATATTTATTTAATATTATTTAAATATTAGAGACACGATGAATCTTAATTAGAAATAAATCTAGTTTCAACATTAAAGTATTAAATTTAAAATGATATCGAATAATTCAAAATTAATCTATAAAATAATTATAATTATTACAGTTAATAGGAATAGTTAGAAAATTATATTAAAGTTACTTTAGAAAAGGAAGAATATAATATTTAAAATAAAATAGACGATATATTTTAATAATAATAATAACAATTGTTAGAATTAAAAGAAAAAAGAAACGAAAATTAAAATTAAATTGATGAATTATTAGTTTAGTTAAAATAATATTAGAAAAATGATAAAATAAAGGATAATATAATTTATGATTTCAGAATTTAAATTTTAGATATTTTTGAAATTTTATACCAAAAAACATTAAATCCAAACGAAGAGTTATATGATTAGGTTGATAAAAAGTTAAGCAAATTGTAAAACACTTTAGATTATTAAAATTTAAGTCATTTAGAATTAAATGACTTGTTTTTTAATTTATTAGAATTACAAGAATAATCAAAGACTTAAGAATTAAACATAATAATTGATGATTAAAAAAAAAAAATAGATCAATATAATTAATCTATTAATAATAACAATGTATTTTATTATTTATATTTATCAAAGTAAGAATCTAAAAATAAATCTAATCAAATTAGTATTATATAAAATAATTATAATTAATTGGAAAAAACTACTGAAGAATTAAATAAAAAAATTAATTCATTACAATTAAAAGAAAAAGATTTGATTTAAGAGCTTAAACTTCAAAGTCAAGAGTCATAAAATAAATCATAAATAATAAGAGAATTATCTTAAGATAAAATTAATATTTTAAAAGAAAACAAATAATTAAAAGAAATTCAAGAATAAATTAAATAATAAGATTTAACAATTAAAAAATAATAAGAAATGATAAATTAATTAAATTAATAAAATCAAGATTTAGAAAAAGATATTTAAATTTTATAAGATTAAATTAAAAATTTATAATTAGATAATGAAGAAAGTCAATTATAAATGTAACAATAAATTCAATATTTTTAAATTGAAATTTAAAATTTAAGCATAGAAAATAGTCAAATTTAAAACTTTAAAAAGTAAATGAGTACTTCTCATTTAAATATATAAAATTTAGAAAATTAAAATAAAGTATTAGAATTTTAAAACTCAGAATTAAAAAATAATTATTAATTATTTTAAGATGATTATGATTAATTAGTTAAATAACTCCAACAATCATAAGAAAAAATAGTAATTCAATAAAAAATTTTTGATTCAATGGTAATATATATAATATATTAATGTTTTATATTAATTATTATAATAGATAGATAAAAGTCTTGTGAGTTAATTCATAATAAATTTTTTAGATAAAAACTCAGATTTTGAAGTTAAATAATAAATAGTTAAAACCCTTTCACATATATTAAATTGGAATTAAGAATAAAATAACAAAGTAGGTTTAATAAACAAATAATAACATTTCTAGTAATAATAATAATAAGAAATTTAATAAGTTCAAATAATAAAATAGTAAAAATAATTATAATAATAATAAACTGATAAAAATCAATAAACTTAAAAAACATTATAAGAAAATTTATTAAAATTTTTAGAAGATGAAGATGATGAATGAAAAAAATAGATATATAATTTTTATTAAAAATCATATTTTTATCATTCTAAAACTAATTTTTTTTTTAATGCTAGAGCCACTAAATAATCATTATAATCTTATAATTCATTTTATTATAAATCCAACTAAACTAAAATTCTAAAAGCTTAATTTTTATCATTGAAAATTTAAATTTCAAAATTTTCTTCATAGAAATCTTATATTTCATAAAAATTTGTATTATGCACTTAATTTTATTGTTTCTTTTATTCTTTCATTATTTCAAACTAATAAAATTTATTATCTTTTAAAGGATTATTCTTCCTTTTTTCAATAAACTACTTTAATTTTTTTATAAGAGTTTCGCTAAAATTTCTATTTTTTTATTTTATATTTTTTAATTATTTTAATGGTAAAATTAAGTATTAAACATTTTAATCTTATATTTCCTAAAAATCGGATTTTTTTGTAAATAATGAGTTATTAAACATAATTTTTTTCTTTAATTCATGAACATCTTCATGAGAATACTATTGAAAATTGAAAATACTTAACTTTTTATCTTAAAAAAATCCAAAAACTAAATTTTCTGCTTATTTATCTAAATATACTTGTTAAATTATTTTTCCTTTTTTATTAAAAACATATTTGTTATAAAGCATAGCAATCAGTTGTAAACCAAACATATAACCAATATATTTAAAATTTTCTAATTCCAAAAGCATTAAATAATATACAAAATAACTCATTGTAGGAATGCTATATTTTATTTTCTAAAAATAATTTTCTATTAAAATATGATCTATATTGATTTTATTTTGATATATTTTGCAAAATTATTAATTGTTTTCAAAGTGTAATCTTTTTAAAGGATAGTATTAATTATCTTCTTTTTAAAAAAAATATTTCAATTTTTAATTATTAAGGAATTATTTTTTAATGAAATTATAAATTTTTTTATTATATTTTTTAAGATTATTCATATTTAAATTAAAATTATTTAATTATACTTAATTAATATAATTTATTAATTACTTAAATAGGTTTCTGTTGTAGTTAATAATATTTTATAAAATAAAAATGGAAAATTTAATTTCAGTAAATTAATTAAAATTATAAAATAAAAATAATGAAATAATTTTAAGAGATTTAGCATTAGATGGATCTTTTATACACTAAAAAAAGTATGCGGAACCTAAGCCTAATTTAAAAAAAATACAATAAAAATCTTATTCTTAAAAACAATTAAATATTCATAAAGAATTTTTGAAAAAATCTGAATTAAAAAAAAACTAATATTTATAAAACATGAACAAATAAGATATAACGCCTTTAAATAATTAAGAAATTTAAAATAAGAATAGTATTATTAAAATAAATAACGTAAATGATAATAGTAATAATATATATAATAATAATGATTTAAATCATAATAAAAGTATTCATAATGTTGATTATTAATAAAATTAAGAAATATTTATAAATAAAAATCAGCCTTAAATAAAATTTAGATCCATTAATGTAATTTCTAAATAATAATGAGATTAAAATTCAGAATAAATTTAAAAATAAATAAAATTTAGATCAATAAGTATGAATTAAGATTTTGCAAAATTATAATCAGCAATTAATTGGAAGAAAAAAAAAAATAATGATTAAAATAATTTTGCATAAAATAATATGAAAAATAACAAATTAATACATCCTGATTATACAGATAATTAATTATAACAATTTATTAATTAAGTTTAAAGAAGAGAATAAAAGAAAAAGCATTTAACTCTTGAACCAAAATCTAATAAACAAATAATAAATGAAGTTTAATTAACTACAAACGAGAAATATTCTTAATAAATGTAAGAAATGGATGAGTTAAATAATAAAATAGCTACTGAAAATAGAATTTATGAAAATGAAAAAGAAAATAATTATAACAAAAGGTACAGAAGAAATACAATTAATTTTTAAAGTTAAGATAACAAAAACTAATAAAAATATGATCAAGAAAATCAAATTGGAAAATAGAAATTTACACTAGAAAATTATCAAGTAATAGTAGATGATATTTATTATTATTTGAGATGGTTTATTTAAAACAAATACCATCTTAAAAAAATAGCATAAATTATGAAAAGATTATCAGGATTTATTAAAGATTTTTACGAATTCTTTCTTGATTCTAATCATTAAGAATTAAGTATGGAGTTTTTTAAATATTAAAATCATAAAGTTTAAGTTGATTAATTTAAATTGAAATTTTTATAAGATCTATCATAGAAAGTTAATATCAAGAAGTTAAAATTTAGAAGAAAAAATTAATTTCGTCATTATAATCCTATATTTAAAATATTAAGTTTTCAAGTTCTCTTTGAAAAAGTAAACGATGATACCATTATGGATGCTATTTTAATTGCTCAATTCACAATAAATTCTAAAGATTATTTAAAATAATTGAGATATTTTTAGTCTAGTTTAAAGTAAGAAGTTGATTCAAGAATGACTGAAAATATGAATGCTAAGTCACTTTAAATCTTCAAAAATTATGAAAGGGTTTGTGAAATGACATAAAAATATGAAGAATAACTTATAAATACTAATTAATTAGATACACTAGTAAGTTTTAAAAATGATTGGAACAATTATAAAGATCTTTTAAAATAAAAAAAGTTTTGGGATTTTAATATATAAAAATAAATTAATAAACTAGAATTAACTAATGGAAGATTTAATAAAATTAATGATGCTTGTAGATTAGAAAATAATAATTAAAATTAAATGGCTATTAAATTTTATTAAAATATGACTAAATTCAAATGAAAAATAGTAATATTTAACTTATTAATTATAATAATATTAATTTATAAAAGTTATTTATAAAAATAACTATGAAAATTATTATTATATTTAAATATAATAAAATTTGCCATTTATTGTTGATAATAATAACAATCATAATTGGTTTATAATAATTTCTAAATATTTTACTTTATTATTTATATTCTTATCTCTAGTTAAATCATTTTAATTTTTCTTTATTTGATTGATTATAAATAAAAAATATTTCAAATCTAAAATTTAATTATTATTTAATGCTTGTTTTTTAATCTTTTAACAAATTATTTACACTTTCAAATTATATTTTCTTTATTTTTATTAATCACATAAAGTTTTTTATGAGAAGTATTAAATAAAATCATCAATGTTAATTTATTAATTATTTTCATTTAAAAAATGGTAAAATGTATTTTTAAACTATTTGTATAAAAATTCATCAAAAATGTAATACTTTTTTATTGATTATTCTCTGAAAGCAATATATATTATTTTATAAATATCATTAAATATTAAGTAAATTAAAAAAAATATTCCAAAAATTAAAAATAAAATAAAATGAATTATTCTTGAAGCTATCTTTATTTTAATCTATTAATTATTAGAATATTAATTTTTAATAATGAAACAAAGAATTTTTAAATAACTAAAAATCATTAAAAAAATATTGGTAGTAAAAAATAATAGAATAAAAGGAATTAAAAATTTCAAAGTGTAATTAATCTTGTAAAAAAATAAATTCAAATACTTAGATTTTTTTATAGTTAAAATAGGTATAGTAATAAAAAAAAATATATTTGAAAATGAATATAGATCTGAAACAGATGAATTAGTAATACTAAATTTATATTTAATTATATCTTTGTATAGGTTAAAAGAAAATTATGCTTTAGAGTTTTTTTTAAGCGTCCCATAAATTCTTGATAAAATAGCAATAACAATTTTAAGCATAATTATATAAAGCAGATATGTTGTCATCATTATTGAAACATTATGGATTTATACTTAAGTATTTAATAGTTAATTAAATTTTGCATCATCTTATTTAAAAGTAATAAATTTATTTAATAAATTTGTACCAATATAAAACATTGATTTTTAATAATTTTAAAAATTATAATTCATCCCTTAATAATTTATAACGAAAAGAGCTCCTATTATTACTATCAAAAAACTAATTATAATGAAAATATTAAAGATATTCAATATTGTAAAATATATAATGTTGATTAAAATTCCTACATTTTTTAAAAGGGATAAATAATTAGTGATTTTTATTATGTAAAATAAAACAATAAAGCTACAAATAGATTTATAAAAAGCAAATTCTTTGAAAAATGAAATACAAATAGAAAAGTTTTCCAAAAAATAGCTTCCTTTTTACAAACTAGTTAAGTAAAATTCTATCTAATAAAATGATAGATAAATAACACAAACTAATTAGATTATATCTAAGATTATTGAAAAGTTTAATTAGATTTTTTGAGAGGAAAGATATTTTAGACCAAGGTAAATTAAAATCTAAAAACTAGAAAAAATAACAACAGATAAAAATATGTAATCAAAACTATTAACGAGATAAAATTAATCAGAAAACAAATCACTATAACTAATAAATAATTAAAATTTATCTAAAATATCTTAAGTTTAATCTTTAATTTAATACTATTCATTAATTAAAAAATCAAAATATAGTTTACTTGTGTAATTTTTTTTATAATCTAAATAATAAGGAGCGTTTGAATAATTATACATTTTATGATTAAGTGTAACTTATTATTCTTCAGTATATAATTCACAGAAACCTGGAATTATATTTTAAACGGCTTAATTTCCAGATTATACTTTTTCATTTATGACAAAAAGTTAAATCATTATTATAAAAAAAGTGTAAAAAATATTATAATAATTTCTAATCTATAAATTATTTCTATATTAGTAAAACTAATAAAATTAATTGCTATTATTTATTGGCTTTTAAAACTATTTTTTAAGTATTTTAAAAATGTTACGATTAACTTAATTATCTTAAACTTCATTCTATTAATCATATTTTTAAATTTGTAAGCTTTAATTAAATTAATCCTCATTAATATGAATAGAATTACTATCATTAAGAACTAACTAATACTTATTATTTTCTTCTTAGATTTTAATTGAATTCTAGTTAGCTTAATTATATTATTTTAAAAATTTTGATTGTTTATTTGATTCAATTTATCAAAATTAATTAGATAATATTATGTATAAAAATGTATCTTTATAAAACTAATAGTTAAAATCATATTTTCCCCTCCATTATTAAGTGATAATTTATAATATATTTTCTTCATTAAGAATATCTATAAAATGTTTGTTATTATTAATTAATAAAGTAATTAAGTTATCATCAAATTGATAATAATTTTAAAATAATATTATTTTCATGTGATTATAATTAATTATTTATTATACTAAATTTAATGCTATTTAACAATATTTCCTAGAAATTTAATTGATATAGTTTTAATTTTATTTATTGAATTTTATTAATTTTTTAATAAATATAGAAATATAACATAAAATGTAAACTTCATTTATAAAGTATTTTTTTAAATTTTCTCCTCCTTCAATTAATTTATCGTATTTTTCAACTATTAAATTTACAGTGGATTAAGTAAAAATTTAACTTTCATGATTTAACATATATTCAAATAATTTTAATTAGAACATAAAGATATCGTAATTATCTTTAAAATTTAATAATTTTTTTATCACTTTTCTATCATTCAAAATTTAAACAAAAATTTTTTATTCCATAAAATATTACAAAAATATTAATAATTTTTAATTTATTAATTATATAATTAAGTTTTTATTCAAAAAGTATAGTTATGAATTAAACTTAAAATAATAGATTAATAAGTATTATAATTTATTATTGATATAATATTAAATTAGTTATTCAAATTGTTTATTATCTTAGTCTAAAACATATTAAATACCATTAATTTTATTGTGATACTATTTTTTTATTTCTATATTATTTTTGAAAACTTGTTTTAAAGTAATATTTAAATAAGGACTATATTATTTTTCATATAAAATTTTATTATTAAAAAATAATTCTTAAAGATAATTCTTAGGAATTATTTTGAGCAAAAATTCAAAAATTTATTTCAAATTTTACTCAATTAATTCTATAACCAGATCTTTTATAATGTTTTAAATTTCAATTTAACTAATTAAATCATTTATATTTGTCTCTTAATTCAATTCTAGATGTGTCTTTAATAATTTTTGTAAATTATGTATAATTAATTAATTAATCTAGATGAAAAGACTATTTTTCTAAAATTAATAACTGAGAAAATAAATTAGTAAAGCTATTTAAACATCATTTTCATTATCATTATTAGTAAACATTATATTTATTTCTTACAAAAACTTCTCATTCTTTAATTCATATAAGTTTAACAGATATTATAAAATTCTATTACCTTACATTCAATTAAAATTTAAATCTACTTCACCTTAATGAATTTATATTTTTAATTAATCACTTTATAGCTGCTACGACATATAATTTTTTTTTATTATAAATATATAAATAGCATAAATATCTTAATAAGTAAATTAAATTTAAATATTTGTATTTTAATTTATATTTTTTAATAAATTTTATATTTTTTAAAATTAGATGGATTAAATTAATCAAAATTTTAATAAAAATTATTTAATTCTAAAAAAATTTGAAGAAAAGATAAGTTGTTGCTATTTATAAATTTTATTTATTTTAATTTTTTTTTTTAATTGATATTTAAATATTTATATATATAATTTTAAGGATTATGATTGTTAAAATTTAATAGAAATATATATTAATATAAAAATATTAATTATTATTATTTATAATGAATCCAAATTATGAGATAATTTTGGACTAATCAAAATCAAACCATAAGAATTCTTAAAATAATATTGATAATGAGATTATAAATAATGAGAAGTTAAAAAAATCAGATATAAATAACATTTTCTAAAACTTAACATAACATTAAAAATCAAAATTTTTATGAATTATTACATAAAATAACAGCAATAATAAAATCAAAAATTATTTTCTAACAAAAAAAAATAAAATATTTAAAATTAAAAATAGAAAATAAAATATATAAAAATAATAAATAATTATAAATAATCCAAAAAAATGCATGAATAAATAATAAAAATAATTAAATTAAAAGAATAATATTTAAAATATTTCTCAATTTGAATAAAATTATATTTTAATTAATAATAATAATAATAAAATTAATCAATTAAATGTTTAATTATAAAATTTATAAACTTTTTCATAATTTAAATCTTAATAATTATACCAATAAAATTCTTTATAATAATAAAATAATGAAATTAAAGAGTTTAACTTTTTTAAAAGCTATAGATTAAATATTTTTAATAAATAAAATTATAATAAGAAAAATAAAAATAATTAATAAAAACCAATTTAATTTAATAAAATAAAATATTATTTTAATAAATAATAAATTTAATAATAAAATATTATGAATAATTAAAAGGAAATTTTAAATTTAGAAAAAAATTAAAATTAGGAATAATAAAATTAATATTTATAATAAGATTATAATTAATCTAAATTATATGATTATTTAAATAATAATAATTTATTTAAAAATAATTTCTAAAATAGTGAATATTAAGATAATATTTTATAAAAATAATAATAATAAAAAGCTGATAAAAAATAAATTTTTTAAAGTTTATAATTTAAAAATAATAATTATAAATTATGATTATAAAATTAGTATTTACAATAAAATTTATAAAATTAATTTTAATATTAAAATTACGAAAACTCAATTATAAATTAATTTTAATAATAAAATTAAAAATTACTATAATATAATATCTTAAAAAATTAGTTATAATATAATATTTTATAATAATAAGAGTAATTATATGATAAAAAATAAATGATTTAAAATTTAAAATTTAATAGTATATATTTACATTAAAATTAGTAATAATAAAACCAGTTTTAAGTATTTAATAATTTGTATACCTCAAAATTAGAATTATAAAAGCAATAAAAATTACTTTAAAATAGTATCTAAAATAGTGAATATTAAGATAATATTTTATAAAAATAATAATAAGGGTAATTTATAAATGCTATATAAATGAATTAAAATTAATAATTTTAAAATAATCAAAACCAATTACATTATTAATAACTATTAAAATACAATCAAAATTATTTAAATAATTTGAATGTAATTTAAAAAAATAGTTAGCTAAATTATAATTATATATAAAAGCTATATTAAAATAAATAAACTTGAATTTATTTATTAAAAAATTTAATAAATTATTTTTTTATTTAAAATAAATAATATATTTTAAAATATTTTATGAATAAATTAATCTTTTATAAAATAGTTAGTAAATGTATTAAAATTTTTATAAAATTTTTTATATATATTTATCAAAAAAAAATTAAAATTATTAAAATAATTAAATATATTAAAAATATGATTTAACGCAGATTATAATAATTCAAATTTGAATAGAAATGATAGAGAAAAAGGATTTAAAATAGTCTCTGAATAATATATAGCTATCATTAAATGATTTTTTAATTTAAAATAATGAACAAATAACACAGATTAGTAGTACTAATTGTTCTTATGTTGATATAAATCCATTTAAAAAATCACATAGCGATAATATATAGCAGAATTTTCAATAATTTTTGAATTCTAATGATCTTATCAATAAGAATAATTATGAGTAAAAATAATATATTAAATTATAATTATCGAATTCAAATATTATTATAAATAATAGCTTTAAATGTCCTTAAGAAATTAATCATAAATATATTAAGAAATAATAAAACTATTTGATTGATGAATAATAATAGTTTCAAACAAAATAACTTAAATTAAAAAAGCACAAAAGTTCGTATGATTCAAACAGTCATAAAAAATTTTAAAACAATGAATAATAATAATAATACTTTAATTAATTTAATTTTAGTATTTATGAAAATAACTTACTTTGAAAAGATTTTATATTAGATTAAAGATGATTGATTAATTTATCACATTTTTAATTAAAATAGGTTTAAATAATAATATACACTAAATATAATCAAATAGTTATTAATTACTTTTTTAAATAATCAACAACTTCCCACTGCTCATAAAGAATGGCTTTATCAAAAGCATTCTGATTTTATGAATCAACTACCACTCAAATATTTGCCCCTTTTTCCACCAAAGTCTAAACCATTTTCAACCTTCCTAAAGAAGCAGCTTTTATCAAAGCAGTAGCTCCCATTTTATCTTTCATTTCTAAGTCAGCTACCAATTTTTATTTTATTATTACCATTATAGTGAATTGCAAGAATAAATATTTCGTATCTATTCATTACGATGCTTTCTAATAGAATGTTGTGACCTGTACTTTTGAAAATCACATCATTTACATTTATTTTATTCATCATTAGCAAATCTTTTAATGTTTTTAGTTTATTTTCTTTTACTAATTTCCATATTGGGGATTCTGCGGATAATTAAGTATTTTATAATTCATCCAAATATAATTAATTCCTCAAAAATTATTTAGCTTGGCTTAATGTATTTGATAAATATTCCATTGTATAATTAATTAATTTATAATATATTAATAATAATCATTATTTTTTATTTAATTGTGCTTTGTAATATTATGACAAATAACTTAAATCATAATCTTAAGGCAATATAATTTTAACAAAATCATCAAAATTTAATTTTCCATCTTAGTCAGTATCAAATTTGTCCATAATTTATAAAAGCTAATTGTAAGTAAATCCAAAATTCAAGTGTTTGTGCAAATCATCTATATCTAAATCTAAATATTAATTTAATATAAATACATTTTTTATTATTTTTATCTAAATGTTTGAACATTAAAATGATCCTGTCAAAAGTAGATCTTGGTAATATTTTTAATCTTTTTTCCTTAGAAAATGAATTATTTTATGAATAATAATCAAATCCTTTAATTTTATTATACTATAAAACCCATTTTTCTATTTATTTTATATTTTCCTAATTTAAATTTTAATAAAGTTTAGTAATATATGTAACAAAATCTATTTTTCCTGTTTATTTTTCATCAATATAGTTGAACAAATCATGAAGAATATTTTTTATTTAAGGTTTATTTGATTAAGCTTTAATATAATCATTGACATCATAATACTATTTATTAAAACAAAAATTATCGAATCATTCTTTTAGTCTGTAAATATCCTATCTTGTCAAAATATAGCCCTATTTTATTATGATATTATTATTGATTTAATTAGAAATTAAATTTGAACTGCTATTAAGGTTTATAGAATTATTTGAAATAATATTTTATATTTGCGATTATTGTTTTGGATTTTAATTTCTTTCCTATTCAAATTATTTATTTTTGTCATATAATAATTCATGTTAAATTAACTAATTATCTAAAATACTCTCTTAAACGAAGTCTTTTAAACTTTTTGAAATATTATCATTTTATAAATTAAATAAGCTTTTGGTTCTTTCTGATTTAATACTCATTACTTTTTTAGCAAAAGTAAAAATCTTTAAATTATAATTTAATATTACTTTTGGCAATTTTTCCATTGTATTTTATTTTTGTTTTTTTAATTATTTTTTCTTTTAGTTTTTTTTATTTTTGAAGATAATATTTGGCAATTAAGTCTACAATTATTTAATATTAGAGTTTCTAACAAACAAGGATAATTATTTAAATAAAGATTTCTAATTCATATGTTAATACTCCATTATTTAATAAAGATATGTCGATTCATCATCTGAAATAGTACAGAAATTCTTTAAAACATCAATTTCTTGATGAATTTTTATTTTAGGTTCAAATAATTTAAAGAAATTCGTAACCAATTAATTATCATAAGCCCATTCAGTAATTTCTTTAAAATCAAGTTAGTTATCTTCATGAATGTCATTCTTTAAAAACATTATTTTCGCATAAGCTTTTATAAATTTATAAGGAGGACTTTTTTAATTCGTCATTCTGCAAAATCCATGAATGCAGCAAACTAAAATACAAATTAGTTCTATTAAATTAAGGTATTAATTTGCATTGAAATCGAACAACTGAAATAAAACTTATGTATTATTATTTAGTAATTTACAATGAATTTTCTCAGCCTGGTTACTGTAACTTATTACTGTCATTATTGATAGTAGTTCGTACATGTTTATGAACTCTATTTAATATTTATATTATTTTATTATCATTGTTATTTAATTTACCTTCTGTTTTGCTGAAATTATCAAATATAAAATCTGCAGAACGGTTAGGAAAATCTATGATATTTCTAAACAATGATTTATCAACAAAAGGCATTTTCCTTTTGTTTTTCATATTTACATAAAGAATTCTTATTTATTAAATACTCCCTATAGATAAAACTATTAAATGCTTATTTACAGTTTTATAATTGCAGAAGATTTTTCATAATAGGCCTTTCAAAATCTATTTCCAATGTAACTGAAATATTTTCCAATTTATATTCATTACTATAGTCATCAATTTAGTTTTCATTAGGTTATTTAATATGTTAGTTTATTTAACCCATTAATAACTTTATAATGCTATAAAAATATATTAATAAATTAAAGGAAATAATATTCATGATTTATAATAATAACAAAATTAATAGATGAATTGAGGACAATTTATAAAAAAAAATGAAGATTAATAATAAAATAAATGAAATCATCATTTTTAAAAGTATGATATAATTTTATCGAAAATATAGACAGGCAGGAAGGCAATTAAAATAATCTAAAATATTTTGATTGCTAAGTCAACAGTGAAAATATGATTTATGTTATTGAAATAAATAAAAAGAAAGAAAATCTGAAAAATAAACATAAGAGCAAGATAAAGTATAGAGTAGTTGCTTAATAAGTTGATCCTGTTGATGATATTGAGAATGTCAATAATAAAAAGCGAAATCAGAATCTATATAATTTTCTATTCTTCAGTAAAATGAGTGCCATAAGTTATATACAGCACAAGTAAGGCTTAGTATAGAGGCTAGATCAAACTTATAATTCTATCCTGAGTTTTCCTGTCATTATTGTGAATAAAAGAGTCATTATCATAAATCTAATTTAATATAATACAATCATAATATATAATATAATACGAGTGCTTGCTATGAACAATAGATTCCTAGAAAAGAATAGAAAATAGTGAGATAATAGTTAATAGAATGGGATATACCATACCAATAATAAATTATAAACTAAACAAGAGTAATCAAAAT
>Ga0315908_10001611_pt1 | contig 16863 bp, 25 predicted proteins | sample LakEriMetagenome_12_FD_203520 | JGI IMG/M metagenome (GOLD analysis project Ga0315908, IMG submission 203520) | Freshwater fungal communities from buoy surface, Lake Erie, Ohio, United States - Buoy 4 MA124 | ecosystem: Environmental > Aquatic > Freshwater > Lake > Lake biofilm | place: USA... | reverse complement strand
GGGGGGGGGGGGCCAGCAGAGCAGCGCTGCGCGGCCAGAGGGGCAGCGCTCCAGCCGCACCTGGCTGCTGTCGTCAGCATTGCCACCGCTGTCGCCACCACCACCGCCGCCGCCGCCGCCGCCGCCTTTGCCGCCCCAGTCATCATTTCGTGAGCCCCCGCTGCTGCCGCCGCCGCTGGCTGCGGCTGCCTCAGGGATGACGCTGCGGCGCTGCCTGCGGAGGGCAGGGGCGAGGGGGGCACAGCACAGCACGGCCTTGGCCAGCGCCAGTGCGTGCATGCAGGCTGCATGCATGCGCGCGTTCGGGGCTGGCCCGCCTGGCGGGTTCGCTGCCGCCCGCGCAACGCCGCTTTGCCCGCCGGCGCCGCGATCTGGAAAGTGCGGGGCAGCGCAGCGCTGGGAGCGCGCCCTGGGCGCTCCTGGCAACACGGCTGTGTCTGTGCCAGCGGGCGCACCTGCTGCCGAAATGCACGCGCGCGCCGCAAGGCCGCAGCAAGCGCGCTGACGCCGGCTGGGGGGCGCTGGGGGCCCGGCCCGAGCAGGAGGGCTGCCCGGGCAATTGAGCACGCACGATGGCCGCCATGCCGGTCGCTCAGGCGCTGGCACGCTGCAATTAAGCCAGATCCGGCGGGGGCGGGCAGATTGCAAGCCAGCAGCCCGCGAGCAGGGGCAGGCAGCAAGGAGTGCGTCTTACAACAAACCAAACTCCGGGGCTGTCGGGGCTGGTGTGGCGGGAGCTGGGAGCTGCCGCGAAGTGCCAACCCGGTCGTTGACCCCCGTCGCCACCCGCCCTGCACACCGGAAACTCGCTCAGCCTGCCCTGGCACCCATCTGCACGCTGCCTGGCCAGTAAACGGCGATCAACTCTCGAGAAACTCGCAGATGTGTACCGCACACCGCATCTCCGGCGTGCAAATATGCCTGCTAGTCTTCTGTTGCTCCTTCTGGGGCGGGGTATCAGGTATGCGACCCCCGTCTGGGGCGCGGCTCCGCCCGAAGTCCGCACGCTCAGCGCGCCCGCTCCCAGCCGCAGGTCAAGACTGTGGAGGTGGCTGGGTGAGCACCATGGCCCGTGACCGGCCCAAGGTGGGGCGCGCGGCGGACCTGCGGGGGGCCCGCGCGATGCAAGCCCAATGCACGGCCCGTGGGCGGTCCAGTCAACTCCTCCGCGCCTGCGCCGCCCGCAGTTGCTGTGGATTGGGGACAGCCTCACCGAGTTTGGCGACAACGTCACCCAGCCAGGGTGAGTGGCTGGCCAGCTGTGGGCGCCGCAGCTGCTGCGCAGGGGCGTGTCACCGCCCCGCCGGTCAACGGGGACCTGGCGGCGGTAGCACGCAGGACCCGCCCAGGCGCAGCTTGCAGGGCCGGGCCGGGAGACGCCCCCTGGACCCCGCCCGACCACCCGCAGGTGGCTCAACCGCATGGCCTGGGAGTACACGCGGCGCGCCGACATGGTGAACCGCGGCTTCTCGGGCTACACCAGCCGACAGATCCTGCAGATAGCAGACGGCCTCACCGCCCCAGCAGAGGCGGCGCGCGTCAAGCTGGCAGTGGTGTGGCTGGGTGCCAACGACGCGAAGCTGCGCACGTGAGGGCGTGCAGCGCATGTGCTGGCAGCGCTGCGGCCGAGGCTGGCACGTCCCCTGAGCAGCAGCCAGCTGGGCCGGGGGCTGGCTGCTGCGTGGTGAGCATAGGTGGCCCGCTCGTGGTGAGCGAGAGGCGAGCCCTGCCTGCCCACGCAGGTGGTTTGTGGCCAACAAATGGCTGGATCTGTACGTGTCACCCGCGGAGTACAAGGCCAACCTGCGCGCGTGAGTGCCGCCCTGGTCGCTGCTGCGGGGCAGGCTGCTGAGCCCACCAGCTGTGGCTGCATGTGCAGTAGCGCGGGCGCGTTGGTGCCCGCGCGGTGTGGTGTTTGCAGTGCATGGTGTGACGGTAAAAAATGAACGCATGGAGTGTCGGTGCCGCACCTGCAGGCTGGTGGCCAGGCTACGGACGGCGGGCATTCAACAGGTCATGCTCATGACGCCGCCGCCCATCATCGAGGAGTGGATGGCACGCGGCTGGATGCAGGAGGGCACGCCCTACGAGGTGGGGCCACGCCACCCAGCAGTGCACGTACCCCTGGATTGCCAGCAGTGGCGAGCCATCAGCAGACAGCGTGCAGCCTGGCTGCGGCAAGCGTCCCGTCCGCCCCGCCTCTCAGTCTGGGGGCCCCGAGGGCTTGAATGCAAGTGCACACGCCGGCCGCCAGCGCTCTGAGCTCCCTAGGAGCTGTTGCCTGTTGCCTGTTGCCTGCAGCCGCGCACCAATGCCAACAACAGGCTCTACGCGGAGGCTGCCGCGCAGCTGGGCAGGGAGTTGGGCGTGCCGGTGGTGGACATGCAGCAGGCCATGCGCACGCAGCCGGGCTTTGGCAAGGCCATGTACTTGGGTGAGTGAGGTGCTGCCTCGCCATGCCCATGCATGCCAGCCTCTGCTGCGGCAGCGTGGGCAGCAGCCGCTGGATCATTGAGAGCCCCTCTGCCCGCCTGCCTGCCTGCCCGCAGACGCGCTGCACTTCACCGCGGCGGGGCAGAGGGCGGTGTTTGACATTGTTGGGCAAGCAATCGCCAAGCACTTCCCCCAGCTCAGGTGCGGCAGCCACAACCAGCTGGGGGTGCACCAGTGCAGCGTCTGATGCAGGTGGTTTCTGGGGGCCAGCCACCCTGTGTGCCAATGCAAGCTGTGAGGGTGTGTTGCCCTGGCTGCTGCCGCTGCTGGTGCTGCTGCAGGGCCAACGCGCTGCCAATGCACTGGCCGCCCGTCATTGCGCCCAGGCAGAGCATCAGCAAGGCGTGCATAGATGCAGTGAAGAGCAAGGGCACCATTTACAGCATCGTGGGCTGACGAGAGCGGGCTGCGTGGGGGAGTCCCTCGTGCTCCTCGTGGTACCCAGCGGGAGGTGTCCCCGGCCCGCCCCGCAGCTGCCCAGCGAGCGGCAGCACCCACCCACGGAGACGGCCGCAGCTGGGCAAAAGGAAAAACTCTGACACCTGTAACTGTCAATACCTCGGGTACTTGAACGCGCGAACCAGTTCCTGGCATCAAAATCGAATCTGCGCCCGCGCGGGCCGCTGCTGGTTGTGGCTAAGGGTGCAGTGTGAGCCATGGAAGGCATGCGATGGTTGCAGGGCAGCCGCGCGGCTGGCGCCAGGTGCGGTGGGCCTCGGCGACCGATCCGGCGAAATGCGAGGGATGACCCGTGTGACATCGCATGGACCCCCCCCCCCCCCATGTGCCGCTCGCTGTAGAGCCCTGGCCCGGTCCGCATGAGCACCGGCAGCTCTAGAGGCGGTGACGGTCAGGAGGCAGCCTGCTCCCCCCACCCGCCCGGCAGCAGCCCTGGCGGCGAGGTGGTAGACCGGCGGCTGCCAGCCCTGGCAACCGCCGACCCGCAGGCCAGCAGCCTGCCGGGCGATTCAGACGCCGCCGACCCGCAGGCCAGCCTGCCAGCATGGACCAGCGGGCGGTCAGGCACGCCAGAGGGGTATGCCACCGCGCAGCTGGAGGAGCCGCAGGAGCAGGGGGTGTACCTGGAAATCCTGGCATTCGCCCTGCCGGTGAGCTGCCCGGCCCGGACCACTCGGCTGGCAGGAGGGGGATGGCTGCATGCGGATGGTGCTACACGGCGTGCATGCAACTGACTGCCGGGCTGAGGACCCAGTGGCCGGAGCAGTAGATCGCACACCCCTGCCTGCCTGCCTGCCCGCCTGGCCAGCCAGGTGTGTGTGTGTTGCCTGTCGGCGGCACAAGGCGCTGCAGCACAGCGCGCTGCTGGCACACCCCTCGGCAACTGACACACCCCTCCTGCTGGCACTTCCCTGATGTGCATGCTGCAGATGCTTGCCACGCTGGCGGCCGACCCGGTGGCGTCGCTGGTGGACACGGCCTACATTGGTCACCTGGGTGAGCAGCAGGCGCTGCTGGTCAGGGGGCCCGCCCGCCCGCCGCAGCCCGGGCAGTGCTGGCAGTCCTGCTGCCTCTGCTCGGTCAAGCTGCTGCGGCGATGCAGCAGGGCCCCACCATGACACCACCGGGCTCCTCTCTGACCTGCCGCAGGCGCTGTCCCGCTGGCCGGCGTGGGCCTGGCGCTGAGCATCTTCAACTCCATCACCCGCCTGCTCAACGCGCCGCTGCTGGCGGTGACCACGTCGCGCGTGGCGGCGGCGGCATCCGCGGAGGAAGCTGCCGCGAAGCTGGCGGCAGCCGAGGCGGAGGAGACGGCGGCGGCTGACGCAGCGTTCAACCACAGCAGCAGCCACCACCACGACCAGCAGGGGCAGCAGGACGCAGCGGCAGCGGAGTGCGTGGAGGCGGGGTGCCTGGTGCACGGGGCAGACGGGCAGGAAGCTGAGGAGCAGCTGCCGCTGCTTGCGCGGCCGCGGCCGCCGAGCAGCGCAGCAGGCGCGCCTGCAGGCGCGGCCGCCGGGAGGCGTGGGCTGCCAGGGGACGGCGTCAGCCTGGAGTCGGCGGTGGCCAGCGCGCTGGTGCTGGCGGCGGTGTTCGGGTTGCTGGAGGTGAGGGGTCGGGGCATGCAAATGTGCACAAGTGGGCCGCTGCTGGGTGGCACAGCTGCTGCTTCTTGCCCTCTGCCTGCCTGGATTTTGTGGCTGACCAGGGCAGCTTGCGACCGCGTGCACACAGCTAGCAGCAGCCACATGCAGCTACTTCCGCCCCAGCACAGCCCTGCCCTAAGCCCGTGACGCGCCTCCTCACCGTGCCCCGCAGATGGCAGTGCTGGTGGGGGGCGGCCCCTCTGCCGCCAGCGTGTGGGGTGCGCCCCTTGGGAGTGCCCTGAGGGAGCCCACCCTGCAGTTCCTGCTCATACGCGGCGTGGGCGCGCCCGTGACCGTGGTCATGCTGGTGCTCCAGGTGCGGCGGCCGCCAGGGCAGGGTGCCTGGGGGGTGGGTGGGAGGCGGGGTGGCTTGGTTTGGCGGGGCGGGGGCGGACCCGGGCGCTTGCGCGAGGGAGGGGGAAGGGGCCACCCAGGCGCCAGAAAGGGGGGCAGCACACGGCACGCACGCTGTGGCGCGCATTTCAAAGGCGAGGCGGCTTGATTCGTCGCACCACCGCGCCCCCACCCACCCTGGCTGCGCTCGCCGCCGGTGCAGGGAGTGTTCCGAGGCCTTGCAGACGCCCGCACGCCCCTGGTGGCCACCCTGGCCTGCACGGCCCTCAACCTCGCGCTGGAGCCGCTGTTCATCTTCAAGCTGGGGCTGGGAGTGCAGGGCAGCGCTGCAGCCACGGTGCTGTCCCAGCTGCTGCCTGTGGTGGCCATGCTGTGGTGAGTAGCTGCAGCAGCCCCCGCTGCTGTCCGCTGCAGCAGCAGCTGCCTGTGGTGGCCATGCTGTGGGGAGTCAAGTGGCACCGGTCCGCCCCGCACCACCCTGGCGCCAGCCCACGCTGCCTGGTTGTATCTCAGGCACCACCCAATGAGGTGCAGTCGTCCACACCTCTCCCCTGGTCAACTCATCGCAAGCAGGGAAGCACAAAAAGTGCCACGCCAGCATGCTTTTCACCTCGTCCCACTGTGCGCAGGTGGCTGATATCCAGGTACCAGGTCAACCCACTGCGAGCAGGGAAGCTGCAGTGGGGTGCGCTACTGCAGATGTTTGGCCCCACAGGTGCGGCGCGCAAGCTGAGAGGCCGCGGTGCCACACTGCTGTGTCTCACATGCCGCGTGCAGGCCTGCAGCCTTGCCGCCGCCGCAACAGATTATTGACCCCACACAAGCCGCCGATTCTTGTACTGCACTCCCGTGCTCAGCGGCTCACACACACAGCAATGACCCCCCCCCCCCCGCTGTCCTGCGGCCCTGCAGGCTACCTGGTACTGCGCACCATCAGCATCAGCTCCGTTTTCGCGGCAGCCACGTCCCTGGCGGCCCGCGCCGGGCCCCTGGCCGCCGCCGCCCACCAGATTGCGTTTCAGCTGTGGATGGCCGCATCCCTGCTGGCGGTGCGTGCACCGGCAACAGCATGGTGCTTGCTGCCTGTGGCTGGGGCGTGCCGGCTGCTGCTGCTTGCCGGGTGGCCAGTGCGCCTTGGCTGCCTGAATCACAAGGGTGTGCCGACCCACAGCTCTGCTCTGCTCAGCCCCAGCCCCTGCCCTCGTCTTGCATGCTGCAGGACTCGCTGGCGGTGTCAGTGCAGACGCTACTGGCGCGGTCGGCGGCTGCAGCACGCACCAGCCACTGCCGCGCCATTGTGCGCGCGGGCGTGGTGCTGTCTGCCGTGCTGGGCGCCCTGCTGACGGGCTGCCTGGCGGCTGGCAGCTATGGCCTTCCCATGTTGTTCACCCAGGACGTCCAGGTGCGTAAATGGTGACGTTGTGCGATCCATGGCTCCGTGATGATGCTCTAGATGCCACGCTGTGGCCCGATGCAGTGCCACGAGCACTGTACGGGCTGCAGCTGCCCAGCTCAGCGCTCGTCATGCAGCACAGCCCTCGCATGCCAACGCATGCCGTCCTCCGCTGCTGCTGCTGCTGCTGGTCCGCAGGTCCTGCGCATTGTGCGGCACCTCATGCCGTTTGTGTACTGCACCCAGCTACTGAATGCACTGGCCTTCGTCTGGGATGGGTGAGGCCACCACCCGCCAGCAGCTTTGCATGCACGGCTCCTGAACTGCGCAGCCACCCCGGCCGCTGGCGCCTGCGCATGTTGTGTGTCGCCTGCTTGCTGGGCACTGCGTCGCCACATCTCACAGCTGGTAGGGCGAGGGGCACACCAACCGTGGTTGTCGTGGCTGCTTTCGCCCTGCTGACCGGATGGTGCCCTGCGGTTGCTCTGCAGGGTGTTGTACGGAGCCGGTGGGTTCAAGTATGCTGCTGGCATCATGCTGGTGTGCGCCACCCCATCCCTGGCAGCAATGTTCACCGGCCTTGCAATATCAGGCCAGGCGACGGGTGCGTGGTGCCCAGCCCCTCTCACAGCCTCTCCTGATTGCGACAAGGGCAGCGGCCTCTCCTGATGGCGGCAAGGGCAGCGGCCCACAGCCACATTCCCAGCCGCGTGCAGCCAAGGTGCACTAACACGCCGCCCACCGGACGCCTCGTGCCTTGCTGCAGGCGACACCCCCGATAACTTTGGTCTCCTGGTGGCTGTGTGGGTCGGCATGATTGTGCTGATGGCCATGCGGGTCATCACCATCTACGTCCCCTACCACATGAAGTGAGTGGTGGTCCAGCTGGCGGCCAACCTGCCCCAGCAGCCGCCATTGAACCGCGCTACTCGGAGCGCTGAGTCGTCAGACCACGCATTGTCTGTGTTGCTGGCCTGCCACCAAACACAGCAGCACGTGCTGCATGCACGCATGTGTCAGCATCAGCAGTCTCCAGCTTTGCTGCATGTTGCCTGGCATGCGGCCCCAGTGCTCATGTCCCTGCCGGCTTGCTTTGCCTGCCTGCAGGCGCTACCCCTTCCACGAAATGCTCATGCCCGAGCCTCTGCTCTGCCCGCCCTCGCCCCACGCGTACGGCCACATCACGCCCGCAACCACCAGCCCCCACCCCCTCCCCTGGGGCTACCACACGCCCGCGGCGGGCAGCAGCCCGCAGCCCAGCATCTCAGGCGGGCGGCGGCGCGCGCGGCGGCGCAGCTGGTGGGGCGCGCTGCGGCGCTGGCTGCCGCGCGCCTTGGGTCGACGCAGCAGCCTGGCGGACCGTCTGTTGGACGACGGCCTTCCTGATTTCACCCCCCTGACCCTCAGCCAGGAGGCGGCTGCGGCGCTTGCCAAGCGCGGCGGCAGCGTGGCGGCCAAGGGCGCGTGGTTGGATGCCGAGCATGTGATCAGCCGCAATGCGTCCTATGTGCTGCTGGCAGCTTCTGAGGAGGCAGCTGGGCTGGGCAGCTACTCGTCAGCTGGGACGCTGCAGTCGTCGGGCCATGGCGACATGGCGGGCGATACCAGTCACCAGCAGGGGCACCAGTGATGAGGGACCGGTCTGCGGGGTGCTGTATGTGAGCATGAAGTGTAAATTGGATGGCAGGCTTCCGTATTACAGTGGGCCAAGTGCGAACAGTGCAGCACCGCCACGCCCCACGCCCAGCAACAACATGTCTCACAGGCAGTGTTATTGAGAGCCTTGCTGCCGACTTGGGCAGCACACAGTACTCAGCTGCTCACAACAACCACGTCTTTCGCAGCGGCCGTGTTCAGCCTGCTGGAGTTGACGGCAAAGCCCCTGCTTACATGCCGGGGTATGCTGGGGCAGACGGGTATGCCGCCGGCACTGGCGCGGACGGATATGCCGCCGGTGCCCGCTGCTGTTGCTGTTGCTGCTGCTGGAATCCCAGAGGGCTGGCCGCGCCCGGCAGCGGGCTGCCCGTTGCCAGCGACGCGAACGGGTTGCTGCCTCCCATGCCCCCAGGGCCCCAGCCCGGAGTGAAGGGACTCTGCGGGCTGTCCCTGCCACTCCCTGGGCTGGCCGACCGCCCATCTGGCCCCAGAAGCGCCGCGGGGGACCCGACGCGGCCAGTAACTGGGTAGCGCGGGCTGCCATAGGCATCACCGGTCAGGTGGCCCGCAGGGCTGTAGCCGCTCACACCTGCACGTGCCGTGTTGTGGGATGCACAGGGGCAGGCCGCATTGGGAGGGTGGAGACATGGCAAGGTGGGGACGGCTCAGGCATCGCAGGCGTGCTCATCAGTCCATCGACGCATGCCGCTTGCATTGCGGGCCTCATCCGGCAGTGCGTCACCCACCGCCATATGGGGGCGCGTTGTTGTCGGCCACAGCGCCCAGCATGAGTGGGGCCGGCAGCTGCATTGCCCAGCGGCGCCTGCGCCACCTCATGATCCCCCAGCCTGCCAGCGCCAGAACAGCCAGGCCGACCACGGCGCCGATCACGGCGCCGATGATGGTGCCGGCTGGCGTGCCTTCCCGCGTCACAAAGATGGACTGCACCAGCAGGCCTTGAATGTTCCAGCCCTGCGCACCACAAGCACACCACTGTGATGCAGGCTCCAAAGCGAGAGTGTGGGCTGCAACTCCCTGCAGATGGGTGCCTGGCTGACAGCAATGGCCTCGTATCCCAAGCCACTCCCAAGCCACTCCCAAGCCACTGGCTTGGCCGCGCACGATGGTGGCGCCTGCCCTGCCCAGCCGCAGCACTTGCCTGGGCGCGCAGTGCGTCCACCAGCGTGCCATCCTCCGTCTTGGCCACCAGGTAGTCCTGCGCCATCCGGGCTTCATAGCTGCTTGCAAAGCCTGCAGGGGACAGCACCGCAAAGCGTTGCTGTATTTGTGGTGGGTGTGTGGAAGGAGAGGGGGAGTAGAACCGCCAGCTGGCGCGTGACCGACGGGGTCAATCCCTAGGGTGTAACGACAACAACAACAACAGCACCGGCCACATCCTCCGTGGCAAGCAGCCCATCAGGTCACCGTGCAGGGCATCGGCCGGACAGCTGCGCATCACTGCGCAAACAGCAGCGCTCCTGCAGCCAGCTGCACAGAGGGCCGCATGCAACAGGCAACGCACCATTGATGCGGATGGTTGCCACCACATAGGTGTCCGCGGACGACTGCAGCAGCTGGCGCCGCCCTGTGGATGCATCGTACAGCCCGCCGTCGCCCTCGGCATGCAGGTAAACATCAGCCGCCGCAGCCGCAGCCGCCAGCGGATGCAGGCCTGCGCTGCCCCGCAATGCCATGTCGCGAGCGCGCTTCGCGTTGCGGCGCTGCCAGCGCGCAGCGGCCACGGTGCTGCTGATGCCTGAGGCGCTGCGGGGCTGCGCGCTGTCCACCAGCTGCGCAGGGCGGCCATGCCAGCGGGACAGCCGGCGCGTCTGGCGCCTCAGCTGCTCCAGCGCTTGGGCGAGCGGCACGCCGGCCGCCTCGGCGGCAGGCAGGGCTGGGATGTCCGCATGCAGCAGGGAGCGCTGGGGGAACAGCAGCACGTCGGCAGCGGCTGCCGGCTCGGTGTTGATGTGGCTGCTGGCTGCTGGTGTGACCCCCGCCTTGCCCAGGCTGCTCAGGACGTCTGCCCAGCTGACGCCGTCTGCTGCCAGAGCCGTCGGGGCCTCGGCTGCCCCCTGGCTCCTTGATCCGGAGGCTGGAGCAGCAGTGGACACAGACGGCGCTGCTGGCGCCTGCCGGGAAGCTGCCTTGGCCGGGAGCACTACCGGCACAGCGGCCGCGGGCAGAGGCTCCTTCACGTCATCCAGCAGCTGCGCCGCGCCTGGGCCCGCCCGCCACCCAGCTGCAGGCACCGATGCCGCGTCAGCATCCGCCACAGCCGCGGCGGCATGGGCAGCCCGCAGCGCGCTGGACGCCAGCAGGTCCTGCACCGCTTGCCCCTGCTGCACCAAGCTGAGGAGCTGCTGCCTGACGGCATCATCCCCACGCACAGCCTGCTGCCCCTCCTCTGGTGGCTGGTCTGTGCCCAGCAGGGAGCGGGCGGGCAGACCGCTGGGCGGCAGCTGCTGGCTGGGCCCCGCCCATGCCTGCAGCAGCTGCTGCAAGCTGGCGCCGGGGCTGTCAGGTCCCACCTCCATGCTGCTGCTGTTGCTGGCGGCGGCGTGCTTGCTGTCGCGGGCGCTGCCGCTGCTGGTGGCAGCGCTTGCGCTGAGGGCCAGCCAGCCGTTGGCCTCCACCATGGTCATGATGGCCACCAGGGTGCTGCAGCAGCGGGAGGGGCGAGCGAGGGTGCTATGGTGAGGCAAACACCCATGTGAGGCTGAACCTCAACGTACGTGGCCCGCAGTGTCCAGTGCAATGGTGTCTGTCATGGCAGTCTCCCCACCACCCCCAAACCCAGGCAAACCTACGTGTCCGTGTCCAGCAGCAGGGCAATGGTGTCCTTCAGCCGCCGCTGCTTGGGCAGGGTCACAGAGGCAGAGCTCTCGGCACCCAGCACCAGCTGGGCCTGCACATAGTACTTCTTGCCCTTCAGTGATGCGTCGTTGCAGCCGGAGGATGGGGCCTGCGCAGGGGTCGGGCGGACCGCAGGCAGCTGAGGCAGGCACGGGCCGACGCGGCGCAGAGGCGGGCTGGCAAAGGCAGCCGGGCCTGCGTCCGGCGTGGCTGCTGAATAGCTGCGGATGCACAGGCTCATGCCTGCGCGCAGGTGATGACTGGCAGGCATATTGCGACTGCCCTGGCCGCATTCGCTGCCCCACAAATTCCTGACGGATTCATCTCCAGCTCCCACCACCTCACCACGGAGAGGTCCACTGCCGCGCTGGCGGACACGCCCTCCACAGTAGCAGAGAACACGCTGCACGTGGATGCTGGGGCGCCGCTGCTGTCGAGGGCCGGGATGACGGCGAACGACAGGCGGCCGCCACCCCAGCCGTCGCCATAGGAGTCGTACCTGCAGGCACCAAACACAGAGGTCGATGCAGCCTGAGCCCATGACAGCAGCGCCTGCTTCAAGCACCCGCTGCTAGCAGCAGAAGATGCTGCTCAAGCCAGCCCCTCATGCAGCAGCCTCCGCAAGTCAAAAAGCCAGGCGCTCGCAGCGCAGTGCAGAGGGCTGGCAGCCGCGCATGCAACTAGCCCAGACGCCAAGCGCAGGCAGGCAGGCGGGCAGGCAGATACTGCTGATGACCCACATGTATGCGGTGTACATGCCAAAGGGCAGGCAGGCATAGGTGGGGTAGGAGCGCAGGGACTTGAGGTCCAGCTGCGCCGCTGCTGTCACAGCCTCCGGCACCGTGTACTGCTGCAGCGCCGCGCTTGGGACAGCCCCTCCCATCATGACAACGGTGCCGTTGTCGGCATCCTGCGTGCCAGGCGCGGTCGGGGGGGGGGCACCTGTTGCAGGCCGGCTGCTGCCTGGGCATGGTTTGCTGGCTTGTGTGCCGCGGGGCGCTGCCCGCCAGGCCCGGCCAGCAGGGCTGTCAGCCGCTACAAGCAGCAGCACAAGCAGGCATACCTGTGTTGTGAGCAGCCAGGAGGCCTCAGAGCCGTGCTCGCGGGTGCGCATCAGCGCCCGCACGAGCTGCTGCCCTTCACTGCACTGGGGAAGGTCCAGGCGCAGCTGGCTGGAAGCCGAGTAGTTGAGGGTGAACCCGGCGCCCTGGATGGTGGTGTCGCTCTCAAACGTCACGCGCAGCAGGCCTGCAGATGGTGGCGTACGTGGTCGCGCACAGCAGGCATCCGCCTGATCCGCTGGCTGTGGTGCAACCCGATGTGCCCCCCCCCCCCCCACACCAGCTTGCGCCACACTAGCAACAGGCCGGCGTCACCTGTGTCAGTGCTCAGCAGCTTGCTGGGCGCCTTGACGCCACTGAACATGCCCAGGACCTCTCCCATGTCCTCCACTGTGACGGTGTCATAGCCAGCCTCGGTGTTCAGGCTGCGGCGACAAGAACACTGGGTTTGAGAGGCAGCGGCTGCAAGCAGCGCCTCCGCCACAACACGTCTGCTGACCAAGGCCATGGCCCACATTCCACCTGCTGCGGCTGTGGGCGGGCGGCTCAAGTTCATGGCCCCCCCACCAAGCGGTCCACAGCTGCCGAATGGCACCCACCTGCTGATGCTGGCGCTGATGCAGGGCGTGTCAGGCGCGTACACCGGCACCCACCTGCTGATGCTGGCGCTGATGCAGGGCGTGTCAGGCGCGTACACCGGCACCCACCTGCTGATGCTGGCGCTGATGTAGGGCGCGTCAGGCGCGTACACCGTCCACGTGCAGTTGGTGTTGGGCGTGTAGTTGGCGCTGGCGGCTGAGCCGTCACCGATGATGCCGCTGGCATCATACAAGTCGGTTGTGACAGAGCAGGCGGGCAGCGGGGACAGCAGCTGCAGGCAGCATGGCATGCCCAAGGTCTCAACATGCAGCGAAGGGTGCGTGGCCACCCAGGCAGCAGCAACACATGACTGTCAGTCGGCAGCCAGCTGCAGGACGGCAAGCTAGGTGCCCCCAGCTACCTTGTCGCACAGCACGTCCACCGGCGTGCCGTAGGCACACATGCTGTCCTGGTACTCTAAGAGCGTGAAGATGGCGTCCTGTGCAAAGCGGGCATCCCTGCATGCACACGCGCGTTGTTTTTTGGGGTTACTATGGCATCCTGTGCACAGCACGCATCCCTGCACAAGCAGACATGCGCCCATGGGTGGACGGTGAGAGGGTGGCTGGAGCGGCATGCGTGCTGGATCCAGGGCTGACTGCAGACCTGCAGCCTGGAGGCTACCATGCAGTGCAAGAGAGTCTGCCGCCAGCTGGAGAGACCTTGACAGCAGTGCAACTACAGAGCCAGTTGGCCGCTCCCAGCCCACCTGCAGCCGGATTCCTTGCCCTGCAGCTTGCACAGCTCTACCAGGCAGGTTGTGTTGCACATCTTGGAGGTCTGGGTGGAAATGTAGTACTTGCCGTTGAACTGGAAGAGGGCTGGGCAGGCGGGCAGGATGATGTCCGCAGCGCACAGGGCGCCATACTTTGCATCGCAGTACGCGTCCAGGGAGCCTGCAGCAGGGATGGGTGCAGGTGCAGAGTTGTGGAGGCAGGCTGCTGGCTGTGTGCTGGCTGCGAGCGAGGAGGCGGCGCCCCCAGCTACGCAGCAGCAGGCAGACGCGGCCGCTGTGTGCGCCTGTCGCCTGGACCAGCAGCAGCGGCTGCCGAGGTTGGTGCAAGAGTTGCAGCACCCACCCGTTGTGTTGTAGGTGGTGAGCAGCTGCTGCTGGACGTAGCTGCTGCTGTTGAGCTTGATGTAGCTGGCTCTCACGGTGTCAATGTCACCCTGTGAATCATCAGGGCACTCCACCGCCGCTGCTGCCAGGTCGTCCCGCGACTCACACAGCGCTTCAAGGCAGCTGGTCGCCAACCAGCCCGCCTCCACCTGCGGACACGCCACCAGCCAGAACGCAGCTTCCGCCCGCTGGCTACACATGAGTGGCGCAGGCCCAGGCCCACCCAGGCTGCTGTGGGCAGCACCAGGGCTGCCAGCCTGATCTGCAGGCTGCAGGCGTCGGGGATGCGTGAGCTGGGCGAGCTGGGTACACCGGCTCTGCAACCCACCACGGCGTCCGAGGCGGCTGCGGCCAGCGCAGCAGCACCCTGCAGAGGGCACGCCACCTTGGCCTCCTCGGTGCACGTCCGGGGGGCGCACGTGCCCCACTCGCCTGCGTGCCACCAAAGGGGGTTTGCCCTAACTCTAAACCTGCAGTCTGCCACTGATTTCCTGCCCACGCCTCTTGAAATGGCGACACATCATCGTCCGGGGGACAGAGGCAGGCCTGCCACACAGCGCAGCCTGCTGCGTACAAACCTGTCGTCATGTCAGTCAGGCACCAGGCGTCCACCGCCGGGCCCGGGCTGGTGACGTTGTACGTCCAGCAGTCGTACTGCGAGACGCCGCCGTGAGTCTGCGGGAAGGCTTCGCAGGCAGCGCCGCTGACCGTCGTCCTCCCGCCCTCTGGGGTGCACAGGTCAATGGCCATGCCGTCCAACAGCGTCGGTGGGGTGCAGGAATCCGTGTCCACGGCACACCAGAAGGTGTTGCTGGTGATCAAGGGGTGGGTCGTGCCTGCCGCGAGGCCCGCGTGGCGGCACTCGCCGGGCCCATAGTTGACGCCGCCATACGTCCAGGTCGCCAGGCATGAGCAGCCTGACTGGGTGGTGACCGTGCAGTAGTCCCAGCCACTGTCACCAGCGACTGCAGGGCAGCCGGAGCAGTGCCTTGGTGCTTTTGCAACCCAATGGCAGGAGCGACAGCTGATCAACGCGCAATCCCGCAGTGACCCGCGCAGCTGGATGCACTGGCTTTGCCAAACCCTGAGCACGCTTGCAAGCGGCTGGTGTGCGCGGGAAGCGTGCCTGCTTGTGCATGGGCGCGGTGGGCAGTAGGGCAGCTGCCTGGGTCCACTTTGCACCAGGGCCCCTTGAGATCCTTGTCCAGGTTCTGGCAGGTGCCATAGAAGATCTGCAGCAGCTCACATCCAGGCGGGTGACCAAAGCAGGGCGTGTGCTGGGGGACACCAGACTGCAAATCCCCAGGCGGCACTGTTACCGGCAGCGATTGCAGGCTGAGTCTATAGCGGGGTCGCACGTGGCTGTCGATGGAGGCAGCAGTTGCTCAAATGCTGCCACCCCCCACACCCAGGAGCATGACATTTGTGTGCTGCACCCGCCATGCCAAGCATGCCCAGGAGCTCTGTCTGCCGACCTGCTGTTGGACAGTGTATGTGGATGCGCACGTGCACCCCGACAGGGTGGTGGCTGGCTCACAGTAATCCATGCTGGCGTCGAATGGGCTCCCTGCAGGATGGATGAAGCAGGCGATTGTGCCAGAGGGTTTGAGCAGGGCTGCATGGCGATGGACCCACACACAGGGCTGCTGTGTGACATGCACATATGTGTGCACACGCCCACAGAAGGCAATGCCGCATCCACCTCAGCGGCCACACGTCAGTGGACGCACTGACAACCCACCCAAGTTTGCATCGCAGCTGCCCGGCTCGTAGAGGCACCAGGCGCCGTTGGCATCGGCGCCGGGGTTGACACAGCGGCCCTGCAGCGCACAATTGTCATGCGAGGACATGCGTGCGCTGTTGCCGCTGCTGCAGCCACTCAGGTGTCGCACACACAGCAAGCTGATGCACCGTGTTTGAGATCTGACGATGCCTGAGCGCCTCTGTTTGCCGTCTTGCCACGCCTCGCGGCCCATGCGTCCGCACATACAGATGGTGGATCAGGCATGGCCAGCGCCAAGCCGCACCACCAGACAAGGTAGGCAAACCTGACTAGCGAGGCGCCTGCAGGACAGCATGTGCGGCGCTGCGCATGGCCAGGCCGCCCACCATGGAGGTCACCGTGGACCCGTTCTCGGCCGTGTAGCTGAAGAAGTCCTTGCACTGGCAGCCGCGCAGCGTGCGCTGGCTCAGCTTGTTGTAGGCTCCGAGGTAGGCGCTGCTGCCATCCACAGCATCCACCACCAGGAAGCTGACCAGGTCCTGCAGGCCCCCGTCAAGGGTGCAGCAGGCGTTGAGTCAGGCGGGTGGCCTCGATCATGCAGGGGTGTTCTGCTGGCTGTGCAGTCCACTTTGCTGCACACCTTTTCGTAGCTGAGACCCAGGGAGGCAGCAGCGGTCTTCACTGGGACGGCATGCAGGTCGATGGTGTCTGCAGGGCGCCAAAAACAGGAAGGTGGATCAGCTGTGTTGCACATCGGCGCAGCGGGTGGGTCGCGCGCCTTCCCGCAAAGCACCAAGGGAACAAGTCATCAGCTGCGGGCACCCTGGACGCACCTGCATACCCCCACTTGAAGCAGTCGGAGTAGCCATAGCTCTTTGCCCCCGCAATGGATGCTTGGAACGGCAGCTTGGCAAGCGAGGGGATCAGCACCCCGCCCTGCTGCGCAGACACCTGGCCCCAGGCCCCGGTGTCGACTGCGAAGGCACAGGCAATGGCAGCTGCCCATCAGCTGCATGAACTCACCAGCCTGCCGGCAGCCACGCCGGCCCCGGCAAGCAAGCTTTTTCGCAAGCAGCACTGCGCCTGCCTGCTCCACTCCCAGCACCAAACACCCGTCCCACTCTCAGCCGGCTGCCCGCCAAGACACGCATCACGCCCGAGGCATCTGAACGGCCGCCAGGTGCGTGCACCCCGGACCATGACGTGCATTGGCGGCTGCCCGGCAGAGCAGCGGGCACCCACCCGACACCGTGAACAGCTGTGACGTCCACGTGTCCGTGCCCACGTTGTAGTAATACTTCAGCATGGCGGTGCGCATCTGGCGCAGCGGCGTCGAACACCTGGCACCGTACGATGCTGGCACCTGTGCGCCATGGGACCCAGCGACACAGCCCCGATCACCAATCACAGCAACAGTGTGTCCGCAACAAAGCCAAGAGCCCTGCTGGCAAAGACCAGGTTAG
>Ga0315908_10001609_pt1 | contig 16878 bp, 11 predicted proteins | sample LakEriMetagenome_12_FD_203520 | JGI IMG/M metagenome (GOLD analysis project Ga0315908, IMG submission 203520) | Freshwater fungal communities from buoy surface, Lake Erie, Ohio, United States - Buoy 4 MA124 | ecosystem: Environmental > Aquatic > Freshwater > Lake > Lake biofilm | place: USA... | reverse complement strand
CGGCTGCCATACGCGTCACATGGTGCATCTGGCTGCCGACCTTTGCCACTCCATGCCGTGCACACAATTCCCCGAGCGCTGCAGCCCCATGGCGCACCGACGCCACCTGCGCCCGCAGATCCGCCAGATTGTCCGCCACCGCGCGGCTCGGCCACGCATGCCCCCGCAGTGCTGCCTCGACCTTTCCCCAGTCCAGCCGCTGCGGCGCCAGCACCACCCCCTCCTCGGCAAGACAGCGCGCCGCCGGAGGCATCGAACCCGGTGTCATCCCGCCGATTTCCGCGTGATGGGCCCGGTTGGCCACATATCCCGCCAGTTCCCCCCCAGCCGCAAAAACCGGACAGATCACCGTCACGTCAGGAAGATGCGATCCCCCGAAGGCAGGATCGTTGGTCACCCAGAGATCACCAGGCTGTGGACCAAGCCTTGCAGCCGTGCGCCGTACACATTCCCCCAGCGCCCCCAGATGCACAGGGATGTGCGGGGCGTTCACCACAAGATTCCCTGCGGGGTCGAGCAGGGCACAGGAATAATCGAGCCGCTCCTTCACATTGGCCGACACCGCCGTACGCTTCAGCAGTTCTCCCATGGCGTCCGCCATGCCCTGAAACCGGGCCCGGAAAAGCTCGGCCTCGACTGCCTCCGCGCGCCGCCCGTGGATCTCTTCCCGCCCGGTCCAGTCGAGCCGCCACGCCCCACCGGAACCACGCACCGCCCGCCAACCCGGCTCCACCACAAGCGTGCTGAAACCATCCTGCACAAGGCACGGTCCCTCCACTGATTCATCGCCCTCCCGGAATGCCTCCGCAGCCAGCGGTGCCCTCTCCTCGCGCGCAACCGACCGCAGACTCACCAGTTCAATGCTCCGTCCCGCTGGCAAACCAGTCCCGTAGAGCCTCTCATATTCCTCCGCAAAGCGATCGCGGCAGCTCCGCGCACCTACCATCTCCACAAGCAATCCAGCACCCTGCCCCATCAGCCGCAGTTCCGCAAGACACCGACCCACCACACCCGGCCTTCCCAGCCGCTCAAGGGCTTCCCGCCCCAATTCCCCGGCCCAGCCGTCAACCAAGCCGAGCACATCATCAAGCGGACGCAGCACCTGACGCACTGCAAACGCCTCGCGCGACGCCCACAGTGCCCCCCAAGCACTCAGCAGCCCGGCATGCGGCGAAACAAGGATCCGCCGGATGCCCAGCTGCCGGGCCACCGCACAGGCATGCTGCGGACCGGCTCCCCCAAAGGCCACAAGCGCATAGCCCGCAGGATCACACCCGTCCCGCACCGAAATCCGCCTCACGGCCTCGGCCATCCTCGCCACCGCAATCTCCAGCAAACCTGTCAGCAGCTGCCGGTCGGTCTCCGCTCCCGGCAAACCCTGCGCCGCCATCTCAGCACGGAATTCCGCCAGCCTGCGCCTCGCCGCTTCCTCCTGCAGCGGAATCCCGGCCCGCGCCGGATCAAGCCGCCCCAGCAGCAGGTTCACATCCGTCAGCGTGAGCGGTCCGCCTTTTCCATAGCAGGCCGGTCCCGGATCCGCCCCCGCACTCCCCGGTCCCACCGTCAGTCCCTCCGCCGTAACCCGGCAAACCGATCCCCCACCCGCCGCCACCGTCTCAATCGCCAGCGCAGGAGCCAGCACCACGTTCCGGCCCACGCGCTGCTCAAACTGATACCTCGGCAAACCCTCATGCCTCGCCACATCCGTGCTGGTCCCCCCCATGTCCAAGGTCAGCACCGCCTTCTCTCCGCAGGACTCCGCCACCATCGCACAACCGGACACTCCACCAGCCGGACCACTCAGAAGGCTGTCACAGGCCCGGAATTCCTCTGCCCGTACCAACCCCCCGGCACTCGTCACGAACAGCAGTTCCACCCGATCCCCCATGGCCAACCGGATCCCCGACGCAAACGCCTCCACCACCGGAGCAAGCGCCGCATTGATCACCGCCGTCTGCACCCGCGGCAGATAGCGCATCACCGGAGCCAGTTCACTGCTCAGCGAAATTGTCCGGAAACCTTCCCCGCGCAGTACCTCCCGCACCTGCCGTTCATGCTCCGGATTCAGATCGCTGTGCAGCAATGCCACCGCCGCCGTGCGATGCCCAGACGCCACCAGCTCCCGCACCCGCCCCGCCAGCGCATCAGCATCGAGCGCCTCCACCACCCCACCACCGCCTCCAAGACGCTCCGCCACCTCGACCACCGCCCCATGCAGCGGAGTTTCCCGGAAATGCCCGAGCGCAAACAAATCGGCCCGCCGCTGATCCCCAATCTCCAGAATGTCTCCAAACCCCGCTGTCACGAACAGGACGGGACGCTCCCACGTGCCCTCCAGAAGCGCATTGGTCGCCAGCGTCGTCGCCACCCGGAACTCCAGTTCCGGAAACTCTTCCCCCACCCGCGTCCCCGTCAGCACCCGCGCCCCCACCACCGGGGCCAACTCACCGGTCCGCAGTTCCACCACATCCCCAACCCGCACCCCACCAACACCGTCCCACTCCACCGCATTTCCCCAGCTCCCAGTCACCCCCCATTCCCTGCCGTCAGTACACCGCAGACTCCAGCCACGGAAAAAATCCCGGCAGAATCCAGCCGGTCCATCAAGTTCGCAGCCACCCTGACCGTCAACCGCCCGCACCACCATCCGCAGCACACCCGACGACAGCACCTTGCAGCGATGCACCTGCCCAGCAGGATCGACCGCCACACAGTCAGTAAACGTCCCCCCGCGGTCCGCCGCCAGACGCCAGACCCGCGAATTCATGGCTTCCATGAAACCACCTTGCTGTCTCCACAGACCGATTCCTCTGCCTGAGCCCGCCGTCCTACTGCGTTGAAAGAGATTCCAGCCAACCCACCTCCACAAGGGAATCATTGAACACCTCGGTCACTTCCGGCGGGTAAATCCGACGGGCGGACTCCAGCCACTCCGTCGCCTCTTCCTTCCTGTCATCCGCAAAACAGCGTACGGCCTCCGCATAGTAATACGCCGGTGTCGCATCATCATACTGATCAAAAGTCTTCGCGATCGCCTGCGCCTTCTCGGCACGCTTGAGCTGATATTCGCAGACCATGATCTTGAACTTCATGAGCGCATCGCTCGACTTGTCCGGACGCGTCTTGTCCTCCAGCAGCTTCGAAAAGGAAACAATCGCGTCCTCCCACTTCTTCTCCACGAAATCAATTTCGGCCAGATTGAACCGGGGATGAAAGGCCTCGGTGCCGCCGCCCGCCGAAAGGGTGGCCGCTTTCTGGAAATGCTCCCGGGCCGACTTGAAATCCCGCATCCTCGTGTAGACCGCTCCACGCAGATTCTCCACAAAATGGGAGTCTCCCGTGATCTTCTCCACCAGGGTCAGCTTCTCAAGGGCCTCCTGCCACCGGACCCCGCGGACGTAATTGCTCACCTCCGACAACTCCCGCACAACTTCAGCCCGCTGCTCAGGCGTCAGCTTCTCCAGACCCGGCAGGTTCACCTTCTGCGCATCCGGCACCGGAGCCACAACCGGATCAGGCTTGTCCAGCCTAGCCGCCCCCGGCTCCAGCTTCGACTCCGCCGAGGCATCGCCCGCCCCCTCCGCCGCCGGAGCCTTGGGTCCCGCAGGACGCACCGGATCAGTCTTCTGAGCCAGCACCGGAGGCAGAAATGCCATCGTCAGACCAGCGGAAAGGAGGAGGGAAGCTTTCATAATTGCGTCATCTTTATCCGGTAAACACAGAGCAATCAATCGTAGATGCCGGGGAAACTGCCCCCTCACGGTATCCCCTCACGGAAAATACTTCTCCCGCAGCGCCGCAATCGCATCCAGCATGATGTCGGATTCCGCACGCAGCTGCGCATCCAGACTGGTCGCCGCCCGGTTGTGCCGCCGATGCAGATCGGTCAGCCGCCGCGCAATCTCGTCACTGCTCATCCCCGGAGTAATCCCGCACAGATCCTCCGGCGCTGCCTTCGGATCGATCGGCCGGGACGCCTGCTCCGCCCACACCCGGCGCGCATCCGCAGCCACCGATGCTTCACGGTTTCCCGCCGCACCGGCACGATCCGCCACCGGCCGTACCTCCGCCGCCCGGCGCGGCCGGAAAAGTCGTTTCAGAAATTCAATCATGGCAAAATTCAGAGTCTTGATGAGTTCACTCAATCCGCATGCCCGCAAACTGCTCCCGCCTCTTTTCGATCTGCTCGTCGGTCAGAACGCCGACGCCCTCGTATGTCACCGCCACCTCCGTCACCTTGCCGGACCGCTCGTCCAGTACCTGCGCATGCACCCGCTGATTCTCATCATAGCGGTACGTCACCGTCACCTCGCAGCCAGCCGGACGGTTCCGCGGCACCTTCAGCGAGATGCGCCCCACGACATCCACATACCGGGGGTCGGTGTCTTCCCCCTGAGTAATCTCCACATCAATCGACTCCTCGTTGTCCTCGGACGTCACATAGGTCTGACTCTTCTCGCACGGGATCGGCGTATTCTTGGGAATCACCACCGTATTCGCATAGGTCTGCTTTCCGGTGGCGGCGTCCTCCACGAGAGCCAGCGTGCCGTAGCTGTGATTGCATACCTCCTGGACGTCCGCTCCCTTCTTCGCAAACAGCGCGGCCCCCAGCGCCACACACTCGTCCACATTCCCGCAGTTCACGGGTTCCTTTCCAAAGTACTCCTGCAGCATCGTGCGCACCCTCGGCATCCGCGTTCCCCCACCCACAAGGGCCACATGATCAATGTCCGCCGCCGCCAGCCCCACGGAATCCAATGCCTGCTCCACCAGCAGAATCGTCCTCGTGAACAACCGGCTCACCGCCACCTCGAAATCCTCGCGCGAAAGCTCAATGCGCGCCATGCCTCCCGCAGAATTGCCCACGGTCTCGCTCGCCAGCCTCAGCTTGGACAGCATCTTCTTGAGGTCCTCCCCGCTCTGAAGCACACGCCGCCGCTCCAGCTCGCTGTCCCATAACCCCACCCCATGAGCGTGCTGATAGGCCTCGCCCATCAGCTCCAGAATCCGCTCGTCGAAATCCGATCCCCCCAGCCGCCCCGCCCCCTCGGACGTGAGACACCGGATGCCCCCGCGGTCCACTTCCAGAATCGTGATGTCCAGAGTCCCCCCTCCCAGATCGTACACCATGATCCTGCCCTCCAGCTGCCGTGCGTGCGCATAATAAAGGGCCGCCGCCGTCGGTTCATTGACCAACCGCACCACGTTCAGCCCGGCAATCCGGCCCGCTGCCAGCGTCGCCCGCCGCGCCAGTTCATTGAAATTCGCCGGAACCGTCAGCACCACATCCCGGACCGGACCAATCATGCGCGATCCATCACGCTGCATCTTCGCCAGAATCAGAGCCGAAATCTCCGCAGCCGTCCACTGCCTCCCGCCGACCGTCACCGAAAAATCCGGATCGTCCATATGCCGCTTGATGAGCTGCACGGTCCGCTCCGCATCTCCACTGTCCCGGGCCGCTTCCCCCACCAGCCGGATGTCCTCGTGCGGATCGAAATACACCACCGATGGCGTGAGCCTCCCTCCATCGGCATTCGGTACAATCTCCGGACTGCCGTCCGGCCGGACCCAGGCCATGCCTGTAGTGGTGGTTCCTAAATCGATTCCAACGAATTGCGGCGAAGCTTGCATGCCCGGGTGACTCTTCCTAACTGGTTCGCGGCACGCTATCCGCCGCCCCACGGAAAGTCAAAGTGGAACCTCACTGAGACTGGCCCGCCAGAAGCCCGGTGACCACACGGCGCACCGGCCCGGACATCGGCAGATCCGCCACCTCGCCCAGCGGAATCCACTCTTCCCCATCCACCGCAGACGCCCGCGGATTCCCGTACACACAGTACGTGATCCGGTGGCACGTGACCGCATGCACGGCCCGCAGCAGCAACGGCAGCGGAGGGTTGGTCACCGCTTCCTCCCCGCGCAGCGGCAGCCGCCACAGCCCCCGGCGCCGCGTCCCTGTCTCCCTCGCCAGCAGCAACTGCCCGTCCCGGCAGGCGAAAACCGCATGCTCCGTGACCGGTTTCGTCTCCGGAGCCGACCGCCGCCGCGGTCGTGCTTCCGCCGCTGGTCCAGCCGAAAGACAGAACCCACGCAGCGGACAGTCGCCGCACCCCGGCCGCCGCGGCGTGCAGACCCGCTGCCCCAGCTCCATGAGTCCCCCATTCCACTCGCGCGGCCGATCCGGATCAACGAGCCGCCCAGCCCATTCCCAGAGTAGCCGCTGACCTGCCGGCGCATTGACTTCTCCATCCCACCCGAACAGCCGGGCAAAAACCCGCGCCACATTCCCGTCAACCAGCGGCGCGGCCTGCCCGAACGCAAAGCTGAGCAAGGCCCCCGCTGTATACCGTCCAATCCCCGGCAAAGCCGCCACCGCTTCCGGATCGCAGGGAAATACGCCACCATGCCGCTGCACCACCGCGGCGGCGGTCTTCTGCAGATTCCTCGCCCGCGCATAGTAACCAAGGCCCTCCCAAAGGCGCAGCACCCGGTCTTCCGGGGCCTCCGCGAGTTCCACCACCGACGGAAATTCCTCCATCCACCGTTCATAATACCCCCGGCCCAGCACCGTCGCCACCCTCGTCTGCTGCAGCATCACCTCGGACACCAGCACCGCATAAGGATCACGTGTCCGGCGCCATGGATAGTCCCGCGCCTCCCGCTCATACCACCCAGCAAGCGCCGCCCGCAGACCCGGGATCCTCCCGGCATCAAGCGGCACCTCTTCCTCAGCGCGTCCCTTTGGTCTCACGGCTCAGCTGATCTGCATTGCGCGGAGGAACGGGAATCGCCTCCAAAGGCTTCACCTCGTACCCACCACCAGGCAATTCCACCACTTCATACCGCCGCCGCTCCGCTTCTTCCTGCCACGACCACGCCGCCACCGCCTCACGCCGTCCGTCCTGCAGGACCGTCACACTGCTGATCTGCAGAATCAGCGGCGAAATCCCAGTCGCTTCATCGAAAATCCTTACCTTGCCCCCGGCGGCCCCAGCCACCAGCCGACGGTAGTGAAACACCGGCAGCTCCGGCGAATCAAAAAGCTTCTCAAACTCCGGTGACGCCTGCTCCATCTTCTCCCCCACCGTAATCGTCAGCCCCCGCGCATCCTTCTTCCGCGGGCAGTCCTCAAGAACCCGACGCAGCACCGCCGCCCCAGCCGGAGATTCCACCGCACCCAGGCCACCCCCGGCAGACCGCTTCCGCGGTGCACAGGCTGCCAGCCCCAGAAAAAGAAGGCCCGTGAGAATCCGGCGGTAATCCATGTCAGAAGTCGAGGTGAATTTCAGTGCGTCGGTTGCGCGATCGCCCCACCGGATTGTCCCCGCCATCATCCAGACGGTTCGGATCCAGCGGCGCAGTCGCCCCGAATCCGATGGTCTCAATCTGCGACGCCGCAACCCCGAGTAGCGCCAACCGTTCCCGCACCGCCGCCGCCCTCGCATGCGAAAGCCGGTAATTGTATTCGTCCGCCCCCACATCATCCGCATGACCAGTGATCCTCAGCTTCCGCGCAGGATCGGATTTCAGCAGCGCCGCCACAATCTCCAGCTGCTGCACCGCCCGGGGATGCAGCCCGCTGCGGTCGAATTCAAAATAGATCACAATGCTCTCCCCACCAGACGGCGACCGCACAATCGGCGCATAAAACACCGTCCCGGCACCCGTGGCCTTCACGTAGGCTTCCAGCAGTCGGCTGAAATCAACCGACTCGACCAACCACGCCCCATCGGCCTGACACTGCAGCTCGATTCCGATCTCGCTTTCAGAACCTCCCTCGGCAGGCCGCACTTTCGTGATGGCCCACGCCCGCCCGCCATTCTCCGCGGTCACAGTCACCGGATGATCGGTGTCCGCCCGGTACCCGCCTTCCTCAAAGACAATGCACAGACCCGCGAGCTTCTCGTGCGCCACCTTGCCGGGACTGGTCAGCTGACGCGCCCGCCGGAAATCACGGCCGATCAGCGACGACAGAAACTCCGACGCCGCCCCAAGCGCATCTGCCTCCATCCGCAGCGCCTCGCCATCAAGCACCACATTGCGCACCCGCAGTCGCTCGGCACCGGCCGCGGCCAGCCGCGCACCGATCCGGAAACCCTGAATCCTCCAGCCGGCCTGACCCTCTCGCCGCAGATCCAACTCCGGAAATTCCAGGAGCGGGGGCACGCCCGCCTCCCCAGGCACAAGCACCAGCTGGTGACGGCTCATCCCGGACGCACTGCCGGTCTTCCGCCAGCGCTCGGCCTCCGCTGCCACCCGGTACCCCGCTCCACCAAGGAGATGACGCAGAAATCCCGCGCCCGGACTCTTCCCGGCTTCCCCGGCCAGCTGCATCCCTTCTTCCACCCGACCGTCCGCCAGCAAACGCCCGAATTCACCCAGCAATGACGCCGCATCGGGGAAATATGCCCTCTTCACCGGTCCGGCTCCGCGCGGCTTCGGAACCGCCTTCCCTTCACCATTCACCAGCGTCTTCGGCACGGCCGCCGCAACCGTTGCCGCCCCATCCGCCCCCGACGGAGCCCGCGGGCCCCGCTCCAGCCACGTGGGCAAGGTCAGCAGAAAGAAAAACAGTACTGACAATCCCACAATTCCCCCGAACACCAGAAATGGCGTCAGAAACGAACCCTGCGGGGCCGATGTCGTCCGGGTTTTGCTCACAGATGAAGAAACGCGCCAATCCTACCCGCAGACCGCAGAAATGCAAAAGCCCGCACCACGCGCCCTCCCCGCCCCCTCAAGGGCCACCCACCCACTCCACTACCCGGCAGTCAAAGGGCTCTTCAATGCCCGGCAGTTCAGCCAGCAGCCGGAATTGACGAGGATCCCGCAGCACGGCCATCTCTGCAGGCTGCTGCGACTCGTGAAAGGCCTGATACGCCCACGCAATGCATAGGCGGTTCCCCGCACGCCGGGCATCGGCCATCAGCTCGGCCAGCGCCCGTCCCCGCAGATCCACCACCTCCGGAAGATAACACTGCAGCAGATTCGCTCCCAGCCCGTAGCCGGCCACCACCGTCCGCACACCCGGCCGCTCCATCTCCGCCCGCAGAATCCCGGCTGTCTCCCGCCACGGACAGTAACTCCGCCCCGTCAGCACCCGCAGCTGCGGAATCCAGCTCAGCCCCAGCAGCAGCAGCGCCACCGGAACCACCCAGCGAGGCAGCCGTACCCATCCCATCACCGCACCCCAGCCCATCGCCAGCACCGGACCAAGGGCCACCGCAAACCGATGATAGAAGAACCCTCCAGTCAGCGCAGTCACCACCATCAGCAGGCAGGCCCCCGCCACGATGGCCAGACCAAGCACGCGCCCCAGCGGATCCATCCGCCCCCGCACCAGCAGACCCGCCAGCCCAGGCAGCAGAAACAGCAGCACTGCCACGTGCCCAGCCTGCTCTTCGCCGGAAGCCACCGCTCCCACTGTCCGGCTCACATAATCCCACGTCAGCAGATTCCCATCCGCATTGCGTCCATGCCAGCAGACCGCCTGCAGCAGACACGGCAGAAACAACACGAGAAACGCACACGCCGCCAGCGCCGCCACGACCACCAGCCGCACCATCAGCAGCTTCCTCACCGCCACGTCCCGATTGACCCGCCAGATCACCGCCAGCCCAACCCCGAAAAGCCCCAGACAGATGGCCGCATGGGCCAGCGCATGCGACCACATCAGCAGACACATCGCCAGCCCCAGCAGCAGCCACCAGCGCCACGCTCCGCCACCCGGAACCCGCCACGACTCCCACGCCGCCAGCAGCAGCAGCGGAACAATCAGCATCGTCATCCCGTACGACCGCGCGTCCACCCCATAGCGCAGCAGCCAGGGATGCAGCGCCATGACCCAGGCCGCCGCCACCCCCGCCCGCTCACCTCCCCAGCGCCTGCCAAGAACCGCCACCAGCGCAATCGCCCCCAGCCCAGACGCCAGCACCGGAAACCGCAAGGCCACTTCATGAACCTCCCCAGCCGGCTCTCCGCGCAGCAGCCGCCACCCACGCTCGGTCAGCTTCGATGGCACCGTCTGCACCGCATGATTCGTCGGCTTCCCATAATACCAGAACGCACGGGACCACGGCCATTCCCGGAATTCCATGCCGCCACCACCCGACTCCCGCCATTCACCCAGCGTCGCATAACGCACGTTCCACAGCTCATCCCACCACAGACTGCCCCGCGCCAGCGGCAGCCTCAGCAGCAAGGCCGCCAGCACGGCCCCCAGCACCAGCAACCGGAACGTCCGGCTGCTTCCTGCGCTGCGCACCCCATCCCCCGGAATCACCCCGCTGCCCAGCCACCACCGCATCGTCACCACCGCCACCAGCACCGTCACCGTCGTCACCACCGCCGCCATCCACGTGCCCAGTGCCACTGCCTGCTTCCAGTCATAAACCAACCCATTGGCCCGGCTCTCCCGAAACCGTTCCCACGCCGCCAACGGCACGCCGCGTCCATTCGCCAGCGCCACCCACCAGGCAATCGCCACCATCCCCAGCAGCACAAGCCACGCCACCGGCACCGGCAACGCCACCTTGCCCGGCCTGCGTTCCCTCGTGCTCTCGGAGTGCTTCATGATGAAGGGAATTTTCTCCAGAAGATACCCTCAAGCCAACCTGACAAGGTCCCGCAGGTACTGCGTCCACAGAAAAAAGAAACCGCGCCACGAGTACCTCACGCTGCCATCCGCATCCTCCCGCAGAATCCCGGTCTCGACGTTGTAGCGGAACTGACCCTGCAGTTCGCCGGACATCTTCTCCGCAAGGTCATCCACCACCATCACCTCGGCCTCGTGCTGCGACCGCCCCTCCGCACTCTCCAGCCACGCCACATGACCAGCCACCAGCTCCCTCACCGAAGCAGCTTCCACGACCTGGCGCACCACCACTTCCGGACGCGGTCTCATGGCCGCAGAAAAAGGAAAATCCGACGTCACATACTGCCGCCCATCCCCGTAGCGGCTGGTTACGCTCAGATGCGTCACCGCCACCGGACCCTGCTCCTGATAACATACCAGCAACTGCAGACGGTCACTCTCCCGGTAGAAAATCCGCACGAACTGCCGCATCCCCCCAGCCTCCCAGCCCACATCGTCCCCCCGCTCGAAACCCTCGCCCTCCGCCTCGCCAGTCAGTGCAGCCAGCTCCGGAAAGTCGGACGCCGCCGGAGCCGCACAACACCGCAGCACCTGCTTCGCAGGCAACCGCAGCGGTCTCACCCGCAGCAGAATCTCCACCCACGGCAGCAGAAACCACATTCCCAGCGCCAGCCCCCCCATCCACGGGGAGCCGCCACCGGCGTGAAATCCCGCAAGGTACGTCGCCGCCAGATACAGTACCGCCCCCGCCCGACGCAGCAGCGGAACCTCAAAGGTGCGGAGCCCATGGCCCGCCAGCCATACACCAGCCACAACAAGAAATGCCTGCATGTCACCAACGCTTGCCACGCCCCACACCCGCGGTCAACGCCTCGCTCGCTCAGTCGGCAAAAAGAAACTCGCTCGTGCACAGCAGCACCTGCGCATACGCCTCCCACGCCGACAGCCCAGGCCCGCCGAAATCACGCGCCGCATCAGCGAGTTCAACCCCACTGACCTCATCCACCACCCGCGGTGCCCAGCCAAAACTGTCGGAATGATCATGACCCTGCCGGTCCACCGCAAAATCAAGGGTGTCTCCCGGCTCCACCGCCACCGAAGCCACCGAGGCTTCCGCCTCCCCTCCCCCAGACACCTTCGCCTGCCACAGAATGCCCAGACGCGAATGCCTGATGACCGCCCGGACGCCATCGCTCTCCTTCGCCTTCACAACCACTTTCCCGCTCAGCCTCACCCTTCCAGTCTCCGCCACATTCCAGCGCCGCACCGCCACATCTGCCCCGGGATGACCACCCTCGCTCTGCAGCATCACCCAGCCGGCTTCCGGGTCGGGCAGATCCCCGGAAACAGACCACCGCCCGCTGCCATGCCAGGAAAAGGGGATGAACTCGAGCGATTCCCCCGCCCAGCGCCCCCGGCCATACTGCCATCGTGTGCCGCTCTGCCGGGGCTCGCCCTGCAGGGACGCCACCGCCGCCAGCTGCACCGGCATCTCCCCGCCATCCGGCTCACGCTGCAGCAGCCTCCGGAACAATTCCCGCACCCGCCCGGGAGCATCAGTCACTCCCGCCGCATCCACCGCCGCCACCACCCGCCGCGCCTGCGCCTGCACAAACGGATTGTTCATCAGATAAAGCGACTGCTGCGGCACAGTGGTCTCAAACCGCCGCGGAGCCGTGTTGTCGGGCCCCGCAAAATCAAAAGTCCGGAACGTTCCCGGCAGATTCTGGCGGTCAATGAATCCATAGACCGCCCGCCGGTGCGTGTACGGCTCCGCCAGCAGGTCGACGGAACGCCCATGCATCACCGGGTCCAATCCCCCGCACACATCGACCAGACTGTCCCGCAGTGCCTCGAAATCCAGACGCTGACGGTTCTGACGCCAGTGCAGCCGGTTCTCCGGATCGCGCGCCGCCGCATCGGCACGCTCCACCGAATCCTGCCGCCACGCCCGCGACAGCAGTACATTCCGCAGAAACTTCTTCAGAGACCACCCCTGCTCCATGAAACTCGCCGCCGCCCAGTCGAGCAGCTCAGGCTGCACCGGCGGAGCCGTCCTCACCCCGAAATCACCCACCCCATCCACCAGCGGCACCCCGAACAGCCGCCCCCAGACCCGATTCACAAAAACCCTCGCCGTCAGCGGGTTGTCCCGCGACGCAATGGCCCGCGCCAACTGCAGCCGACCACTGCCCTCAGTCAGCGGCTGCGGCTCGCCTTCACTCAGACACGAGAGAAAGCGGCGCTCCACCCGCGGCCCCGGACGCCCCGGATTTCCCCGGATGAACACCACCGGCTCGGTGGCCTTCGCACGGTCCACCAGCACCATCGCACGCGGCGGTGCCGCCGGACTCGTCGCCTTGAATTTCTCAGTCTCCTGACGCAGCGCATTGAGGGCCTCCCGGTGCTTCCGGTTGTAGCCGGACTCCAGATCCGCTGCCGTGAGCGACCGCAGAGGCTCCGCCTCCGCCGGCTCGCCCGCCCCCCCGGACCGAACCCACTCACGCCAGCGCGCCAGCACCACGGGATTGAGGTCACGACCACGCGCAAACTCCCGCAGTTCCTGGCCTTCCCGTTCCCCTGACTCCTCCACGGCCGCCGCATACCTGTCGGCCACACCCGGCTGGAAAACCTCGCGCAGCCGCTCCTCGCGGTACTGCTGCTCTCTGGCCTGCCGCTCCGCCACACCCTTCTCGAATGCCTCCAGCTCAGGTGTCCGCTCCGCCGCCCCGATCGCAGGCTTCTCAGCGGGCTCCTCGCTGTTCGCAAAGACCCCGTACAGGGCATAGTAATCACTGATCGGCACAGGATCGAACTTGTGATCGTGACACCGCGCACAACCCACCGTGAGCGCCTGCGTTCCACGGAAAACCACGTCCAGCCGGTCATCGATGATGTCGTGCTGATTGTTCAGAAACCTCCGCCCAAGCGTCAGAAATCCCATCGCCGCCAAGTCGGCAGGCCGATCGGCCGGTGTCAGCCGGTCGGCCGCAATCTGCAGTTCCAGAAAGCGGTCGTACGGCATGTCCTCGTTAAAGGCCCGGATCAGCCAGTCGCGGTACGTGTAGGCATAGGCATACCTCCGCTCCTCCTGAAACACATAGCCCTTCGTGTCCGCATAGCGCGCAATGTCCATCCAGTGCCGCGCCCAGCGCTCCCCAAACCGCGGCGACGCCAGCATCGCATCCACCCGCCGCTCCCACGCATCCTCCGCACCATCCGCCACAAATTCCTGAACGTCCTTCCAGCCCGGCGGCACCCCATGCAGCAGCACCGACGCCCGCTTCAGCAGCACAGACCGCGACGCCTCACCCGACGGCAGAATCCCCCCGGCCAGCAGGCGCTTCGCCACCATACGGTCGAGCGGATGCCCGCGCCAGCCGGCCAGCTCGTCCGGCAATTCCTCCGGCCCCGGAACCGCAGGCATCTTCACCTTCTGAAACGCCCAGTGCCGCCGCCACGCTTCCTCCTGCACCGCCTCGCTGCCACCCTCAGGCCACGGCATCCCGTCCCGCAGCCACTGCTCAACCGCCGCCACCGCCTCGCCGGACAGTTTCTGCCCCTCGCGCGGCATCGCCTCCACCCCCTCCTCATGCCGCAGCGCCTTGAGTACCCGGCTCGACCCCACATCGTCCAGATTCACCACCGGTCCATAGTCAGTGCCCCGCACCCATCCCTCCCGCCGGTCCAGCCGCAGCCCGTTGTTCTGCTTCTCAGGCCCATGACAGCGGAAACAATGCTCCGCCAGCACCGGCCGCACCTTCGACTCGAAAAAAGCCAGACGCTCGTCGGCCGCAGCCATCCGCACCAGCAGCACCATCGCCAGCACCGTCAGCAGTACCCCCGGAATCCGATAACCTGAAATTGCCATCCCGCTCCCTTACGGTCCGCCGCACCCCTTCTTTGCATTCCCCGCCCCACGGAAACGCTTCCGCCCTTGGCAGCCTTCCACCCCTGCGCCACTAACCACCCCATGCGCCCGCGCATCCGCCGCGGCCGACTCGGCCTCTACCTCTCCCTCCTCCTCATCGGCGGCCTCGCGGCCTTCGCCCTCTACGCCTACGACGTCGGATTCAACCGCCGCTGGCGCACCCTCATCGAACGCGAACTCGAACCACTCGGACTCCGCGCCGAAATCGGCCGCCTCACCCTCGACCCAGTCGATGGCCTCACGGCACGGAATGTCCGCATCTTCGACCTCCTCAACCCTTCCCAGCGCCTCGTCGACATCAACCGCATCAGCCTCGATATCGATGTCGCCAGACTCGTCGACCGACGCGACTTCCTCCGCTCGGTCACCCTCGACGACGCCAACGTCTCCCTTCCCGTCACCCCGGACAACCCGGACAGCGAATGGCTCACCATCCGCAATTTCAACGCCCGCCTCGTCGTCCACGGCCGGCGGATCGAAATCCCCCGCGCCGATGGCATCATCAGCGGCATCCGCTTCACCGCCCGCGGCGACATCGAACAGCCGGAACCCACCAGCCGCCCCGAACCGGGCAGCGAAGCCGAAAAGCGCTGGAAGGAGGACCAGGCCCGCCTCATCCGTGAACGCAGACTCGCCGTCAGCAGGGTCCTCGGCGTCCTCGACCGCTTCCAACTGCCGGCCGGCTCACCGCCAGACCTCCCCAAGGCAGAAGCAGACATTGAAATTCATGGGCCGCTCAGCCAGCCGGAAAACCTCCGCATCGAAGCCACCCTCCGCTCAGGCCCCTTCACCTGCGGCAACTTCAGCGCCCTCGAACTGGATGCCGAATCCTCGTTCCGCGATGGCGAACTCCACATCCGCAGACTCCACCTGCGCGACCGCTTCGGTGCCCTCAACGCCACCGCTTCATGGAAAGCCGGCTCCACCAGCCCGGTCCCCTTCGCCATCGACAGCAGCGCCGACCTCGTCGCCCTCGCCAAAGGCATCGCCCCGGACATCGCACTCCCCGATCAGGTCGCCTTCCACGACCCCCCGAAATTCGAGGTCTCCGGCCGCTGGGACCCTGCCCGGAGCTTCACATGGCCCGATCTCCCCCTCGACGTCACCGGCCAGTTCACCAGCGGCAGCTGCACCGTGAAAGGCGAAAACTACGCCGCCATCCACGCCGACTTCGCCGCCCGCAGCGGCGGCTTCGCCTACCTCCGCAACGTCAGAGTGGAACACGAATCCGGTCACCTCTCCGGACAGTTCCTCCTCAAGGACGGCTCCGCCCGCGCCATCGCGGAATGCCAGCTGCCCGTCCGCATTCTCCTGCCCTTCCTGAACTCCCCGGCCATCCAGCCGCAACTCGCCCTCTGCGAATTCAGCCGCTCGGCTCAGCTCACCCTCTCCGCCACCGCCAGCAGCACCTCCATCGCATCCAGCCCAGCCGCATGGAACCTCGCAGGCCACGGCAGCGTACGCGACTTCCGTTTCCGCGGCGTCCCCGTGAGCCTGCTCACCGTCTCGGAAATCTCGGCGCGCACCGGCAGCGACCCCCTCATCAGCGCCCGGAATGCCGTCTTCCGGCTCGCCAAAGGCGATATCTCCATCGGCCAGACCGAACTCCGCCTCCGCGAGAAACTCTGCCTCCTCCGCAATGCCACCTGCACGGTCATGCCAGTGGAAGCCGTCTCCATGTTCGCCCCCAAAGCGGTCCCTGCCGTCGGAAAATATGTCTTTTCCTCTCCGCCGCGCACGGAAACCGAAGGAACCTTCGACATGACCGGACCAGACCGGCACGATTTCACGGTCCGCGTCCAGTCGCCCGATGCCCTCTCTGTCCCCATCGGACGGGAACGCTGGTCCTTCAATGCCGCCAGCGGCTGGCTGCGCATGAAAGGCCCCTCGCTGTCGCTCGACCTCGCCGGCCGCACCCTCCCGGATACGGAAATCCTCCGCATGATCCGCTTCCCGGACCCCATGCCCACACGCATCGCAGGCACCTTCAGCACCATCCCCGGCAACACGGCCGCCAACACCTTCACCGTCCGCACCCTCGCCCCGGATACCACCACCTTCGTCACTCTCGGCGGCCGCGCCTTCCCCTTCTCGGGTATCGACTGCACCCTCAATGCCGAAGGACCGCGCCTCCGCCTGTCCGCCACCGGCGGCCTCTTCTCGGGAAATGCCTCCGCCAACCTCGACTTCCCGGACATGTCCCAACCAGGACACTCCGGCTCAGCCACCATCGAACGCGTCAGCTACAACCGCGTCCGCGGAATGTTCACCGATACTCCCGACTCAACCGGCGGCAAGCTCACCGGCCGCATGTCCTACCAGATGACCGGTTCCACCGGCGATACCATCG
>Ga0315908_10001607_pt1 | contig 16889 bp, 15 predicted proteins | sample LakEriMetagenome_12_FD_203520 | JGI IMG/M metagenome (GOLD analysis project Ga0315908, IMG submission 203520) | Freshwater fungal communities from buoy surface, Lake Erie, Ohio, United States - Buoy 4 MA124 | ecosystem: Environmental > Aquatic > Freshwater > Lake > Lake biofilm | place: USA... | reverse complement strand
AGTGGCGACCGCGCAATTGTCGGATGGGTGCAGCAAAACCAAGTCGACTGGGTTAGGATGAGTCACGTAGGATCCAACCGATAGGAATGAGAAAGCGATTGCCGCCAACAGGGATCGCGGTCATCAAGTTAGATCATAGCTACTCGAGGCATGGGCGAGGAGTCGAAGGATGCAAAAGGTAAAGCTGTTTGTTGGAGTCGATACGGAGGTGATTTCACTGGAGCGGGAGATCAACCGGTGGATCGCTGCCAAGCGACCGCACGTCCTGTCGCTTTCGGGGAACCTTGCACCTCAATCCACCAAGCCGATCGATCGAGCGTTTGGGCAATCGACCATCCTCATGATGGTGCTCTATGAAGAAGCAGAGGAAGAAGGAGCGTGAGGGAGGAGTCGTTGCGAATCCTCTTGCTGGGGGCTCACCCGGACGACGCCGAATTTGCCGCCGGCGGCCTGCTGACCGCTCATCGTCAACAGGGCTCGGTGGTCCGCATGGTTAGTGTCACCGATGGACGGTCTGGGCATCACACCATGGCGAGCGGTGAGCTGGTGGAGAGGCGTCATCGGGAGGCAGCTAGGTCGGCGTCGATGATCGGTGCTGAAGCCAGTGTCTGGGATTTTCCTGATGGATACCTGGAGCCGACGCTGGCGCTTCGGCGAAGGATTCTCGGGGAAGTTCGCATCTTCAAACCTGACCTAGTGCTGACGCACCGTCCCTGGGACTACCATCCGGACCATCGCGCGGTGGGCCTTGCGGTTCAGGATGCCTGCTATCTTTTCACTGTGCCTCTGGTGGAACCGGAGTTTCCAGCGCTGCGGAAAGATCCTGTGGTCGCCTTTCTGGCAGATCCCTTCACGTCTCCCTCACCATTCCGCCCCGACTGGGTGCTCGACACCGGACCATGGATCGACCAAATCGTGGATCTACTGGCGTGCCATGAATCGCAGTTTTTTGAATGGCTCCCTTTCCATGATGGACTATTGGACCAAGTGCCGGACGATCCCGGCCAAAGGCGAGTCTGGTTGAAATCGTGGTACCAGGAAGCTGCAAGGCAGCGACGTGGACATTTCTGGCCGGATGCCTGGGGAGCTCCATCGGGGACTGTGGAGGCGTTCGAAGTCAGCCAGTACGCTGGAAAGGTCTCCGAAAAGGAGTTGGCTAGGCTTTTTCCCATGGCACGACGCGTCTCCTAAAACGCGCTCTTGAAAACGGTGCGCGTCGGTGCCTACACTAGCGGTGCGGGTTGCGTGACGCAGCGCAACGATTCCGACAGCGAGCCGACTTCCGTTCTTGGCTGACCTGGAATCGGCGTCGCAGACTTTATTTGAGAAAGGAGGTGATCGGGTGAGTTCTGACTGTACCGGCCATTGGAGGGATGGTGCGATCTAGGGCGCCGGCGGGCTGCCTGACAGCCGCCATCCCGCTCGTAGGATCTCCTTTCGAAGTCACTACGAGAGAAGTTGATCTGGGAGCCTGCAGGGGATCGCCTTGCAGGCTCCTTTTTTTATTGCGGGACCCCCTTTGATTTTTGATCTTCTTGTTGCTCGAAGCCTTGGGGGCTGTTTGGCTTAAGCATCGGGAGGCGGTTGCCGTGATCCCGCAGTGACTCAGACATACCATTCGATGAAGCGACGGCTACGGGGATCTAGTTGCCGTGTGTCTTCGACACGGAATCTCGCACCGCTGCCGGCGATGATCTGCACGGTGTGATCCGAAAGTCGGCGAATGTTCTCTTCACTGGTCAGCACAAACTGAGTGCGCCCACGATCGGTATCTACCACCCATTCGCATGGCTCCGAGGTACCTGAGACGCTGACGACGCAAACGATCCGCGGCACCCATTGCCGGAGGGCCAGTTCGTCCCGAACCGGATCGGCCGTCTCGGATGGGAGTGCGTCGAGCGATTCGAAGAGGGCCAGCTCTTCCCCGGTGGCGGAGACGATGGAGATCCAGCCATCTGGCTGGCTGACGGGGAAGAGCGGGATCGCCTGCACAGGCTCGAACGAGCGACCTTGGTGATCGATCCAGGACAGCTGGCCGCGCGGTGTGCGGATCACGCGCCCATCTGCAGTTTGGCGCGGAATCGTTTTTGCGGGGCCAACCGAGTCCTTGGGCATGGGGGAGAATCCTTGCGTGGCGTAACGGAAAACTAGTCCTGCGCATCCTGGGGATTGGATGCGTCCGGTTGCAGCGTATGCTGCTCCTGACAAAGTCGTGTGTAGGTGCCCCCCAGTTCGAGAAGTTCCTGGTGAGTCCCCTGCTCGGTGATTCGACCTGCCTCCAAAACGATGATCCTGTTGGCTTTGCGAAGGGTGCTCAGGCGGTGCGCGATGGCGATGGTGGTGCGGCCCTGAGCCAAGTAGTCGAGGGCGCCTTGAATCTCCCGTTCGGTTTGTGTGTCGACCGCCGAGGTTGCTTCGTCGAGAATCAGAATGCGGGGATCGGTCAGGAGGGCTCGAGCGATCGAGATGCGTTGCCGCTCTCCACCCGAAAGGCTTTGTCCTCGCTCTCCGACCATCGAATCGTACCCGTCGGGTAGACGCAGAATGAAGTCGTGTGCTTTGGCCGCCTTAGCCGCTTCGATGATTTCCCTTCGAGATGCCTCGGGACGACCATAGGCGATGTTTTCTGCGATCGTACCGAAGAAGAGGAACGGTTCTTGCAGGACAATCCCGATGTGCGATCGATAGTGGGAGACAGGCATCGACCGGATGTCGATGCCGTCGACGGCGATGGAGCCGGACTGGGGATCGTAGAATCGGCAGACCAGATTGACCAGCGTGCTCTTTCCCGATCCGCTGGGGCCGACCAGCCCGATCATTTCCCCCGCCTGGATCTTTAGATCGATTCCGTGCAGCACTTCCCTTGCGCCATATCGGAAATGCAAATTTCGGATCGCGATGGATCCCTGCAGCCTCTGGGGCCGGATCGGCTTGACAGGTTCTGGGACGCTTGGGACCCGATCGAGGATTTCGAAGATGCGGTGGGTTGAGGCGGCGGCTCGCTGGGTTCCCGCCAGCATCCGGCTCATTGAATCCAGCCTTGCGTAAAGCCTTCCGATGTAGGTGATGAAGACGGTCAGCACCCCAACGGTGATCTGCCCTTTGGCGACCAGCCAAGCACCGAATCCCCAAATGAAAAGGACGCCGATGTCGGTCAGAAGTGCGATCACTGGGACGAAGGCAGCCCAGAGTCGATTGACGCGATTGTTGGCATCCAGGACCTGACGATTCTTGGAAGCAAAGCGTTCGACTTCGCGGTGTTCCTGAGCGAACGCCTTGACGACGCGAATCCCGGGAATCGTATCGGCCAGGACATTGACCATCTCAGCCCATGCCGCGACGCCACGGGCAAAGCCATGGCGAAGTTTCTGGCGGACTCGCTGGATCAGCCAGGCGATGAGCGGGAAGGGGATCAGTGTTGCCAAGGCCAATAAGGGGTGGATCCAGAAGAGCAGCACTGCCGTCAGTCCGATCATCACGACATCGGTGGCGAAGTCGATCAGTTGCATCGAAAGGAAGTCGCAAATTCTCTGCGTGTCATCGCTCACGCGGGCGATCAGATCGCCTGTGCGGCGGCCACCGAAAAACTCCAAAGACAGTTTTTGCAGATGCGAGTAAGTGACATTGCGGAGGTCGGCGCTGATCGTCTCCCCAACCTTGGCCAGCACGTAAGTCTTGGCCCAGGAAAGAAGCCACGCCACGATGGCTGCAAGCAGTAGCCCCACAAGGTAGGAAGGAACTTTCCAGAAGGAAACATCTTTGCCTGCCTGAAAGGGGACCAGCACGTCGTCCAACAGCGGCATCGTCAAATAGGGAGGAATCATCGCTGCTGCGGTACTTGCCAGGGTCAGCAGAAAGCCTGCCAGGATGCTGCCAGCGTGAGGCTTGGCGAATCTCATCAACCGCCATAGAGACTGAGAGGGTGGTGGGGCAGGGCGAGCGGCGCAGCCATCACAGATCGACTGGCCAGCGGCCATCCCTCCACCACACGACGGGCAGACTTCCGTCAAATCCTCTCCAGCATCCTCCGTCTTGCGATCCGTGTTGCCATCGCTGCGCCAAGCTTGCCATGCCGCCACCAATTGCCTGGCATCAGGCCACTGATCAGGCGACAAGTACCAAACCGCCTTCCGTTTGCCCTCGAAAAACAACTCCAGCAAACCGACGCTGCCGCATTCACGAAGCGACAGTTCCTCGATCGCCTCCAAGTCCCATTGCCGCTCGGGCGATCCTGGCGTGAAAGCCAGGGAGGCGGAATCATCCCAGAGGGAATTGGCGATGGGAAAAACCCCAAAAGGTATCGCCCATTCCATCAATCGCTCTGTCGTTAGAAGCAACTGCCGCGACTGGAATCGGAGAGTCGAATCGAGATCGGGAGCGCAGTGAGCAAGGACCGTTTCAGGGGACACCGATGGAGCTTGGCTAGACTGCTCCGCCGGACTGGCATCCCGTTGGCTCGATCGGTCTTGGGGTTTGGAGTCAGGGTCGTTCAACCGAAAAGCTCCGTGCCGAGCCAAAACAAAGAAAAGCCGAGTCCTCCATTTTTATCTCATTTCCCTGTCAATTTGAAATGCTCGCATTATTTTCAATCGGTGCCAGGCACTGTTTCCGCGATTGCTAGCGTTTGATGGGTGCCACCCACCTTTCGCGAAATTTTCCTGGGGTGGGGCGGTGCGGTGCCACTAGGTCTACATGGCGCGTTTGATAGGTGCCACCCACCTTTTGCGAAATTTTCCTGGGGTGGGGCGGTGCGGTGCCACTAAGTCGATATGGCCGGGACGGCCATGCCACCGCGATTGCTAGCGTTTGATAGGTGCCACCCACCTTTCGCGATCGGTGCCAGGCACCGTTTCGGCGATTGCTAGCGTTTGATAGGTGCCACCCACCTTTTGCGAAATTTTCCTGGGGTGGGGCGGTGCGTTGCCACTAAGTCTACATGGCCGGGACGGCCATGCCACGGCGAGAGAAACAATGGCGAGCAGTCCAGTTGAGCTGGGGCAGCCCCCTCCATGAGGTGGTCGCATGGCTTTTCTATTTTCTTCCTTGGGGTGGGGGATATGATGAGACGACTGCACCTGAGCGTGGAGGGATTCGTGTCGCGACGTTGGTCATCGGGAGACGATGGATTTTGGTGATGGTCGTTGTCTCATCGGAGACGAAAGGCGGCTGGAAAGATCGTGGCAGGGGAGCGGATTGTCGAATCGATCGGTCAAGCAAAGTGGCCAGATCGTCCGATAGACGTAGGATACTTCTGGATCAACCGGCTTTCTGTAGAAAAGACGGGGTGATCGCAATCCGGCCGCTTGGGGTTCGATGCTGAGTTCGGATCGTTCGCGGTGTTTCATGTCTCTTCAGGTGCGTCAGGGGTTGAAACGAGATCTCCTATGATCGAATGCTCGCGCGTGCTCAAGTTGCGAGGGCCCAATCTGTGGGCCGCCACACCTCTCCTGGAAGTTTGGCTCGAACCAGACATCGAATCGCTCGATCGCAGCAAGCCTTACGATTTCGAAAAGCGACTGGCATTGTTGGTCGAATGCTTGTCGGTGGAAGGTGGCAGGGAGGTTTCGATCGAGCCATTGAGTGTGGCTAGATGGTTGTTGGACATTGCCGCCACCGCGCAGCGGAAGGCTGGCTATCCTGCTCGGTTCCGGAAGGTGGTGGAACGAGCGACTGCTCCCAAGCTTCGAATTCTTTTGGAGATGCCCGAGGAACCGGCGACCTTGGCCTGCTGGGATTATGCAATGCGAGCCCTTAGCCAAGCGTGGGAGGCTCCGTCGCTGGAAGAGATTCTCCGATGGCGCGAACAGAATACCGAAGCCCTTCTGGAGCATATTTATGACGCTTGCCTTGGGCCCAGTAGCAAAGCGATTCTGCGTGCTGCGGATGCACGCGGAATTCCTTGGCGCAGATTGAGCGAGGGGAGTCTGGTTCAGTTGGGTCAGGGAGTCAAGCAGCGACGCATCTGCACCGCCGAAGCCGACTCCACCAGTGCCATCGCGGAAACCATCGCGCAAGACAAACAGCTAACCCGCACCCTCCTGGCATCGGTCGGAGTTCCCGTCCCGGAGGGTCGTTCGGTAGCGACTCTGGAGGAGGCGCTCGCCGCAGCCGATGAGATTGGCGGACTGGTGGTGGTCAAGCCGCAGTATGGGAACCATGGGCGCGGCGTCACCACGAAGATTCAGGGGAAGGAAGCGGTCACGGCAGCCTACCAAGCAGCTCGAGAGCATGGCGACTGGGTGGTGGTCGAAAGCTATTCCCCAGGGGACGATTACCGCATGCTGGTCGTCGGCAACCGTTTGGTAGCGGCCGCTCGACGCGAACCCGCTCATGTCATCGGTGATGGACGCTCCCCTATCAGCCAACTGGTCGCCGAGGTCAATCGCGATCCACGTCGAAGCAATGGTCATGCGACCAGCCTCAGCCACATTCCGCTTGATGCTGTGTCGATGGCTGTTCTCCAGCAACAGGGCTTTCAAGTCGACTCCATTCCCCCAATGGGAACCAAAGTTCTGATCCGCCGCAATGCCAACCTCAGCACAGGGGGAACGGCTGTCGATGTCACCGACCTGGTCCATCCAGAAGTGGCACGAGCTGCCGTCGATGCGGCTCGAGTCGTCGGCTTGGACATCGCTGGGGTCGACATCATCGCTACCGATATCTCGATCCCGCTGCAAAGTCAGCATGGAGCGGTCGTCGAGGTCAATGCCGGCCCTGGTCTTCGGATGCACCTGGAACCCAGCAGCGGCCAAGAACGTCCAGTCGGAGAGGCGATCATCGATCTGGTATTTCCCAACGGAGCCAACGGACGGATCCCGGTGGTTGCTGTCACGGGAGTCAACGGGAAAACTACCACCACCCGTTTGATTGCTCATCTCATCAGCTTGGATGGCACGCGGGTGGGGATGACCTGCACCGAAGGGATCTACATCGGCGGCCGGCGCATTGAGTCAGGAGATTGCTCGGGGCCACAAAGCGCCCGCTCGGTACTCCTGCATCCCGATGTTCAGGCTGCCGTACTCGAGACGGCTCGTGGCGGAATGCTTCGCGAAGGGATTGCAGTCGATCGATGCGATGTCGGCGTGGTGACCAACGTCGGTCTGGGGGATCACCTGGGGCTTGGCGGCATCGACACCGTCGAGCAGTTGGCAGAGGTCAAGCGGATTGTTGCGCGAACGGTGCATACCCAGGGGCACGTCGTTCTCAATGCCGCCGATCCACTGGTCGTCGCCATGGCTCCCCATTGCGAAGGCAACATCATCTACTTTGGGCTCGATGGCGAACATCCCGTCATCCGGGAACATCGGCTGGCGGGGGGCCGTGCCTGCTACATCAAAGACCAGGCCATCACTCTGGCCGAAGGCGATCTGGAGATCCGTTTGCTGACACTCCAGCGCATCCCACTGACCCACCAAGGTAAAATCCCATTCCAGGTGGAAAATGCCTTGGCCGCCACCGCCGCCTGCTGGTCGCTTGGCATGCCCGCCGAACAGATTCGCTTGGGTCTAGAATCGTTCTCCAGCCATGGCGACAAACTGCCAGGGCGGTTCAATATCCTGGAGATTCAGGGAGCGACCGCCGTCCTCGACTATGGCCACAATGTTTCTAGCTTGGTCGCCATCCTCCAAGCCCTCGACCAGTTCCCACACCAAGATCGCACCGTCGTCTACTCGGCTGCCGGAGATCGTCGCGATGAAGATATGATCGCTCAGGGAAAAATCCTGGGGGATGCCTTCGATCGTGTGATTCTCTACGAAGACACCTTCACCCGAGGCCGAGAAAAGGGAGAAATCATCGACCTGTTCCGACATGGGATCCTGCAGGGGAGCCGCGCCAAACAGATCGACGGTTTCCATAGCTGGGAGGCAGCGATGGATGCCGCCCTAAAAGTCGCCCAGCCTGGTCAACTGCTATTCCTGCAGGCCGATGGCATCGATGCCGCAATGGGCTACGTGCGAAATCGGATTCAGCAATCGAATCATCCCCAGTTTCCTCCCCAAGGATTGGTCCAGCCCCCCAGAAATTCCTGAGTCGCCCGCAGCGAAAAGCCCTAGAGCCAACGGACGCAGTTTGGCGCTTCAGGAATGATTGTGGCTTCGGAGCCTAACCTACTGGTTTTTGTCGTACTGATGCTTTTTAGTTCATGAAATGGTACTCGGACTCGAAAAGACAACGCTGGGACACTGGGGCGTCGAGTACGAGAACGAGCACCGTCCGCCGCGGCGGACTGAGCACGAGAAATCAAAGCAAAGAACCACGCAGTTTGCTAGGGAATTCCCCCTTTTTTCCATTGCCTTGGCGATGGGTGACGGCTACCGTACAATATCGGCTGCGGAAGAGGTCTCCGAGGAGATCGAAAGTCCATCCGGACGCTCCGCATGAAACGTGTTGTTTTTTCCGTTTTGGATTTCGTGAGGAGCCATAGAGATGAAGCGTTGGGCGATCGCATTGGCGATGTTGGCTGTCGGTACTTTTGTCGGCACCTCCGTTGCCTTCGAAGACAAAAACCCATTGGAAGGCGTCATGTGCATGATGATGCCAAACAAGGCCATCAAGGCTGACAAGGCCGTTGACTACAAGGAAGGCAAGGTCTATTTCTGCTGCCCCGGTTGCGTGAAGAAGTTCGGTGAAAGCACCGAGAAGTTTGCGGCCAAGGCCAACCACCAGTTGGTTGCTACCAAGCAGTACAAGCAGGAAGCCTGCCCGTTCTCCGGTGGCAAGCTGAACGCAGACACCGCGATCGAAGTTGGCAAGGTAAAGGTCGCTTTCTGCTGCAACAATTGCAAGGGTAAGGCTGAGAAGATGGAAGGCGACGCTCAGGTCGAAGCCGTCTTCGGCAAGGACGCCTTCGAGAAGGGCAAGTTCACCAAGGTCGTTGCCGAGAAGAAGTAACTCTTTTCGACCTCCAATTCCGACACAGAAACCACCGTCGAATTCGACGGTGGTTTTTTTATTGCCCATCTCATCTCGGGAAACGACGATCGCCGGAAGTTGTGAAGGGGTGATCTGTTGAAAATAAATAGCTACATCCGCAACAGTCCGAAAAGCTGTGAGATCGCGATCCCATCTCCCTCGCAACGATCGCTCCACCCCATCCAACACTTGCCTCTCACCGTTGCACCGTTGTCTGCCATCGCTCGCGAGCCTCATCGTAGAGGCCCATCAGCAAATGCGAGGAGACTTCGTTCAGCGTTTCCGCTTTCGCCGAACCGCTACGTCGATCCGCCAAACGGCTCTGGTAAAGCAGCAATGGAAGCGTTAGGTCAGTAGCACTACCTGCAGTTCCCGCGATGTTGCGCTGCCTCAGGACTTCCAGATCGCGATACTGACGCTGACGTGTCGGCTCGATCATCGTCCCCTCTCCAAAGTCGTTCCAGGTCGCCACCTGAATCAGCCGACGACGACTCCTCAAGGCTCGCTCGAATGTTTCCTGAAATGTTCTACCATCACGTTCATCGATCGATCCATAACTGGCATGGACCCCAGCCTGCTGGTAGATGTCATGAAAGCCAGGGAAGATGCAACCGATCGCCTGCGGATCTCGCTCCAGAGCATCAAGGTACTCTCCCCATACACGAGGAGGGATCTCCATGCCACCCGTCACTGGAGGCCATCCATAGGCATGATCCAGCCCCCGTTCGGCCACCAGATGGGGCAGCCCAAACAGCCTTGGCCGAACCGGTAGTCGATCGGACCACGTTCTCCATAGGTCCGCGGAAAGTTGCTGCGGACCAAAGACCAGCAGCACTGGCCGGCCATCGACACAGACATAGGCGCGGTCCTCCATGCAATTCTCTTCCCACCATCGCAGATCGAGCAATGCCTGTCGCTGAATCTCCTCAGGACCTCCTGATTGAACCTGCCTGAGGCTCTGGTCTTCATAACAGATTGCATAGCGCATCGAGGCTCTGCGAATCGACTCGATCATCCGCTGAGCATTGCGATGAAGTAGAGGATAGTCCAGCGAGCGGGAGGTACCGTACCAGTCGATCACCACGCCATCGATCCCCGCGATCTTCATCAGTTGCAGGTGGTAATCGATCAGCAGAGGATCCCCTGAATCGTAGGGCCCCGCCAATGGCTCGTAGTGGGAAGCAAGATTCCCACCGCTGGCCAGATCGAAATGATCCGGGTCGAAGTGATCCATCGTCCAGTGCCAGCCCCACCCACCCCCTTGCTCCTTGGAGGCATACCAGGGCATGTAATGAACTAGCAGCAGCGGACGCTCAGGAACTCCCGGCTCCTCCTGGCAACCCGCCGCATACCCAAGCCGGCTCGCGGAAGCCATCGGTAACGTGGCACTCAGCCATCGCGCTATCTGTCGTCGGCTCCAGTGTCGAGAGGTTGGGATGAGATGAGTTTCCGACATCCTTGGAGGTACCGGTGCGGTGGTTTTTGTAGAGATTTTCCGACAGTTAGCGGGTGGATCGAAGGAAGAGAGAAACCTTTTAGTTCACTTCAACGATCCGTCCCCATCGGCGGGGTGCCCCAACTGGTGCGCGATCTCGAAGGCGATTTCCATCGCCTGTTCGTAGTTGAGTCGGGGATCGAGTTGCGTTTGGTAGGCGGTCGCCAAATCGTCCTCGGTCAATCCGCCTGATCCTCCGACGCATTCGGTCACATCTTCCCCTGTTAATTCCAGATGGACACCTCCCAAGTGCGATCCTAGCGAACGATGAATCGCAAACGACTGCCGAAGCTCTTCAACGATATCGCCAAAACGTCGGGTCTTTCGACCGGAGTTGGTAGAGATGGTGTTGCCATGCATCGGATCGCAGACCCAAAGGACGGTAATCCCTTCCCGACGGATCGATTCGATCAGGGCAGGAAGTTTCTTTACCACCTGGGTGGCACCCATGCGATGAATGAACGTCAGTCGGCCAGGTTCCTGTTCAGGATTGAGCAGTCTCGCCATCTCTAGAAGCTTTTCCGGTTCCATGCTCCCTCCCACTTTCACGGCGATCGGGTTGCGAATTCCGCGGCAATACTCCAGATGAGCTCCCTGAAGGTCTCTCGTCCGCTCGCCAATCCATGGGAAATGGGTACCGAAGTTGTAGTAGCCGATGCCGCGCACGCTGGGCCTTGTCAATGCGGCTTCGTATCCGAGATGGAGTGCCTCATGGGAGGTATAGAAATCGACTCGACGCAGTTCCGCCACCGGTCCACCGGTGATCGTTTCGATGAGATTCAGTGCATCGCCGAGCGATTTCAGGAGATTGCGATAGCGTGCTTCTTCCTTGGCGGCGTTGACAAAGACCAAATTCCAGTTGTCTGGATGATGGAGGTCGGCAAAGCCACCTTCGCTGAGTCCACGGATGAAGTTCAGCGTCAATGCTGCTCGCTCATAACCCCGCAACAGCAATTGAGGTTCCGCCTTCCGTTCCTCCGCCGAGAAACCATGTTGGTTGATCAAATCGCCTCGGTAGCAGGGCAAGGTCTTTCCAGAAACGGTCTCCGTGTCGCTCGATCGCGGCTTGGCGTACTGTCCCGCGATGCGTCCGACGCGAATGACCCGACGGCGGCCGCCAAAAAGGATCGCCAGACTCATCTGCAGCAGAACCTTCAGTTTGCTGGCGATCGGCTCGGCCTGACAATCCTCGAATCGCTCGGCGCAATCTCCCCCCTGCAGTAGCCACGCTTCTCCTCGCTGCGCCAGCGCCAAGGCGTCTCGAAGGCGATCGACTTCCCAACTGGTCACCAGGGGCGGCATCCGATGAAGTTGCTCGAGAACCTGCGAGATCGCTTGGCTGTCCTGGTAAACGGGTTGTTGGGCCGCCGGATAACTTTTCCACGAGGTAGGGGTCCAAGCGGGCCGCATCCTAATTCCTTCTTGCAAAGCGGGTGGGAGATGGATTGGGGGGAACTACGGGAAAGGGGTTTAGCAATGCATCCGTCGATCAACGCGAATCGAATTTTTCGCGACGGAACTTCAAGTCACGTACTTCCTTCCAGGTCTCATGCTGATGCAGTCGATCCAATATCTCCAGTTTCCTTAAGGATAGTTCCTGAAGGACTGAGCTGTTAGCGACGGCGACCAGCATCACCCCGCGATCGATTTTTCCGGTCCTCGATTCCTTCGCCAGCACAGGTCCGACGATTTCCGACCAGATTGCCTCCAGCGACTGGCTGGTCAGTTGCTGCTGGACGCCGTACCTCCGGAGGACGGCCATGATCGGCGACTTGATTGCATGCGATCGGTTTCGCTGCTTGGCTCGTTTGGCCAGATGCTCCAGGAACAGCTGATCTCCATCGACCGGATCTGATTCATCCATCATCCAATTCCCTACCTGTCGGCGGCCCCTGGTGGAGCCACCAGGAGCCACATCTGCAATCGGCATTCAGCGACGGAGGGCGGGTCCAACTACTTCTTTTCCTGCCCATTCCCCTTTTCCACAGCAGCTTCCGGCTGCGCGTTGGCGAAATCACCTGCAGTCGCCATGACAATCCGTTCCGGACGAATCCATTCTCGCAGCGCCGCATTGACCTCATCGACTGTCAGTGAGGCCAACTTTTGCTCGAACTGCTTCTGGAACATCATATCCCTTTTGGCAAAGAGATTCCCGGCCAGTATCTGAGCTAGGCGAATGTCGTTGCTTCGTGCTACCTGCTGCCCCTGCAGCAATCCCTGCTTGGCATCTTCGAGTTCTTTCTCGGTGATCCCTTCATCCAGCAGTCGCTTGAGCTCTTCCTGAATCGCCTTGAGCAACTTGTCCTTGTTTGCCGGATTGGTGATCGCATACATCGTCAGGTCGCCCCGCTCGTCCACAGGATGCGCAGACAGACCGCTTCCAATTCCGTAGGAGAGACCTTCCTTCTGGCGAACGCGATCCCCCAGGCGGCTGGAGAGTGCTCCTCCACCCAGAATGAAGTTACCCACGGTGAGAGCTGCCAGTTGTGGATGGTCTTCCCGCATCGGCCATTGCTGCCGCGCGTAGAAGACCGAGTTGGCTTTGTCGGGGGTTTCGATCTGAATCATCTGACCTTCGACCGACGTATTGGCCAACGTGGCGAATCGCTGGAAGGGAACTTCCGACGTCCATCCAGCGACGATTTGCTCCACCTGCTCTCTCATTTGTTCCGGATCGAAGTCCCCCACAGCGATCAGTTCGGCGTTAGAGCCATTGATCTGTTGCTGGTAGAGTTGCCGGATGGAATCGGGGGTAACTTGAGCAAGTCCCTCCAAGGCTTCGTCGATCGTCGGGGTGTAGCGAGGATCTCCTTTGGGATACTGGTTCATTGCTCTGGAAACAGCGAGTGGTGCTAGTGCGTCGGGTTCGGATCGCTGCGACTCCAAAGCCGTCTGCTGTTCCTTGATCAGGATTTGAAGTTCTTCAGGTGCAAATCGGGGAGCCCGAAGCATCTCCTGGAGAATCGGCAGCAACTCTGGCAGATACTCCCGCTTGGTGCTCACTCGCAGCGTCATTAGCCCGGGGACTGCCGAGAGCGCGACATTGGCGCGAAGTCGGTCCAGTGCATCTTTCAGCTGCTGGTAGTCCATCGACTGCGTCCCTCGACCCATCCAATCCCCTAGCAGATCGACCTCGGTCGACTTGCCGAACAGCGCCTGCTCGTTGCCAAATCGCAATTGAATCTGAAGATTGACGGAGTTGCCTCGCGTCTTTTTCGGAAGCAGCGAGTACTTGAGGCCAGAGGGGGTGACTCCTTTCTGGGTCCGGCTTTCGATGGCATCGGGGGTAGGATCGAACTCTTCCCCAGCGGTGACATCCTCGCGACCCTGATAATCGGCGAGCATACGGGCGACGTCTGGCCGATCGGGGACCGTTGCCTTTTCGGATTTTTCAGTCGGCAGGAAAAGCCCTACGGTGCGATTGTTGCGCACCAAGTATTTTTGAGCCACTGCCTGCACGGCGTCGGGCGTCACGGCTTCCAGGCGGTCGCGATGGAGGAAATAGAGCCGCCAATCTCCTTGCGCCGCCCATTCGCTCAGTTCGGTCGCGAGTTGCGTGGAATTGCTGCTCTGCAGCTCCCTCGCTTTCAGCAATTCCGTCTTCGCTCGATCCACCTCCTCGGCCGTCACCGGAAACCGTTCGAACGACTCGAGTGTCTCCAGCAGGGCCACCCGAGCTTCTTCGATCGATTTGTCCTTGGGTACTTCAGCCCCATAAAACATCAGCCCCGGGTCGTGGAGTCCGAAAGACCCGCCCAGAACGGAAGTCGCTTTCTGGGTAACTACCAGTGACTTGTAAAGCCGTCCGCTGGGTTCGGTAGCCAGCAAGGTAGCCAGCACTTCGACCGGAACATATTCGGGGTCCGCACCGGCAGGGATGTGATAGGCAGCACCGACATACTGGCTTTCTCCAACACGACGAACCACCGTCGTCCGTTCCCCATCCTGCGGCGGCTCGACTGTGTACGTCCGATCGATCGGCGCTGGCGGATTGTCCAGCACACCGAAGTACTTCTGCACCAGATCGAGCGCCTCGGAGGGAACAAACTTCCCCGCGATCACCAGCATCACGTTGTCGGGACGATAAAACTTCCGGTAGAACTCCCGAAGCTTGTCGATCGGAACGCGTTCGATATCGCTGCGATTGCCGATGGTGGAGTTGCCATAGTTGTGCCACTGGTAGGCGGCGGAGAACATTCGCTGTTGGAGCACCGACAGCGGTGAGTTTTCCCCTCGCTCGAACTCATTTCGCACCACCGTCATTTCGCTGATCAGATCCTCACCTCGCACGAAGCTGTTGACCAGGCGATCGGCTTCCAGGCGGATTGCAAACTCGAGGTTGTCTTTTTCCGCCGCCAGGGTCTCAAAGTAGTTGGTTCGATCCAGCCATGTCGTGCCGTTGAATTGAGCTCCCCGGTCCTGCAGTGCCTTGGGGACTTCGGGGTGATTGGGAGTTCCTTTGAAGAGCATGTGCTCCAGCAAGTGAGCCATTCCGGCTTCGCCATAGCCCTCATGTCGTGATCCGACGAAGATGGTCATGTTGACCGTGACAACCGGTTTGCTGTTGTCGGGGAAAAGCAGGACCTGCACCCCGTTATCCAAACGATACTCCGTGATCCCTTCCACAGTGGTGATCAGACGCGGCATGGTTTCCTCGGCAGCTGAACGATGGCAAACATCGGGGCTCAAAGTCAAAGCGACGGCAGCCAACAAGTGACAAAAAAACCTCTTCATGAGCCTGTCTCCTGGAAGTCGGCACGCGATCGTTCGAGTTGGTGGCAATGAAAATCCAAAGAACGTCCCTTTGCAGCCCCAGCTGCCGGACGGAATCCCCAGCGAGTATTGTATCGAGATTCCCGTTGGCACAAAGGATCCAGAGACCTTCCAGACGTACAGGAAAGGGAGTTTCCATGGAGGATTCGGCAACTTGGGTGATCGTGGCAGCCAGCAATCGATTGCAGGAAGGGGAGGCAATCGAGGTCCTGTTTGGGGACGACGTGGTGGCGATCTGGCGCTCTGGTGGGGAGTTGTACGCGCTGGATGGTCTGTGCGCGCATCAGGGAGGACCTTTAGCGCGGGGAGTGGTGGCAGGCGGATGCGTGACCTGTCCCTGGCATGGATGGCGCTATCGATTGGCCGATGGTTGCAACGATGCCACCGGCAAACCGATGCTTCGTCCCTTCGAGGCTCGAGAAGAGGCAGGCAACATCCTTCTTCGCCGCAAAATGTGAACCGACGCTTCCCCTGATCCTGGCGACTTCGCGAGGAAAGATCTCCATCGACGATGGATGCTAGGCGTCGCCACCTGGAGTCCATCGACTGGTCCAAAGGGGCCAGTGTTGGTCGATCTGCCTTTCCAGATGATCGAGATCGCTGTCGTTCTGGAGGATGTGCGTGGCATGCTCGCGCTTCTGCTGCAGGGGAAGCTGAGACGCCTCCCGCTGCTCCCATTCCAGAGTCGTCCATCCTCGCTTTGCCGCCCACGCCATCCGCCGCTCTCTGGGAGTCTCCAAAAACACCACCCAGTCGCAGATCGGTCGCCATCCGGCCTCCAGAAGGAGCGGCGCGTCGAGGAGAGCCAGTGGAGGCGCTCCGCTCTCTTGATTCCGAAGCGATTCTAGCCGTTCCATCGCTTGGTGCTTGATCCAGGGATGGACGACCTCTTCCAGCTGATGACGATGATTCTTCGCCTGATCCGATGGCCCGAAAACCAACCGCCCCAAAGCGGCTCGATCAATCACCCCCGAGCGATCGAGGATTTGGCGGCCAAACTGATCGACCAGGGCATCGCGGATCTCTGGTTGCAGGAGGGCCTGGTGCCCCAGCTGATCGGCATCGATCCGCTTGGCACCACGCGCCTCTAGCATACGCGCCACCTCCGATTTGCCGGAAGCGACCCCGCCGATCAATCCCATCACGCGCATCGCCATTCCTCCTACCGTCGCTCAGGGTCTCCTGAAGCAGGGTCTCCTGAAGCAGGGTCTCCTGAAGCAGGGTCTCCTGAAGCAGGGTCTCCTGAAGCAGGGTCTCCTGAAGCAGGGTCTCCTGAAGCAGGGGCTCCTGAAGCATGGGCTCCTAAAGCATGGCGAGGCGACCTAGGGCTGCCCTCGGATTTGGCACCCTACCGCCTAGCGAGGGGCTCGCGTGGTCCGGCGCGAAAAGCCGATGGCATCAAGTGCCTGATAGACCTCTTCCAGCGTCTTCTCGCCAAAGTTGGTAATGCTCAAAAGGGTATCGGGGGTGCTGTGCAGCAGATCCCGGACCGTGAAAATCCCCTTCTCTTCTAGGCAGTTGGTGGTCCGCACCGAAAGACCGATTTCCGCGGTGCTCAGATCGAGCCGCTCTCGGAGTTGGCGGGCTTTCTCATCAGCAGGGCTAAGAGGGATTCGAGTCATTCGTCTATCCTCCTTGAATCAGGACTCCATCGAAAAGCGATCCATCGCTTCCGCTGCCTGGACCGCGGCCAAAGGCAACCAAGCCA
>Ga0315908_10001605_pt1 | contig 16894 bp, 9 predicted proteins | sample LakEriMetagenome_12_FD_203520 | JGI IMG/M metagenome (GOLD analysis project Ga0315908, IMG submission 203520) | Freshwater fungal communities from buoy surface, Lake Erie, Ohio, United States - Buoy 4 MA124 | ecosystem: Environmental > Aquatic > Freshwater > Lake > Lake biofilm | place: USA... | reverse complement strand
TAAGCCCTCCGTTTCCCCTGAATGCTTTCCGATTGGGCTAGGGGCGACTGAGAATCAGGGATTTGGACGATCGGGAGGCTTTGCATGGGTAACAGATAGACAGAGGCGGTCGAGGGCCAAGAGCTGGATATGCGAAAACGACGCTGTATCGACCGGGACTAGCCCGGTCGCGACATAGCGATGATAGCAATCTGTTGACGGACTACTAGGCGAAAAAGACTGGAAATCCTTCGCCGAGTGGCCCTCCCACCCGGTGAGACTACCGAGAGGACTATACGGCTTGCTCGCTCGGAAGGCTATACGGTGCGCGGTACTCGCGGGTCAGCCAATGGTTGGGGGCATCGTTTCCGACGAAGGTTTCGGCGATGGGGTCGAGAGCCAAGGAGCGGCCCATCCAAATCGAGTAGTCTTTGATGGAGTTCTCGCCGAGGTGTTCGGCCGTTCGCTTCCAAGTCTCGACGACCGAATCTCCGCCCCCTTGGGATGCGATCGCACCGGCGACTTCGGCACCCGGGATTTGGTTGCCGAGCCTCAAGGAGATATTTCCAAGGTGGCACAGGGCGCTCGAAAGGTGTCCTTGTTCGATATCGGCATTGAGGGTTCGATAATCACGGTTTCGCATCGCGTCGGTGAAGTTCTTATAGTGGCGGTCATCGCCACCACCGGTGAACTGCTTGATGGGTTTGCCATCGAGGTCGAAGGCCGTGCCGCTTGCGTATGAGGTCATGACCAAATACCCCTTGGTCCCTTCGACGATGATGCCGACGTTGGCACCCTTGTAGTCCGGGGTCGGAAGCCCACGGACTTCGAAAATGAGTTTGCGTTTCCCGTAATCGTGGACGACGACTTGGGTGTTGGCCGTTTCGCCGGCATCTTCGTAGCCAAGACGTCCGCCGAAGGACAAGACACGCTCGCTGAGTCGATCTTCGCCTAGCGCCCATCGGCACAGGTCCATTTGATGGATCCCTTGGTTCCCGAGGTCACCGTTTCCGTATTCCCATTGCCAGTGCCAATCGTAGTGGAAGTTCTTACGGGTCATGGGTAGGATTCTCGCGGGGCCGGACCAGAGGTCGTAGTCGACTTCCTTGGGGACATCGTAGGTCCCTTTCGGTCCGATCGAGTTGCGTCGTTTGTAGCATAGACCGCGTGAGATGAGGACATCCCCGATTCCGCCGGAGTGGACAAACTCCATCGCTTCGCGCATGCCAGGATTGGAGCGGCTTTGGGTGCCGGTTTGTACCATCCGCTGATGCTTGCGGGCCGCTTGGACCACCCGTCGACCTTCGAGAACATTGTGGGAAACAGGTTTCTCGACGTAAACATCCTTGCCGGCTTGGATGGCCCAAATGGCACCCAGGGAGTGCCAATGATTCGGGGTGGCGATGCTCACGGCATTGATCGATTTGTCTTCGAGAAGCTTGCGAACGTCTTTGACCCAGACAGGTTTTTTGCCGCCCTGTTTTTCGGCTGCTTTATCGCAGCTACGTTGGCCGGCTCGTTCGTCGCAATCGCAGATATGGGTGACGACCGAGCCGCTTTTGCCGGCAAAGCCGTCGATGTGAGATTGGCCCCGGCCACCCGCACCGATGACTGCGACCTGAATCGTATCGTTGGGACCTATCGATGGGGGTTGTTGAGCCGGCTCATTGGCTTGCGCTCTTTGGGCTTGAATCGCCAAAGCAGCAGCGGTGGTGAACATCGATTGTTCGAGGAAACGGCGGCGGGACAACGAGCTCATTGCAAGGATCCTTCTTCGAGGCGGTTTAGGTGGTGGGAAAATCGTTAAACGTCGAGTCTTGAATATCGGACCGTCTAGAGATTGTAGAGGATCCAAAGTGAGAATGCAGCGCGTCAAAGCTTACCAAAGGGTGGGAAATCCCCCGAAGGCTGCCAGGGGGAGGTCCAGGGGAAGCCCGGGGGGGCTGGGATCGATCCGTCCGCCCCAAAGGGGCAAAATGAGATAGCCCAGGGCAGAGCGAAGCGCCGCCCTGGGTACGCTTGCGCGACGGGAGCATTGGATCGTTCGCCCTAGACGAACCGTTCGGCCCAAATTTTGGCGGTTTTCGAGGACGCTAAGCGCGAAGGCGAACGTGCCCTGCCTTGGGGCCTGTGAAAATATTGAATGCTCTGTATTCGGCGAATAAGTCTGAAGCGCCGAGTCGCTCAGCGACTTCCCAGTTGCCGAAACGAAGTGGGCCGGTTCGCTTTTTGGCTACGCCCTGAATCGCCTTGAGAATGATGCTTTGAAAAGCGGATATCTTAGGATTGAACTTACGGGGTACCCGTTCGGTCGCTTGAAAGAATGCAGCGGACTTTTTCAGCGACACAACATCCATAAAGTCTCGTCCGCTGGGGTCGTTCGCGTCCCCGAAAACCGCCAAGATTTGGGGCGAGCGTATCGCCCAGTGAGAACGATCCAATGCCTGCCGCCGTGCCGGGTTCTGGCAATGCCCGCAGCTTGCGCAAATGCGGCTCACGTGGGTACGCCTGCGGCGTTTGGCGTCTGGCGGGTCATGGTGTGGAATGCGATGGGTTTTGAGTAGAAAAGTAGGTGGTCTCATCACCGGTAGGTGCGGGCTCGGAGGCCAACACTACGCCAGGAAGGAGCAGCAACGAGCAGGAGGAGAACAGCCGAGGGATTGAGGACAATCGCTTTACAATCGCCTCTGGCAAACTTTCGCTGGGGACTAATTGGTTACGCGATGCTGCCAGTTATTGGTCTGAATCGCTGATAAAAAAACGGGGACAGGCCCCGGTCCAATTTGGCGCGATTGGGTTCCAATCGAGGTGCGTGATTGGGGCGGTGCCGGGTGCTGGCCATGCCTGCGGCTTGCGCCTAGGCGGCTCACGCGGGATCCGCCTGCGGCGTTTGGCGTCTGGCGGGTCACGGTGTGGAAAGCGATGGTTTTTGAGTAGATATATCTTTGCAGAATTTCAGGGGGCCAATACCGGTGGCTTACGCACTAATGGCAGAGAAGTGCCGCCCTCCGGGCTAAAACCAAACAGCCGGATTTCTGCGGGAAATCTACTACCGAGCCGGTTCTAAGCCCGGAGGGATGGAACAACCTATGCCGCCCCAGGCTAACTAGGCGCGATTGAGTTCCAATCGAGGTGCGTGATTGGGGCGGTGCCGGGTACTGGCCATGCCCGCGGCTTGCGCCTAGGCGGCTCGCGGGATCCGCCTGCGGCGTTTGAGGGATCGGACCGGTGGCTTACGCACACCGGCAGAGAAGTGCCGCCCTCCGGGCTAAAACCAAACAGCCGGATTTCTATGGGAAATCTACTACCGAGCCGGTTCTAAGCGCAGAGGTCTGGAACAACCTATGCCGCCCCGGGCTAATTAGGCGCGATTGAGTTCCAATCGAGGTGCGTGGTTGGGGCGGTGCCGGGTACTGGCCATGCCCGCGGCTTGCGCCTAGGCGACTCACGGGATCCGCCTGCGGCGTGTGGCGATCGGACCGGTGGCTTACGCACTAAAGTCAGTGCCATTAGAGCCTGGCCCCGGGCATTACAAAAACCAACCGCTATGGGATCAGTGCGATGGGAGTCCTAACCACTGAGCAGCATTGGTTTTGAACAATTTCTCGATCCGCTCGGAAGACCAGGAAAGATGCGATTCGCAGAGATTCCGCATACGACCGAGCGTGGCCCCCGAACCTACGAAGTGCGTTTGGTCGGCGCTGCGAGGAACGCCGTCGGCTCCAACGGCGACCTTTTGCGCGCCTAGCTGGTAGATGCCTGGAGCTAGGCCCGCAGCGCTGATCGCATCGGACACAATCGCTACGCGATCCTCCCCGAACCAATCGACCCAGCTATCGAGCAACCAAAGAGGCAGATGGAATCCGTCAGCGATCAGGGTGACGCGAAGGGAGTCTCGCAGCGACAATACACGGTGGATGATATTCTCGTGCCTAGGGATCGAAGCTGGGCAAGCGTTCCCCAGATGGGTAAAGAGACTCAGTCCTGAGTCGATCGCGCATCGAAGTTGATCGATCGATGGGTTGCAATGTCCCGCAGCGATCAACACATCCTCTTGCGCTAGGTACTCGATGCCTCGGCCATTTGGGTCGCATTCGGGAGCCAACGTCACCAAACGGATCCAACCGTTGGCAGCATCGACAAGCCGTTTCAGAGCATCCAACTCCAGAGGCCTGGCGTGGTGCTTCGGATGGGCCCCGATATAGCCAACTTGGTCACTGAGGAAAGGACCCTCGAGATGGATCCCGACGGCTTTGCAAGCCCCTTCGGGCTTTTGAACGCTCGCTTCGCACAGTCTTGAAAGATTCGCAAGTTTTAAACAGAGCGAATCGACGCTATCGGTGATGAGCGTCGGCAGGAAATCGGTTGTCCCGTCTTGAGCGAGCCATTCTAGGGCTCGCTCCCAGGACAAGGCCGAGAGGTTCGACTCGTTGAAGTCGATTCCTCCAATACCGTTGATTTGGAGATCGACATAGCCACGCTGTCGGGTCATCTTGGGATGTCGGACATGTTGGAGAGAGGGGGGGGGAGAGTAGGAGGGTTGGAGGCGGATCGGCAAACAAAAAACCGGCTGGTTTGGCGGCAAACCAGCCGGTTTTTTTATCGTATCGTCTGCCAATTCTCGACGCTTAGATCAAGCCGTTGGCGAACAGGTCGTCGACCAGTCCATCGACCGTTTGGTCTTGCTCTTCTTCGGCGCTGTAAGCGGCCAGCAAGTTATCGACATCGGAGGTGTTGACGTTGGAATTGGCAACCCAAGCCGGGGTCTTAGGACGCGAGACCCAATTGGAGGGTGCTGCGAAGGGGATATCGACAAGCGTTCCGGGATCGCTGGTCGAAACCTCGATCGCTGGGGCTGCTTGCATGGGGCTCTCACCTTCACCACCAGCATTGCTGCCGTTGATTCGGTTGACCACCCAGAGGATATCCAGAGGGGAGAGGAAACCGTCCTCGTTGACGTCGACGTAGAATCGTTCGCCTGAGGATTCGCCTTCGCCTCCGCCGTTACCGAGCGCCCCGCCACCATTGCTGTTGACTCTGTTGACCAGGATCAGAGCATCGATCGGGGAGACGAATCCGTCGTCGTTGACGTCGAATCGGTCGTAGGGGTTGGTGTTCCCCTCACCGCCACCGGACCCTGAACCACCGATGATGTCCAATTCGGCTGGTATATAGCTGATTTGGCTATAGGGGACTTTATTGCGAGGATCGCTGTAAAGCAACGAGTCATGGAACGGGCTGATGTCCGCCGGATCGGCGATGAATCGAGCCCTACCAGGAGTGTTGGCTCGCATTCGGATGCTGAATTGGAGCAGTTCCGAGGTTCCAAGCGGCGAGGAGGAATCTTGGAACGAACCGACCTCATTGATCAGACCTGGAATACGGATATCGCCTGACTTGCCATTGCTGTAACCGTTCGGGCCAGCGGCGAATTCGATTTGGAATCCAAGTCCGCTCGGAGACGTTTGCACGTTCACAAGATTCTTGTCGTAGAGGATGTCTTGGTAGGCTGCAAAGACCCCGCTTTGGGTATTGGGGATTCGCAGGTCTTGGACATATCCACGCAGTTCGAACTGGCTTCCGACGGTGATCGACGAAATCGGCTGACCGTTGAGGTTAAACGCCTTGAGCTGGATTTTCATCCTATCGTCAAGGCTCGTATCTCCGACCTTGAGGGTCACCGTTGCCGTCGAGGTAAAGCCTCGGGTGTCGGCGATCGTGTAGGTGAACTGATCGGAGAAGCCCAGGGAGCTCGTAAACGGAACGAATTGAATTCGATCGTCTGACGGGTTGGTCGTTCCTCGGTTGTCGATCGATACGACGCCGTTGACCGGTTGGGTGACCGATGTGATTCGAAGAGGACCAGAGGTTCCAACGATGTCGTTAGCAAGTACGTTGATAAACGAGGTGCTGTTGAGCAACAGTTCAGCGGTGCTGTCATCGACGGCAAACGGCAGTTCGGTTCCACGAGGTACGACTTCGATGCTCGAACGCAGGTAGCGAACTTGTTCGAGAGGTACCGGAGCGTTCGGTGGATTGAACAACACGACGTCGGTGTTTGGCGAATCATTGGCAGGATCGCCAACAAATTCAGCGAGACCAGCCGAGCGGGCCGTGAAGGTCAAAATCGTCATGAGCGATGGATCGGCGAAGCTAAACGGTGGCTTTTCCGCACCGGTGAACGCGCCGAGGGATCGGATCACACCCGGGATCGAGGCCGATCCGGAAACTCCGCTGGTGTAGGGAACGATTGGGTTGTTGGCAAAGTCCAGGGTGGTGTTCACACCTGGGCTCGATGGTAGGACAATGTTGGCGTTGTAGAGCATGTCCAAGTAAGCTGCGTAGACTCCGGGGTTTTGGACCGAGGTCGGCGGAGTTTGTCCAGCACCGCGTTCGGGACGCAGGTCATAGGCGTAGACGTAGACTTGGAATTGGTCCCCTTGGGTCACGCTGGTGACCGAGTTTCCGGCCATATCTCGGAAGCCGAAGCTGAACTCGACGTTGTCATCGAGCCGGTCACCTTCGAGGGTATGGACGGTCACACGAGCCGTCGACGATTTGCCTTGGCCGTCGATGACGGTGTAGGTGAACGATTCGGTACCACCGAATCCGCGTCGAGGGGTGTATCGGATACTCAGGCCACCGGATCCGATCGAGAGCGATCCACCTTTATCGGGGTTGGTGAAGCTGGTAACGACCAGCGATCCACCGGCCCCCTCGATGTCATTGAGAAGGACATTGAGTGGGAAGGAAACCGAGTTGGTAGGAAGATCAAAGGAATCATCGACGGCGACCGGGTCCGTAAACTGCAAGGTAACGCCGACGGTGACCGTTGCGGTTTCCCGTTTGCCGGAGGCAAAGACGACCGTGTAGGTGAAGGTGTCTTGTCCGAAGAACCCGCGTGGTGGGGTGTACCTGAGCGTGTTGTTCGGACCGACCGAAATCGAACCACCTTGGGCCGATGGGCCGGGCAGAACAGCCGTCACCGGATCGTTCGGGGGAAGGAAGTCGTTGGCGAGGACATCGAAAATGTTGGCCGTGCTATTTCGAGCGACTGTGAAGCTGTCGTTTTGCAGGATGGTCCGCGGGCCATTGTTGATCGTGTAAACGTAATCTTCGACTTCCCCAGCGGCGGTTCGACCCGTAGGTCCTACATCGCGGGATTGCGAGAGACGGAAGCGAGCAAAGCCGTTGCTCACCGCGTTGGCAGGGACCGTGAAAGTCACCAGGTTGTCACCCGGAACAGCGGCGAGGTTCGTGACGATTTGCTCGCCAGCATCACCCCAGACGCCGTTGCCATTGAAATCGATCCAGCCTTGGACGAACGCACCCGCACCGGCGGTGTTGGTAACGTTGATGCGGATGATGTTTTGAGTGTCGCCTCGCACCAGCGGGGTCAGAAGGGTCACACCATCTTCGTCATTGATGACAGCGCCCGTCGTGTTCAAAGGACCGTTGGTATCATCGCCATTGGCACCCGAGGTGGGGCGTCCATCGATTTCCGCGTCCCAATTCGTACCGAGTCGGAATCCGTCGAGTTGACCGGCCGAGGCTCCGTTGTTGGCACGCAAAGTCGCGTAAGGTGTCGGAGCATCACCCCAGTCGGAGGATTCCCGGTTGCCGAAATCAAAACCGCCCAGGGGGATCGAACCGTTGTAGGTCACGGTGTGGAAACCGCCCAGTGGGAATGTTTGGACGTAGCCTGGATCGACCACTTCGCGGATCGTGTAGGTTCCAGCGACCGGTGGGTTCAGAACATAAGATCCATCGGCTTTGGTGATCGAGGCAGGCTCTCCCACATCGGGACGAGCGTCGCCATCGAGGTCGAGATAAATGTAAACACCAGCGAGTCCTGGTTCGCTCGCATCGCGAATTCCATCGCCGTTGATGTCGAGCCATTTAAAGCCGGTCGAACTACCCGAAGGAGCGAAGGATCCAAAGTTGGCCGTGCTCGTGCCGCCGAGCGTCACCGCAACGGACTTGGATTCCTCTGCGGAATTCGAAGCGAGCCAACCTGCAGGTCGCACAACGCGGACAACCTGAGTACCGCTTGCAGAGCGTAGGGTGTATCGTCCGGAAGCGTCGGATGTAGTCCGAGGTTCTCCGACATCCAAGACCGCGTTGTTGTTCGAGTCGATAAAGACCTGCCATCCAGCGAGTCCGATTTCGCCAGCGTCTTGGCGGGAGTTTCTGTTGATGTCGCTGTAGACAGTACCCGTTACCGTTCCGCCGATTGTTCCAGTCGACATGCCGAAGGCCAACATGTTAGCGCTGTCATTGACTCCACCGCCAAAGGGAACGCCAGCGGTCGGCGAGAACTCGTCGACGCTGAAGAACAGTGGTTCGTCGTCACGGTTGCCGAAGATTCCATCGCGACCGGCACCAGAAACGATAGTAGGGTCATAAAACTGATCCATCACCCCATACTGAAGGTTGTTGGGGTCTTGGTGAACACCACCCAAAAAGTGGCCTGCTTCGTGGGCGATAACCATCGACAAAAGCTCAGCAAACAAATCTGCTCTCGAAACGTTTCCGGCGATGGGAACCAACGCAGGATCCATCGAGTCGGCGATCAGGATATCGACCATCACCAAGCCGCTCTCTTCGCGGCCGAAGTTCCCCACGTCGACCGACTGAGCGATCCCTAGAAGGCCTGTTGCTGGGTCGAGACCGATTTCCGTCTGCGTACCGCCGACGAGCACTCTCGAGACGTTCGACTGTCCCCAAAGATCCGGCGAATCGAAGCTTGAAACAAGCCGCACGTTGAACTCACCCGGGTTGCCTGTAGCTCCGTAGAACCCGTTGTTCGAGCGAGCCGCAAGCGATGTGCGCAGCTTTTGCTCCACTCGATTCATCGTGTTGCGAGCGACGGCGGGCGTATCGGCTGCTGTCAGACCCAATTGGGGCATGTAGCGAGACAACGGTGGGATACGCAAGGTTCCGGGAGGAACACCCAGGCCCGTCAAGTTCAAGGTATCCCCTCGGGTGAACGAGCCATCAAAATCGATGTACAGCGTTTGCTGGGTTCCAATCGGTTCGGCTTCAAACGTCGAGCGATGGACTCGCAGGTTCAAAACGTACGAACCAATACCGTCGGCAACTCTCATGTAATAACGACCGCTCGTCGCGATCACATACGGCAAGGTCGTAAGACCGTCTCTGTACAGTGGCGAGGAAGGCGGGTAAATGGTCCCGCCAAGGAAACGGCCTTGAGCCAAAAGAAGCTCTTGGGTGTTGGCGTCCAATAGTGCTAGAGTAGGTCGCGAGCCGGGAACTCCTACCAAGCGAGCGTCGAGGATATCACCCTTCCTCAAGTCCAACGCAAAATAGTCTTCGTCGGTCGACAACGCAAACGTCCCAGAGACGTTCACCGGTTGCGAAGCAGACAGGGGCAGGAGTTGAGCGCGAGCTACGAAGCCGTTCGGCTCCAATTCGCTGATCGCCAGCGGGTTATTGGTTTCACCCGAGCCGATACCTCCAGTGCCTCCGGTGCTACCAGTGCCTCCACCCGACATGACCGTTCCGGCGCGGGTGTAGGCCTCTTCGTTCCGAAAATACATCCGGGACAGGAGGCTCTCTACCGAAGGCGAGAAGTCACCGGCCATGAGTTCCCGACGTTCCAGAAGCTCAAACAGGCGAGCCCGTTTCGGCGCCTTTTTCAAAGCACGCTTGTTCGATTGATTCTTCTGAGTAGTTGGATTGTTCGACTTCACTATGGGATCCCCGACTGAGGAACGATAAGGAATTGTCAGTACGCCCTCGACGCCGCAACGCTCTCACCACACGGGTGGGACCGCCACCAGCAGATCCGATCACACGGCATTTGCCGTCGAAAGGCGGCCTCCATCCTAGTTGGAGGGTCTTGGCTGTCAACAAAACAGACCGAGACGTATGATTCCCTACGTCGGCGTAAAGTTCCAGAGTGTCCCACAATTAAACCGTTACCCGGCAAAGTCGACGTTATCGTGCCGTTAGAACCCGACCTTTCCTACCTAGTCGCACCCCGAGATTGCCGATTGGGAAATCTATTCCGATGTTGACGTTCGCAGGGATTTAAGCGACATTTTCGCTTTCGATCCGCCCGGCGAAGCCCCGGATCTAATCGCCACCCAAATTAGCCTAGCTACTGAGACCCAGTCTATGGACCCCTATTTGACCGCCGTTGAGTCTGCCAAGTCCCAAGGAAAAATTACTCCAGCGGCGGCCAAAAATATCGCCGATTGGCTATCTCAACCCAGATACCTTGAGTACCGAGGTGAGTTGATCGCTCACATCGATCGTCAGGATTGGAAAAAACTCGACGACGTTTTCTGGACGGTCATCCCCTTTGGAACCGGGGGGAGACGAGGCCGGATGTACCCTATCGGATCGAATGCGATCAACGATCGAACCATCGGTGAGAGCGCTCAGGGGCTTGCCGACTACATTTTGAGCCAACCGAATCCGGGCCGACTTTCCTGCGCGATCGCTTACGATACACGGCACCGATCCCGGCATTTCGCTGAACTGTGCGCCTCGATCATGGTAGCCAACGGATTTCAAGTCGTGTTCCTCGATGGATACCGGGCGACGCCTCAACTGTCCTATGCAGTGAGGCATTTTGGCTGCAGTTGCGGCATCATGGTGACTGCATCGCACAACCCTCCGAGCGACAATGCCGTGAAAGTCTATTGGTCGACCGGTGGGCAGGTGCTACCACCCCATGACGAAAAGATCATCGACGGGGTCATGCAGGTCGAGCAAATCCATCGGGTGGATTTCGACCAAGCCGTCGCGGAAGGCAAGGTGAGGTTTGTCACGCAGGAGATCGATGAAAAATTCCAAAGTGCCACCCTGAAGTTCGCCTGGGCCGGCTCTCGCGATGCAAAAATCGTCTACTCACCCCTGCACGGTGTCGGAGGATTTGTCGTTCCAGAACTGCTCCGAGCGGCGGGTTTTTCCCAAGTTTTCGAATATGGTCCTCATGCGACCCCCGACGGCGATTTCCCGAACGTCCCGGGGCACGTGAGCAACCCGGAAAACCCCGCCGTCTTCGACACCATCGTCCAATACGCCAAGAGCATCCAGGCCGATATCGCCTTGGCCACCGATCCGGATTGCGATCGGATGGGCTGCTCCTGCCCGATAAGCCTCCAACCCGATAGCCCTTGGGCTACGATCAATGGCAACCAACTCGGCGTGCTCCTGACCGATTACGTCATCTCGAAACGCAAGCAAGCTGGCGATCTTCCCAAAGATGCTTATGTGATCAAAACCCTGGTCACCACCGAGTTGACGCGATCCGTCGCCGAGTCGCAAGGTGTCCGTTGCGAGGGAAACATCCATGTGGGGTTCAAGTGGATCGCAGGTCTAATCGACGCTTGTGGACCCGAAGGTTTCGTCTTTGGAACCGAGGAATCCCACGGCTATCTGATCGGTACCTACGCAAGAGACAAAGACGGGGCCGTGGCCTGTCTTCTGATGGCTCAGCTTGCAGCCGACCTCAAAGCGGCCGGCAAGACGCTTCATGAACGGCTCGACGAATTGATGCTCGAACACGGCGTCTACCTCGAGGACTTGATCAACGTGCAAATGGAAGGTAGTCAAGGGATGGCCAACATGAAAAGGCTCATGGATGGACTTCGAACCGATCCACCGAAGTCGATCGGAGGCCTTGAGGTCTTGGCCGTCCGCGATTACGGATCGTTGGTCCGTCGGACCGGCCAGTCCCATACAGAAACAATGCAGGCTCCCAAAAGCAACATGCTCATGCTCGAGTTGGCAAGCCGCGATGGGAGTCCAAGCCGAAATGCCATCGCGGTGCGTCCTTCGGGGACCGAGCCGAAGATCAAATTCTATCTCTTCGGCCACGAAGGGCTCACCGAGGGGACCCAAGTTGCACTCGAGGCGGCCAAAGAGACACTCAAAAATCGCTTCGCGGCGATGAAAAAAGACCTAGCCGGGCCAGTGCTCGACCGGGCTAATGCTTGACCGGGCCAGTGCTTGACCGGGAAGCAGCCTAGCTCAATGCATTCGCAGCACGAGTACGAGCACGAGTTATTGGATCGACAGGAAGGGAATTCCGATGCGCATCGCCAGCTTCGTCTACCGACAGTATCTCAAATCGGGCCGTTTAGCCCGGAGATTCTGGTCGCTGCCTCGCAAAGTCTTGATCCATCTCCTGGGCGATCCGACCTGCTCGATGCAAGTCCATGGACGCTTGCTCTCGATGCGATTGTCCCACAGCCTGCCGATCTACTTCCAGGACCACCCCTGTTACGATCGTCTCCCGCAACGCATCGGTCAGTTCGTCAAGCGCAAGGCTGGGCATGTCAGGCTGATCGACGTCGGAGCCAACATCGGCGATACGATCGCTGCGTTCTACACAGGCCCCGATGATCAATTCTTGGCCATTGAACCGGACCCGAATTTTCGCAAGTTTCTCCTCGCCAATTGGGGTGCGAATCCCAATGTCAGGGTCATCAGCGATCTATGCTCCAGTGAGAGTCTCGAGGGAACCTACAGGCTCGAGGAGAAAAATGGAACCGCTTCGCTGATTCCCGCAACCGATGGACTAGCCCTGCGCAGCCGGTCGCTCGATGACATCGTCAAGGACGATGGCTTTGCTAAAGACGCAAACATCTTAAAAGTCGACACCGATGGGCATGACTTCAAGGTTTTAGCCGGTGCCAAACGATTCATTGCAGAGAATCGCCCGGTGGTCCTTTTTGAATGCGCTCCGTTTTGCAATGCAAGGTTCATCGAACAGGCCACCGAAACCCTCGAGCGTTTTCATCAAGCCGGCTATAGCTGCTGCTTGCTCTATAACAACCTCGGGGATTTCATGGGCAAGTACGATTTGAAGGAACTCTCGGCGATCAGGAACCTGTTTTTCTATCAGCTTCTGACCGACTCGCTGTACTACGATGTGCTTCTGATCAACGACCAAGACATCGAAGAGTTCTTCCAGAGCGAAGCGCAGTTCTTTGCCGACCGAGTCGCCGATCGGAACTTGCGGCAAAGCGCCCTGAAAGCTATTTCGGGGTGATCTCGATCGTGTGGACAGCAGGACCGGGCATCAACGCCGATGCTTTGCCATTGGCCCAATCGTCGAACCCGGCACGGTAATAGGGGGAAAGCGGGTGGCCCGAGGCTCCGCCGGGTTGGTGGTAGATCCCGATTTCTTCAAAGCCCGGACTGACGACCAAGCGTTGGGAGGCTCCCCCGGAAGGACTCTGAACGCGCGGCAAATGGCTATCGCCGGGCAATTCGACCTCGGGCATATCCAAAAAACCACCTAGCGCAGGCACGGCCATTGACAATGGATGCTTGATCGCCGCTCGGTTCCGTTTGCCCCAGGTCGCCTCGGCCAAGGTTTGATCCTTGGTCAGCTCCTCTTGGGTCGCCACGGCCGCATCGTTGAGCAATTCGTCCCAAGAGCCAAACTCCTCGGGGAGCCAATGCTGGGGCTTTTGCTCGATGAGCTCCTCGGCGACATCCTCGTAGGAAACAGGGATGGTCCGTTGAATCCCGAGTTTTTTGGCAAGCCCTCGATTCCTCGAATCGATAGTCCCGCGCCTAGAGATATCGAAGCCGAAGATACGCGAGAAAACCTGATTGCGAAACTCGTGGACAATCCGATAGGTCACCGAGTTGGTGCTGGCGCGAAGCTCTTCTTTTTTAGCGAAAGTTCTAAATTCCTCGATGGTGGTCTTGGGGTTTGCTTCGATGGTCTCCTCTAGCCACTTTTGCCAAACCTTCATCATGCGAGCTTCGTCATCGAGTTGGATCGCCAAAAGATCTTTTTCGTCGAACTGCTCCTTCTCGAACAATCGGTCCCGAATCTGCTTGGCCCGCGCCCCGGGATCAAAGCGTCCATCGCCGACACTCTGCATGTAATCGCCTCCCATGATTCGGTTGTTGGCCGTCCAGAGCCGACCCGAATCTGGGTTGATCATTCGGGGGTATTCTTCCGGCGCGTAATAGCCGACCCAAGCTTCCTGTGTCGACCAGTCACCGGCGACCCATTGCGGTGTGCCTTGACGCTTCGGAAGCCTGCCTGAGATGGTCCAGCCGATGTTCCCTTGGTCATCGACCATCATCACGTTTTGGTTGGGCATTCCGGCTCGGTTGGCCAGATCCCCAAGTTCCTCGACGCTCGATGCCGACTCCATCCTCAGGATGTTCAAATCGAACGCCTCGGGATCGTTTCCAATCCACTTGTGGACGAAACGACGATTCTCCCGGACTTCGACAACCGGCCCCCAAATCGACCATTCGTACGTGTAGTCTTCGGCTCCGCTCCCGTAGGAAATCTTCTCGGTGTAGGACTCCAAACTCCGTGGTCCCTGAGGTGTTGCATACTGGTTTTCTGAGAGCATCTTGAGCTCGATCAAATCCCCGAAATCGCCGGTGCTGTTGGTAAATCCCCAAGCGACCGAGCCGTTGGAGCCTTCGACCATCACCGGAGCACCCGGCAGGGTGACTCCGACGAGCGTGCGGTTCGGGTGATTCCGTGTGGGGGTTTGCATCACGGCTCGGTACCAGACGGTCGGTACCCGGAGCCCCAGGTGCATGTCGGAGGCCAGGATCGCTCGGGAGGTGCCTCCATGGCCTTCGGCTGGCTTGCCGACTTTGCTGCTGACAGCCCAGTTGTTGCTCCCGACCTTGAACTCGCCATCGAGCTGGTGGGTCCAGTTCAACCAAGCCAGTTGGGCTTGATCCAGTGCGGCCGGATCGGCGTGGCTCTGGTCGGGCTGGCTCTCATCGGCCGATCGCATCGCAAGCGGGGCTCGAATCGACGCTTGAGCGTCTCTTAAACTCCAAATCTCAGGGCCGGGGATCGCGGGCATGGAGATCTTGGTCTCGTCCAAGGCTGCGTCCCAGCGCGAACCACGGCGGACCAAATAATCAAAGACCTCCTGAGGAACTTTCTCGTGGAGCAGCGTCAAGGCTTGCTCGGGCGTCCCGTCCATGGGTTGAAGGTCACAGAGCATGGTGATCATGACCAAAAACGAATCGGTGGGCTTCCAAGGTTCCGGGGTGGCTTGAAGCACCTGGTACTCGAAGGGTTCATCGTCGAGCCGTTGCAGGCCTTCGTTTGCCCCGCGTGTGTAGGCGTCCAAGACCTCCTTTTGTTCGCTATCTACCTTGGCGTAGACTTGCTCGGCCATCGAAGCGAATCGATGTTTGCGAAACCGTTTGTCGGCTCCGACGGCCGATTTCCCAACCAATTCGGCTAGCCGTCCAGTAGGCACGCGTCGGAGCAGGTCCATTTGAAAGAATCGGTCCTGAGCATGCGCAAAACCAAGAGCGTAGGCCGCATCCGAACGGGACTTGGCATGGATCGTCGGTATTCCTTGAGCATCGCGGTGAATCTTGACCGATTGCTCGACATGCGTGGTGGCTTGCCGAGCATTGAGGTTCGGCAAGCTGGATCGGATTTTCCAGGTTCCAAGGGCGCTGGTTCCGAAGACCAGCAGGCAGCTAGCAATGGCGGTTCGTTTGGCTGCCTTGCGAAACCGCTTGGGCCTGCATTGCTCGGTGGGTATGGGCTCGAGGTGCACAGGATCGGTCGAGGAATCGGGATGCATCGGACAGGCTCGCAAGGATCTTAAGGCGGGTCAAACGGGCGGAGGTTATGCAGAGGATTAAGTATACCGGGAGTCTCAGCGCCCTGCGAATTGACTCACTGGGGTAAAGACCCCATCGTTCTCATCAGCGATGATCTTCAGAGGACCAGCCCCGATAGGACTGTGCAACAAAACGGTATGGATTGGGATGGCGACTTTGCGTTTGCCTTGCTCGGACTCGGTTCGATTGTGGACTCGGAGTTCCTGGACGGTCGTATCCTGAATCTCGCCATCGGACAGCAGGAAGATCGCATCGGGTTTCAAACGCAGAGCGATGCCGATGCTCGAAGCCGGACACGTCGAGCCTTGATGCTGGATACCGTTTAACCATGTGTTGAGTCGGTAGAGGCTATCGTCGGTCGGGGGGAGGAATTTTCCGATCGGAGGAAGCGTATTGAACATCGGATGAGCGCCGATATCGAAGCTGATCACGAAGAACTCTTGGTCGGGCGAAAGCCCTCGAATCGCGCGGGTCAACTCGCGTCTCAAGGTGGGCCAGCGGGTCCCTTGGAGCATCGACGAAGAACTATCGATCACAAAGACGAACCGTTGCCCCGGAGCGTATGCTCCGAAGAACGAAGCCCCGTAGCCTTGGTCGCCGCTCGGGGTCGGTGACTCTGACATCGATCCTGAGGCTAAGGCTGCTGCGGCCGCTTCGGCACCCGTGGCCGACGGTCCCGAGGCGACCAGGTCCCCGCGATCGTCGGCCAACTCCGATGCGCCGCTTGCGATCGATGTCAGCTTGGAAAGAACCGCTTGGGCCTCAACCGTCGGCGTTTCAGGTGGCGTTTCTTGAGCAGCCTCCGATTTCATGCTGCTCGAGAGGTCCAATTGCGTCATTTCCGCCTCGGGCGACTCATCGCTCGAATTTACCAGGAGAGAAATTCCCGATCCGTTTTTGCCACCAACTCCGATCAACACAAACGCCATGCACAGAAGCATCATCAGATGCGCACAGAGACTCAAGAGAACGGCGCTGAGCGACTTGTTGACCCTAACTAGATTTACCGAGGTCTCCCAGGATTCAAGATCCACGGGTTGTGGATTGACGGCTTGAAAGACCAGCGGTTGGATTTGCTCTGGGTGTTCCATTCGATCTACTTGATCTACTCGATCCATTATCCAACCCATGATAATTCCAGGTTCGACCCTCGCTCAGGGCGAAACGCGAAACCCGGGCTTGGGTACGAAGCGATAGGTGCCACCGTTTTGGTGAGCCAGCAACTGCATCGCTCCTTGGAATTCCTCTCGAAAGAAATGGATGACATGGATCGGGACCTGGGTACCCCCATCGGATAAAAACC
>Ga0315908_10001603_pt1 | contig 16911 bp, 21 predicted proteins | sample LakEriMetagenome_12_FD_203520 | JGI IMG/M metagenome (GOLD analysis project Ga0315908, IMG submission 203520) | Freshwater fungal communities from buoy surface, Lake Erie, Ohio, United States - Buoy 4 MA124 | ecosystem: Environmental > Aquatic > Freshwater > Lake > Lake biofilm | place: USA... | reverse complement strand
GATCAGAGCCTCCTCGTTCGATTGCTTGTCCTCGTCGCCAAGGTCGCCCCAGTCGCCGCAGTGGTGGCGGTGCATGTAGGACGCCAGGTTGATCCCGAGATCGATGGCACCGGGCGTGGCGACTGTCCTTCCCAGCGGGAAGCGTGGTTGCATGATGCGGTATGCCATGGCCGTTTCAGTCGTTGGAGTTTCCCCATTGCGGATGGCGCTCACCGGTGGCGACTAGGCCGGAGGTGAGCATGTCTTCGACCAACGCTTTGGGCGGCCAAGCTCGGTGAGGTTTTCCCGTCTGCATCTTCGACGCACGGGCGGTGGCGCGGCAGTAGGACGGTAGGTCATCCCCCGGGTTGAAGCTGTCCCGGCGAAGCTGGGTCATCAGGTCGGTTGAATCGACAGCGCTGAACGTCGCGCCGTCGATGGTGTGGTATTCGGTGTTCATGGTGGTCATTGTCATTGGTGGAAATCAGGCGGCCAGTTTTTTGGCGCGGGCGGTGTAGAATTTCGTGAGTCCCTTGGCCTCGATGGTTTGGAAGAACCACTTCGTGCGGCTCATTCCGAGGCCGGTATCGACTGGCCGGTTGCGGACGGTGGTGGCGGCTTCGGCGGCGTCAAACATGCGGGCCATCAGACGCACCCAGTTGGTGATCTTGGTGGGATCGGTGGTGCCCGAGTGTTGGCGGACTTCGAGTGTTTGATGGCGGAAGTAGGAATGGATGTTAAGCTTCCGATAGCGGCAGGGGTAGAGCTGCTTCATTTGATCCATGTTCTTGCATGCGTCGATTTTACGGAACACCCGGAGGCATTGACCTCTGTGATCCTCGCTGTCGGAGACTCCGCTTTCGAGGTTCGTGCGGCAGTATGTGTTGTTATTGCCCCGGCGTGACTGCGGTTGGAAAGTGTCCAGAACATCCTCGAATTTCAGCCAGAGTTTGAAGAGGTTCTTCACCGCTTTGAGCGACATCGTGCGGGCGTCGAAATGGACGTGAAGTCCGCAGCGCTTGTCCACCGTGGCTCCAGCGGCTTCGAGGGCGGCGGCGGCAATTCTCACTTCTTCAAGTCCGGCCTCACCTTCGAGAACCGGGCTGACCAGTTCATAACCGCAGGAGCCATCCACGACGACCTTCCAATAGGGAGTGGTGTCGTGGGTGTAGTAGGATGATTCAACCCGTATGCCTGCGGCACTCAGGCTCGTTACGGCCTGCTCTCGGGTGATGGTGGAGAGGAATTCAATCTCAACTCCGAAGCGGCGGGACATAGTTTGCGTTGTCATGGTTAATATCTGCCAGAGTGCCACCTCACGTCCATGGCTAAGTGGAGTTAGATGAAAAAAGACAGAAGTTGAATCGCACCGAATGCCTTGGAATTGGCACGCATCGTGAGGCTCGACCGAAAGACGAAAAATAACATGGACTCCAGTTGTCAGACTGGCAGATGAGGGATGATGAAAGCGACATAACGCTGATTCTAAAACACACCACCATGGACATCGAATACATCAAACAACATCGCCGCCTGACTCTCGAATTCGGACGCGGCGAAACCTACCGCACAAACCACCCGACGCTCTACGGTCACTCGACCTACGGACGCAGTTCGGTTCTTGCAGGCCGTCCCCGCCGAGTCTTCCTCGAAAGCTGGGACGACCTCGACACCGCCCGCGCCGAACTCAAGGCCGCGAAGATCCGCTACGCCGACCTCTGCGATACCCACGGCTCCACCCACATCCCGGTGGATGTCATCACCGCAGGACTGCCGGACGAGGACATCTAACCCGAACCCCTGAGATCCCATGAAATCCGAATCCGACATCCTCGAAAAAATCCGCAAGCTCCTGCGCCTGGCCGACCGCTCCCGCGGTTCCACCGAGAACGAAGCGAAGGTCGCGCTGGCGAAAGCGCAGGAATTGATGACCCGCCATAACATCGACTCGGCACTGCTCCGCATGGAACGCGGCGAATCCGGTAGCGCGGGCTTCACCGTCAACAAGGGCAACCTCGACCTGCCGAAGACACTTAACCCGGCAGACCTGATGATCCTCTCGATCCTGCAGTCGCACTTCAACGTGAAGACGATCCTGATGCCGAGCGGTCGAGGAACGCCGGTGGACATCATTGGTGCCGCCGCCGATATCGACTTCGCCATCTTCGCCTTCAACTACCTGCGGCAGACATTCTTCCGCTGTTGGAACGAATTCAAGAAGACCCACGCCAACCCGGACAAGGCGTCCTACTACCGGGGCCTGCGTGATGGGCTGAACGGCGAATTGAAAGCGGCCAAGCAACGGGCCGAGGAATCCTACGCCACCGAACAGCGGCAAACTTACGGATTGGTCGTCGTGGACCAGCAGGCGGTGATCACCCGCTACGTCGAGGAGAACTACGGCAAGCTCCGCAACCGCAACACCCGGTCGCGCCGCCTGCATTCCGGAAGTTATGTCGCCGGTGAAAACAAAGGCCGGACCATCCAAATCAACCGCCCACTTCCGTCATGAAATCCATCCAACAGAAAGACGAAATTAGACATGGACGCACCCGATCAGACGGGCAGATGAGGGATGCTATGACAACAGCATCCATCGGATCAGTGTCCAGATCGACACCGACAGCAACGTCACCAACCCAAACCATTGAACTAACATTATCATGAACAAACTGTATTACGTCGTCTGCGACGACAAGGAAACCAACGTCTTCGAAGGGCGCTACCAGGGTCGCACCCGAGGTGAGGCTTTGAAGTTTCTCAAGCAATCCATCGGGCGCAAGACGCTCAACGGACTGGTCTTCACCATCACCGAAATCCCGGTGCCACTGATCCGCGAGATCGTCGCGGAAATCCTCGCTGGAGGCGACAGCAACCACACCACGCCTTCCGCGAATATCGTGCCGCTCACCTGCCCCGAGCCCGAGGCCAGCCCGGGACGCTACGACGCGTTCGCCGACGCGGCTGAGCCTGAACCAACGCCCGCAAAGAAGGTCGGCAATCCCGGCCACGGCGACGAACACTGGTCACAGGTGAAAGCCCACTGGCTTGAATGCCGCAGCGTAAAACAGACCGCCGAGCACTTCAGCCTTTCACCTAACACACTCAAAACCCGCATCCGCAGGGAGGGCTGGAACCAATGAGTGCCGCCGACTGGACACCAACCGTCGGCGACGGGGCGACCGTCTGCCACTACTCTGACCGGACCGCCTGCACCGTGATCCGCATCAGCGCCAGCGGCAAGACAGTCTGGATGCAGGAGGACACCGCCGTTCTCGACGACTGGAAGCCCGAGTTTATCCCTGGCGGATTCGCCGGCCACTGCGTGAACAACACCGAACAGCGGTATGCCTATCAGTCGAATCCGCAGGGAGTGATTCATCGCGCCAGCCGCCGCAAGGATGGTTGGTTCCGCACCACCAACGGCGAGCCGGTCATCCCCGGCCGCTGCCAATTCCACGACTATAACTTCTGATGAAAGTCGCAGTCGAAAAATACCGCAAACCCGATGGCTACGCCACGCGCTACTGGTCGGTCTGGGTGAATGGCGAACTGCTCGCCGTCACTCTCTATCGAAAAGGCGCGGAAGCCGTCGCCCGGGCCATCACCCACTCCAACATAGATCCCCATGTCACAACCCTTGAAGATTCTCCCAACCCCGTCACCAAGCCCCACAAGCCCACCACTGGCGTGGCGACCTATCGGACCCGATGACCTCTGCGGCCCAGCCGCCATGGTCGCCCGACGTCTCGTCACCAAGGCGCAAAAACTTTACGATGATCCAAGCGTGCCGGTGAAAATCCTGCTCTACGGCCCGCCCGGTGTTGGTAAAACCAGCATCGCCGATATGGTGGCCGACGCTCTGTCCGGCACACGTTTCGCCGTCGAGGAATTCAACGGCAAGCTCGTCACCGTCGAAACCGTGAAGCAGTGGATGGCGAATCTCGCCTACCAGTCGATGTTTGGAGTCTATTCGGTGAAGATCATCAACGAGATGGATCGCTGCACGCGGGACGCACAGGACCTGCTTCTAAGCTACCTCGACCGACTGCCACCAGGACGGGCGGTGATCGGCACCAGCAACCTGCAACTCGACCTGCTCACTGAGCGATTCCAGACGCGCTTCCAGTCGATCAAGCTCGCTGCCCCATCCACCGAGGACATTTCCACCATGCTCCGCCGCCACTGGCCGGTCGATGAAGCCACCTCACTGCGGATCGCGGTGGGCTCTGGCGGATGTGTTCGGGCCGCGCTCGCCGATCTGGAATCCTGGCTGGACGCGGAGGGACTGTCATGAATCAACAAGAAACCGATTCACCACGACGCCCGCTAATCCTGCTCGACCTTAATTACACGCTGGTGTCCAACAATCCGGCACGCGGCACCACGCCCGAGCGCATGGAGAAACGACTGGCCAACGAGCAATACCGCCAGTGGCTGGTGGAACTTGTGCGGCCTCACACGGTCGTTCTCATCACCGCCCGCCCGGAAACCTGGACGATCAAAACGCTCGACCGCATCGAGGAGCAAACCGGCTGGCGTCCCCAGGATGCGTGCTTCGCGCCAAAGGGATGGTGGAATCCTCCGGCGATCAAAGAACATCTGCTCAAAAAGGATGTGTTCCCAATTCACGGCGATGACGCCAGCTACATCGCGATCGAAAGCAACCCACGGACCCGCGAGATGTATGCAAAGTTTTCGATCCCGTGCTTCTGGGTGACGCCTGAAGGCACCTGCCTGACCGAAGGCACACGGATCGTGAAACGCCTGGCGCGTTGACATCCGCAACGCGGGCGTGAGTGAAGCCCAACGTGATGAAGTCGTTCCCCGCAGAGCGTGGCAGTTCGATCAGGAAGTGACCGCCGTGTTCGACGACATGCTCCAGCGTAGCATCCCGCAATACAACGCGATGCGGATGGTGACCTTCGAGGTGGGCCGGCGCTTCGTGCAACCTGGCACCGCCATCATCGACATGGGATGTTCCCGTGGCCAGGCGCTCTTGCCGTTTGTCGCCAACTTCGGCGCGGCCTACGATTACATCGGCCTGGAGATCAGCGAACCGATGATCGAGGCGGCGCGAGAGAACTTCAACTACCACCCGCACGGCAATCGCGTCACCATCCAGTCTGCCGACCTGCGCCACGAGTTCCCTTGTGTGACATCCAGCCTCGTGCTCTCGGTGCTCACCCTGCAATTCACGCCTATCGAATACCGCCAACAAATCATCCGCCGTGTATTCGAGTCGCTGGCGCCGGGCGGTGCCTTCATCCTGGTGGAGAAGATTCTCGGCGCGACTGCGAAACTCGATGAGGCGTTCGTGAACCTATTTCTCAACATCAAGCGGGAGAATGGATACTCCGAGAGTCAGATCGACCGCATGCGCAGGATTCGGCCTCGAAAGAATTGACCTACGATGCGTTTCCGATTCCGGAAGTCCCCAAGCTCACAATTCCGGAAACCGGGCGAGCGATTCCTCACGACCGCAAGTTTGCCCGGCCCGTCAGCGTGCCGCTGGCAAAAGCAGTGGGCGGCAAGATAAAAGCGCAAGGCACTCCGGTCCTTCAGTTAGCTGCTGCGAAGCCTACTATGATGTTCACGCCCTTCGAGCGGAAGCTGCTCAACGACTGGGTATCTCCGCATGGCGAGGCGATGAGCACTCTGCTCAAGGACATCGCGGCGACAAAGGAGGCCGGCGACACCAACACCTACGAGCGTTTGACTCAACGATACGCCACCTGGGCCGAGAAGTATCTCCGCCGTGGATCGAAACCCAGCACCAAGCAGACTCCCTAACCACCATGCGCCAACCCATCGACATCGACTACGTTTCCAAAGCCATCGTTGGCATCGCCTCGCCGGTGGTGGGTGTCATCACGTCATTCCAAGAGCAGATCGAATGGCACCTGCGTGTGTCGTCGCTCTGCGTGGGCCTCGCAGTCGGAGTCATGTCGCTCGTGAGCATGTTCAAAAAACTTCGCCGTCGTTGACATCACCCCGGTTCACCATGAAAGCACCCAAATACCTAAGCCTCGCAGGGAAAGTCGCCGGGTTCGTCACCGCCCTTGGATCGATTCCATTCGTCGATCCCAAGATCGGTGTGCTCGTATTCGCCGCCGCCTCCTTGCTCAAGGACGCAGTAAATCGCATCGGCGACTTGCTAGACGACGGCCAGCCCAACGAAAGCCTCAAGGCCTGACTGCCACGGCACCATGACTGCTAGGAATTTGCTTTTAGGGTTGATGTGCATGGGCAAGAAAATGTGAGGTTCTAAGATCGTAAAAAAAGGGGTTAAAGCTGAAATGAGGATAGTGCTCCAGAGGTCGATTTGGCGGAGCTGGGAGTTTTAACGGTAATTTTTATCTGCCGCAAGCTTAGCTTTTCAAGTAGTGTTGTCAATATCAGAAATGCTCTATGAGAAGGGGCTATCCGGGGGAGCTGAGCGCGTGCAATAAAAAACCCCGGATGGCTTTCACCGTCCGGGGTTTTTTGTGTTCAGGAATCAGGATCGGGCGTCCACCTGGTAGTGCTTTTTCAGGGCGGCGAGAACCGCCTCGAACTCAAACAGGTAGAAGCGCGGAGTGATTTGGATGTAGGCGATCAATCTTTTGGCGACCCAGGTATCGATGGATCGAGTGCTCACCGACAGGCGCTTTGCCAGTTCCTTCTTCTTGATCAGGGTTGGCTGAATGATGCCCGAGCTTCCACCTCCTTCGAGCGGTTGGCTTGTGTTGGAGGTCCGTGCGGGATGTTTGAGGATTGTAGCTTTCATGGTTGCGCATCGTTGGCTGTGTCAACGCATGGCTTGTCCTGACGACAGGACAGGCGCTCCAAACGTTGCTTGATCGACCATTTGAGTTCCGGAGGCACCCATCCTTCCGGGGGATGGATCGACCACCACGCCTTCGCCGCCTCCTCGTCCACGATCTCGCGGTAGTGGCGGAAGATCATTTTCGGGGAGTTACCAGCCTCCAGAGATGTCCGGGCTACGTCGCCGGTCTCCGCTACCCGATAGCTGATGAACGAGTGTCTGAGGGCATTCTGACGCCATCCGCCGGGAATCTTGGCTTTCACGGCAGTATCGCTCAGAGCGCCTGAGTAGTCGGTGATGGAGATGATCTTGCCGGTCTCGCCGCGCCAGGGGGCAAGCCATGCTTTTAGGTTGTCCGATAGCGGAACGAGTCGCCGCGCTGCTGTCTTCGCTTTCTTGCCTGCGATTTCGATGTGGCCGCGATCCCACTTGATGTCTTGCCATTCGAGACGGGCGACCTCGGCTGATCGGATGCCGGCGAATCCACCAATGGCGATGAGCGGCAGGATGCGGGCGTGGGCCGCTAAAAGTAGCCGTTCCATTTCTTCCGGAGTGAAGATTTCAATTTCAGTCTCCTCCTCCTTGAACGTCTCGCTTTGTTCGGCAGCCGTCTTGCGGTCGGGGTGAAGGTAGCCGTTGCGTTTGGCGAATCCGAACATGGTGACGATGTTGCGGCGGATGCCGTTTTTGCTGACCGGCCCGAGCTTCTTGAGTCCGTGAAGGAACCGGTTGATGTCGGCCACCGTGACGTCTGCGATGTTTCCAGATACGGCGTCCGTGAACCGCTTCAAGCTGGCCGTAGCGCTCCGAATATAGATGGCGCTCACGCCCTTCCGCTTGAGCGACAAGGAGAACTCGGCGGCGGCTTGGACGTTGCTGCGAGTCGGGAACAGGTCAGCGCGGTTTGCGGCGTAGAACCGGACAGCGTCCGAAAGCGGGACGTTGCCGGCAGTGCGCCGAGCGCTCGCCCATTCCTCGATCGCGGCCGCCAGCGTCACTCCGAACTCGATGGCGGTGCGCTCGCAGTGGCGAAGGATGTCGAGGTCCCGGCGGGTCGCCTCGCAGGTATCGGTGAAACCATTAATGAGCCGGACGGTCACTTGCTGCCCGACCATCTTGGCTTCGTCCATGCAGGAGAAGCAGCGAGTTCGCCGTTTACCACCCTCCTTCCATGCGAGGGTGAACTGCTCGTATCCATCCTTTCGATTAATCGTGTAGATCCTGACCTTGGTCGGACCTGTTCCTATTTCCACGATTGCACTGCGTCGTTTGCGTTCCCTAGTCATCGACCCGGGTTTCCGAGTCAACTTGTGTGAAATTGTGTGTGGAAAAACTGTCGCTGTTTCCGGTGATGGCACGCAATCCTTTGGTAGAAAAGGCTTTGCGGGAATCGTGCTTGAAGATGGCGGAGCGAGAGGGATTTGAACCCTCGGTGAGGTCACCCCCACGTTCCCTTAGCAAGGGAGTACTTTAGACCACTCAGCCATCGCTCCTAATAATCCGGACAGCCTTTTCAATCACATTTCTCCTGTTGCGTCAACCATTAGCCGGATATTTTTTCACTTTATCGCCGTCTGATCCATTCGCTTGTCAGTTCTTGCATTTTGATGCCGATATGCTTTGTTCCTGCTGTGATCAACCGCCTATTCTGCTGCGCAATCTTGCTTGTCATTGGCTCATGTGCCGGGGAAAAAAAGCAAGAGGCGCCAAAAAAAACGCCGATTACGGAGGCCCCAATTCTCGTTGCACGGATTCAGTCTCGCCCCGGCGGGAAGGACTTTGTGCTGCTAGAATCTTATGAGAAATGGACATTGGAGGACGGTGTTAATCTTTTTTCCACGGGCAGCGATGGCAGCACTGCCGCGTTGGTGACCAGCGGGGAAATGCTAGGGCAATTTGTGGCCGCAGATCTGATCTCGGGTCACGTGGAAATCGGCGATGCGGTGTATTTCCGGCCAAAACAGACGGCTCAGGTCGCTGAACAATCAAGTCAACAGCCTAAAATGGCAGCGGCAGGTCTTGCGGTTCCGGCAAAACCGGTCGAGTCAGAAAACGAAATCAAACCCGTGCCTCCTGCGGGTAAACCGCTCTTCGAACTGCCGAAGTGGTAGGTCTTCAAGGGAGGAGTTTTGCGGCCAAGCGGGCGTTGGGGAGTTCGCAGGTGTCGGCATGGCCGAACCAGGATATGCGGTGGTTGGCAATGAATTGATAGAGCCGATCGCGGAATGTTTTTGGGATCAACTGCCCGACTAACATCAGCTTCCAGCAGCCATCTAGGGTACGAAAAATCTCTAACACTGCTTCAGATTGCAGCAAAAGGCGGCCGTCGCTCTCGCGCATCACCACCACGCTGCCGCTTGTTAGAGACGCATGTTCGCCCAATCTATGCCGCGCGGCTGTTTCACCCTGAAGGGGGGCAAAAAGCAGTTGTTCGCGGCTGTCGATCAAGGACAATATTCGAATCGAGCGCGAACACAAACCGCATTCACGGTCAAAGAATATGATACATTTCATCGGACGCGCGCGGTAGACTTCGGGCGAGAAAAATCTGAAAACATCAGCCCACCTGTGGCTGGAAGAATGCCTGCATGCGCTGATGGAGGTCGTCATAGAAGCTCTTCTTCATCACCTCGAGTGCGGCGATTTGTTCAGGCGATGCGTTGTGGCGAAGTTCCTCTTCCAAGCGGATTTTGTCGGCGAAGGACTTCTCCATTTCGATCATCGAATCGAGAAACTCGCGTGCGGCGCGTGAGTGTTCGATGCCGTCGATCAATGCCGATTCCAGACGTTTGTTGCGGGTGACGGAAATGAGGCTGTTATTGGCCGCCTTCTGGGTCATGTAACGTTTGTGGTTTTCCAGGAACGATTTGTGTTCGCCCTCAAAGCTCACTTCATCGCGATCCAGCAGCGAATCATAGGGTCCGGACTTGGTGAAAAATTTCACGATCAGCGGGATGGTGTCGACCAGCATGAATAATGCAGTGAGCACGCAGTAGGTATAGTAAGCGAACTTGCCGCCTTGATTGCCGGCTTCAAAAAGCTGATTCAGCGCCAGGGTTTGTGTGAGCACGTCGCGACGAGGTGCCGCCAAGATGTTGTCGATCGCAGTGCGTTCATCGCCCGCCACCCGGGCGAGTTCGTCTTGAATGCGCGCAAGCTCTTTCAGCCGGGTATCGATCTGTTGTTTGATCGTCTTGCGCAGGTCGTTTTGCTGGCTGGTAAACGACGAGGCCTGGTCGCTCTGCACTTTGCGCTTAAGGTCGTTAACGCGATCGTCTTCTGCTTTGTTGGCAACTTCAATCGCGTTCAGTTTATTTTCAAAAGCGGAAATCGCGCTTGACTCGGCATCACGAATCTGGGTTTCAAGGGCCTTTTTCTCACCAGTAAGGTGTTCGAGTAGCCCGCCCATTCTTTTCGATTGCTCGCGGCGCGGCTCTAATTGGTCGGAGCGGATCGAACGCGCCCGCGGACCTTCGCCCGAAAGGCCGGATCTCTGGCCATTGAGTTCACTTTCGAATTCCGCCTGCCAGAATCCGAGTTCGCTTTGCAGCTTGGTGTACTGCGGGGTGAGTTCTGCCGATTGTTCCTCGATCGCTTTGAGTCGGTCGGTATAGGGCTTGGTTGCTTCCGCAGTGGCTTTTTTCAGTTCGTCCTGCTGCTCGTTATTCAGTCCTGAGATGGAGTTGTCCGAACTCTCTTTTTTCTGGATGAGAAATTTTGCCTGGAATGACTCGTTCCATTTGATCTGTTGGTCGGCAATCGCCTCCTCAAGTGCGGTGATGTTGTTGCGGACTTTTTCTTTTTCCACTTCAAAATACGCGCGCTTTTCTTGGATCACGGCAGAGCGATCCGCCTCGATGACTGTGCTAATGGTGTCGCGGAACAGCAGTAGCACCAATGGGTGGGCGATGGTGATACCCATCAGCATCGCCACCAGGAAGCGCAGGCCGAACTGGCCGAGCTTGCGGATTGGTGACATAAACGGCCGATACGATGCCAGCAAGGCCCGGTCGATCGTCAGGATGATGAATGCCCAGACGGCCGCTACGCTGAAAATTACGTAGTTGTTGTCGGTGAGAGTTGATAAGGCATAAGCGCAGGCGATGAAGGCAAAAGCACAGGGAACGAGTACAGTGCAGCCGAAGGCGACGTACTTGCGCTGTTCCCAATTCGGGCATTGTTCGAGTGTTTCCGTGCCTGCTCCGGAGAGCCAAAAAAAGAGCCGTTTGATCGGGGAGGATTTCATGTTTTAGTTTTGCCTAACACTTACGTGTAAACGGTTCGCAATAATTCAAAAAAACTCCAACCATTGAAGTCGTTTCGCATTCGGGCGGGAACTGCACCCTGATGGATCGAAAGTGGTTATTTATCAAACGAGTGCAGATACTGCCAGATTGCATGGAACTGGTCAGCGGCTTTGCCGTTGAGGGCCGGGTTGGGTGACTGGCCACCGGGGGCGTATTGGGGCATTTTTGTGCCCGGGGTGACACTGGCGGGATTGTCGATCCAACGGTCAAACCATTCGCGGCGCAGGCGCGGCGCAGCCAATTCGAAATTGAGGCCCTGCACTTCGAATATCGCTGTGGGTGGTGCGTTTTTCAATCCATGGCAAGTGGTGCAACCGAATCCTTTGTCGGTGGAAACGAGATCCGCGCCGATGGCGATCATCGCGGCATCCGTCGCCACGACATTTTTTTCCGCAGGATCAATGCCGTGAATGCGGGCGAACCCATTACTTAGCGAGTTCGCATGGTTGGCGAAAGCCGGCATGCGCATCTGCAACCATGGCCGGGCTTTTTGTGTTAGGGTGCCGCCGATGACTGATTCCATATAGGCAGTTTGCAGCATTTCGCCGATAAACGTCATGTGCGGTCGGGTCTGGTCAATGATCTCGTTAGCCCCGGCAATGTGGCTTGTCAGTGATGTCGTTTCGCCATGAGTGCTGTCGAGCAACGCCGGTATCGTATCGCGCGCGTGGCAAGCATTGCAGCGCAGTGAATAGAATTTCCTCTCTGCGGCTTCGGCCTTGTCATTGTGAGCGAGCGATTTGGTGCCGCTTGCTGCGAAGGCGATGAGCGCGGCTTTATCTTCGGCAGAGAGGTTCAGATGCGGGGCCGTGCCGCGTTTGGCATCGTCGGCCACGCATCCTGCGGCGGACCAATCGACCGCAAAAATTTTCTTCAGGGTGGGGGTGGTTACTTTTTCTGCTACCGGCAGACCAGCGTGGCAACTGAAGCAATGGTGGTTTTTGGCGACTTCCATGCCGCGCTTCGCATCACCCTTGAGATCGGTGGTGGTGGGAATTGTCGGTTTCGATTTCGCAATTAGAAAGGCGCTCAGCGAGGCGCATTCCTCTTCGTTGAGTTTGAAATTCGGCATACCGCGATGCGGTGCATAGACCGATGGGTCTTTCAGATACTCATTGAGCTGGCCGGTCTGAAACTTCGAGCTCACATTGTTCAAAGGGATACGTTTGCCGTCGCTGTCGGCTTTTTGCTGGTCGGGCGTGGAGTGGCACGCCACGCAGCCAAGTCGATGAAAATGTGCTCCACCTGCAAGGACTTCCGCATCTGATGGCGCAGCTGCGGCGGGAGCTGACACGGTGGTTTTCATCGATCCCAGAAAGGCTGCGAGGTCGGCAATTTGTTGGGCGCTTTCCTTTTTGTTAGGATCAAAAAGCTGCGGCATGCTCGTGCCGGGACGCAGCGCGTGAGGATCGCTCAGCCAGGCCCGTAGCCATGATTCGTTGAGCCGGTTGCCGGGATTGATCAACAATGGCGCAATCTCTGACATCTCCTGCATCGGATCCGGTCCCAGGGATGAATCGCTGAGGTGGCACTTGCTGCAATGATGCAGAGCGAACAACTCTCGACCGCGTCGCTTACCCAACGCAGCGGTGGTCGCTTCGTCGGGTTTGCTCATAAATGCGGTAGGCGGAACCGACTGCCGCGGAAAACTTCGTTCCTCCCAGAACAGCCGAAATTGCGCCGAGCCGTCGGCTGGGCTGGTGTAGTGGATGACGACATCATGTTCACCAGAATTCAAGCGGGTCTGCTCCGAGTGAACTGTGCCGAGTTTGCCCTTTTCGGTGAGCAACTCCGCGCCATCGATGCTAAGGGTTGCATCGCCATCTCCCTCAAAGGAAAAGATCAGTCGCTGGCGGCTGGCGAGTGTGAGTTTTCCCGACCAGCTCACTTGGAACGGCCCCGGATGGAGAAAGGCAGAGGGCGGTTCACCGGTGTTGAGGAAAATCGCCGGTAGGCGGTCGATCCGATGGTCGTTTTTGTCACCCGATTGGAACCTCGCATTGAGTTGAGCTGACACCGGCAGTATCAACAGGGTGAAAAAGCTGGTCAATTTCATGAAGTTTGCAGGGGAATAGGAAAAATATCGTGGATTTGAAATGTCTGCTTTGACCTTTGAGCCGCTTGCCGCTAAAGGAGCGCGGGGAATTTAGCATGAAGGACGAGATTTTACGAGTACAAAATGACGCGGTGGCGATGATCAGGGCGGCTGAGGACGTGCGCGCTCTGGAAGATGCTCGGGTCGCGACCCTGGGAAAGAAAGGCTCGTTGACGGCGCTATCGATGGGCATGAAAGATGTCGCCAAGGAGGACAAAGCGGAAGTCGGTCAGTTATTGAATGCGGCGCGACTGGAGATCGCGACGTCATTGGATGAAAAGCAGCAGGTCTTGGAGGAGATCGCCGACCGAGCGGCGCTGGCGGGTATCGATGTTACCTTACCGCCGCGGGCCCTGCATTTGGGAGGTCTTCATCCACTAACCTTGTTGCGGGAACGCGCAGTGGGAATCCTTCGCCGCATGGGTTTTGCCCTTGCCGATGGCCCGGAGATCGAGGACGAGTTTCATTGCTTCGATGCGCTGAACACGCCCGCCGATCACCCGGCTCGCAATGCCAAGGATACTTTCTATTTTGATTCTGGAAAACTGCTGCGCACGCATACTTCGTCGGTGCAGGTGCGGACGATGGAGAAATGCCGGCCACCATTGCGGATCATCGCGCCAGGCACCGCTTACCGTCGCGATGAGATCGACAGCACGCATTTATCGGCATTTCATCAACTCGAAGGGTTGTACGTTGACAGCGACGTTTCACTTCCCGATTTGAAAGGCACGCTTGAAGCATTTCTGCACGAGCTTTTCGGTGCCACAACCGCCGTGCGTTTTCGACCGCATTTCTTTCCCTTTACTGAGCCGAGTTTTGAGATCGATGTGAAACTCGAGATCAAAGGTCAGGCGCCTCGCTGGATTGAAGTCGCCGGCTGCGGCATGGTCGACCCCGCGGTGTTCGAGGCCGTGTGCGGGTCTCGCAAGGACCGCGTTTATGATCCGGGCGAGGTGACCGGCTTTGCTTTTGGCATGGGGCTAGAACGGCTTGCGATGATTCAGTGGGGAATCCGCGATATTCGCCTGTTGATCGAAAACGATGTTCGCTTTCTGCGTCAGTTCGCTTAATTTTTTTGTTAGATAACTTATGAATGTTTCTCTGAATTGGTTGCGTGAATATGTTGATCTTGCCGGCAAGTCCGTGCAGGAATTAGATGATTTACTGACCTTCGCCGGTATTGAGATCGAGGCGATTCATCAAAAGGGTGTGGCATCGGATCGCATCGTGGTCGCTCAAGTGGTCGATGCCGTGCAGCATCCGAACGCTGACCGACTCAAAGTTTGCCAAGTAGATGCAGGGGAGGGGAGTCTGCGCCAAATTGTCTGTGGAGCGCAGAACTACAAGGTCGGCGACAAAGTCCCTTGCGCCTTGCCCGGCGCAGTGTTGCCTGGCGGGTTTGCCATTGGCGAAGCAAAAATGCGCGGTGTCGAGTCGAAAGGCATGCTCTGTTCCGCATCCGAAATCGGCCTGGTCGACAAGGAGAACGGCCTGTTGATTCTGGAAGGCGACCCGATGATCGGCACTCCCTTGCAACAGATCTTTGAATCCGACGTATTGTTGGAAGTAGAGGTTACGCCGAACCGCCCCGATTTGCTGAGTCATCGTGGACTGGCCTACGAACTCGAGGCCTTGTTGCGGCAGGATCATCGGAGCTGGGGATTGCCAGCCGTGCCATTGCGGGACGGTGGGGAAATGATTGTCAATGACGCACCAGCCCACTGCCCGTTTTATACTCTAACAAAAATTTCAGGGGTGGTGGTCGCAGACAGTCCGGAATGGCTAAAGCAGCGTCTGCTTTCGATCGGCTTGCGACCGATCAACAACATTGTTGACATCACCAACTTTGTTCTGCACGAGACCGGACAGCCGCTGCATGCATTCGATGCGGAGGAAGTTGGCGGAAAGATCCATCTGCGCGGTGCTATTGCCGGCGAGTCTTTTGCCGCATTAAATGGCAGCAGTTACGAATTGCGCGATGGTGACTTGCTGATCTCCGATGAACGAGGTCAAGTTCTCGCTCTGGCCGGAATCATGGGCGGTTCCGCCAGCGGCGTGACCGAAAAAACTGTCGATGTATTGCTGGAATCTGCATATTTTGATCCGCAAAACATCCGAGCGACATCACGCGCTCATCTGCTCAGCAGCGACTCCTCGTATCGTTTCGAGAGAGGAGTCAATCCCCAAGGTGTGCTGCCTGCAGTGGCGCGCGCGCTACAATTGGTTCTGGAAATTGCCGGTGGTTGCGTCCAGGGTGAAACATGCCACGTGGGAAATCCCGTTGTATTAACAGGCATTGTGGAACTTGACGTCGCGCGTCTCGATCAACTGATGGGCGGAAGTATTTCTCTCGCGGAGGCCGGAGATATTCTGAAACGTTTGGGGCTGGTTGCCGAGGGTGATAACAAATGGCGCATCCCCGCCACCCGCGCGGATCTGCAACGCCACATTGATTTGGTGGAGGAAATCGCCCGAGTGCACGGGCTCGATCGCATCCCCGGACGGCTGCGCGCGACATTTGTTCCCGCCAGCGAGGTGGATTTCGCCGCAGATATCGACATGGCATTGCGGCGCACGCTGGCAGCACTGGGGTATTATGAATCACAGACCATCAAGCTGATTTCCGAAAAACAGATGATTGATGCATTGCCTTTGCGCCCTTTGCAGGAAGGAGATGTCATTCGGGTCAGCCATCCCCTGAGCGAGGATCATGCGATCTTGCGCCCCAGCCTGATTCCCGGGTTAGTGGCGACGGCAGAGCGCAACGTGCGCCAAGGTCTCAAGGCGCTGCGTTTTTTTGAATTGGGGCGCGTGTTCCGAAACAGCGGCGGCGGAAAATCGCGTGACAACGAGTCGGACGCGCTGGCGATACTTCTGTCAGGCCCGCTCGCTCCCGAGAGTTGGGCCGCGATGCCGGGTCGATCTGAGATTCATGATTTGAAGGCGGTGATCTCACGCATATTGCCTGGAAAAAACCTTCAGTTCAGTCCGCGGGAGCGACCTGGTTTTGTGCTTGGCTGCGATATTTTTTGCGATGGTATCAACCTTGGTGTCGCCGCTCGTCTGCTGCCATCACGGGAGCGGGAGCTTGATTTCACAGCGCCGGTTTGGCTTGTCGAGCTTGATCTTGCGAAACTGCGCAAACTGATCGGGCTCCGCGTTGCGGTCGAAGAGCTAGCGCAGTTTCCCGGATCCTCACGCGATGCCGCGATGGAGATGCCTGCCGAACTCATGGCGGCGAAAGTCGATGAAGTCATCTCCGCTGCCCACCAGCCGCTGCTGCAACAGTTCCATTGTTTTGATGTTTTTTGCGATCCCACCGGGCAAAAGCTCGATGCATCGCGGAAATCGATGGCCTATCGCTTTCACTACCGTGCCGCAGATCGGACCTTGAAGGCTGAGGAAGTAGATGCCGCGCATGCGATGATTCTGGATAAACTGCTCAAAGAGCTGCCCCTACATTTCCGCTGAGTTCGACAAAATCGTCAAAAGTTTAATTTCCCTATTTGACAAGGACGGCTATTTGCGATTTGATGGGCTTCAGACACCGTAAGATTCATCTGATGAGCGACGAACAAAAAAACATACCATCCAAACAAACATCCAGCATTCCTCTGAAAAAGGATACTGTGCGTGTTACTCTCAAGGCAAGTGATGCACCGGATGCTCCTGCACCTACTGCTCCTGTGATTGCTCCTCCGTTGATTGCTCCTCCGACT
>Ga0315908_10001599_pt1 | contig 16930 bp, 14 predicted proteins | sample LakEriMetagenome_12_FD_203520 | JGI IMG/M metagenome (GOLD analysis project Ga0315908, IMG submission 203520) | Freshwater fungal communities from buoy surface, Lake Erie, Ohio, United States - Buoy 4 MA124 | ecosystem: Environmental > Aquatic > Freshwater > Lake > Lake biofilm | place: USA... | reverse complement strand
ATCCGGCAGTGACTTTGTAGGCGTCATGACCGGCAATGACCTTGGATAGCGTGGATTTGCCAGAGCCATTAGGCCCCATGATGGCATGGATCTCTCCTGCAGGAATTTCCAGATTGACCCCCTTGAGGATTGGCGTGCCGTCCTCCAGTGAGGCGTGCAGATTTTCGATAAGCAATGACATAAAATTGGTGACGGTAAAAAATAATCAATGAATCGAGCCGCGCAGGGTGAGCTCAACATGGTTGATGACGGCCCCTTCGGGGATCTCTAGGAAATCGCTGAGGCAGACGCCTGGTTTGAAGGTTACATCGACAATTCGGCCGCTTTTCTGATCGTGGAAATGGCCATGGTCGTGAAGGTTTGGGCAATACCGGCAGGGCTCGCGGTCAAAATGTACCTGTTTGATAATGCCGTGCTGGGTAAGCGCCTCAAGGCAGTTGTATACCGTAGCCAGTGAGATTTGCGGCAGCCGGTCCTTGACCACGACAAATACATCCTGCGCTGTGGGATGTACTCGGTCCGCCATGAGTGTTTTATAAACCTCGCGCCGTTGACGTGTCATTCGCAATCCCTTGATCACTGCGGGAATTTCGTCATTTTCGGAAATATTTTCTGCGTTGTTAACCATACCGGATAGCAAAAGCTAGCCCTACTATCTACAATATCAAGAATAATTCTTATTTTTATTCTAAGTCCTAAAATCCCTTCCAAAACGACAGAGCGCAGGCAAGGATCGCAATGCCATAGGCTATGCCTGCGGCGCTGCAGGCATTCCAGCGCCATTGTTTGGCGGTCACCCAGCTTACTGCATCGCGGAAGGTGTAGGGCATTCCGACCCAAAACAGGGAAAATCCTATCAAACCATAGGTCCACAGCGGAATCAGCAGTCGGCTAGTGGGATCCTTGAGGAAAGAGGCGCTGAGCAATGGGTGAGCGATCAAAAGGCCGAGCAGGCCGAGGGCGCGAACTGATAGAAATTCGGTGATCGAAAGGGATACGATTACGAACAATACCGGCATCAGCAGCCGCAGGATTGGTTTGGCCGCGTTGAATTCTGTCATGTCCATGGCCAGCGTGCTAATCCAGCCTTTGCCCTCAGGTGCGATCAGCAACCAGAACAGTAGCATACCCAGACCGAGAATGACCTGCCCGATTTTTTGATTGCGCGGGAACTTAATCAGAAAGCGCTTGATTTGGTCCGCTCGGAACAACAGCAGCAAATGAATCACCACAAGTGCCAGTCCCAGCACAATTCCGGTATGGTAAAGGGTCAGGTGTTCATAGGCGTGCATCGAGGGATTCATGTGCGGGAGTTCTTAGGGAAGCGCAATTGGCAGCGCAAGTCAAATCGTCGGCGTTTGCAGCAGGGCGGAAGATGATCGCAGTTCACGGTTGATCCAGAATTGCAGCTGGTTCTCCTGCTCTAGGAGGCTGTCGACCTGTTTCCATGAAAGGGTGGAATATAACTCACTGGGTTCGTAGCCGCGCTTGTGCCAAAGCGCGTGATTGTCAAAGTAAATCTGGGGTTTCAGCGGGTGCCAAGCTGGTCGCACAACCGCACAAAATGTCGCCTGCAAACAGCCCAGCTTGCGGGCATGAGTCTCTCTTTTGTCAAAGAACTCGTGGCCAATGCCTTGACCGCGGTAGTTTTTTCTCAGCACCGATTCGCCGAGATAAAAGATTTCGTCCAGATTTACATGAGCTTGAAGGAACGGTTTCTGAAATGAGGTGACAGCATTCGCGAGCGGCAGACCTGTGGATATGCCGACGGTCTCCCCGCCATCTTGCACCAGCACGAAGATGCTTTGCGGACATCGCGCGTAGGTTTTTAAATATGCCTCTTCCGACTCTAGGCTGCCTTCATACAAATATGGATACTCACGAAAAACCTCGATACGCAGATGGGCTGCAGCATCGAGGTAGGGAAGAATCTCTTCGCCGCACCGGGTCATGATCGTGGGACGGCTCATATCCGATGGGGAATTGCAGGATGGTCAGAACTTGTAGTCGAGGTAGAAGTTGAACTGACCACCTTTCTCTGATGCCGGATCGGGAGATTCCAGAGGCAAGGCGTAGTCAAACGCCAGCGGGCCAAAAGGCAGGTTTAGGCGCAAGCCGAGACCTGCGTCGGTATAGAGATTCGAGGGGTCAAAATCAAATGAGTCTGCATTGACAAAACCAGCATCGTAGAAAACCGCACCGCGGACCTGTTCAAACAGTGGCACGGTGTATTCCAGCGCCAACCAGCCCATCGAGTTTCCGCCGATAACTTCCATCGATGTAGCATCGCGCGGTCCAACATCGCGGAATTCAAAGCCGCGCAGGGTGCGGGCGCCGCCAAGGAATTGGCGGTCGAAGATTGGTACATCGTCGTCGGTAGTGCTGTCAACCATGCCAATCTCGGCATTCACAGAAAGAATGGTGTCCCATGCGAGGTTCCAGTATTTGGATCCGGAGGCGCTGAAAGTGACCGTGTTAACATCTCCGCCAACACCAGCATAGTTAAGGCCAACATCAACCTTGTGTCCCTCTCGCGGCGTCTGGTTGCTGTCGCGACTGTCGTATACGTAATTCACACCGATCGAACTGCGCAGGTAGCTGTCATCCAATCCTTGGAAATACAAGGCATCCGGTCCGGATTCGGCATCCAGTTCGATACTTTCGATGCGGTATTCACCCTTCACATAGGCTTTTTCACCCAGTGGTTGGCGAAGGGAAATGGCGGCGCCCATGTTCGTCTGGTTATAGAAGTCGCTGAAATAAAGAGCGTTTCTGTAGAAAAACTCGCCACCGAGCGACAGTTTGCGGTCGAGGAACCATGGCTCCACAAGAGACATGCTGAAGTCGCGACGCACAGCGCCCGCGCGCACGCTGGCACTAAAACGCTGGCCACCGCCGGTGAAATGCCAGGGGTTGAGCAGGTCGAAGTTGGTTTGCTCCACAGTAACATAGCCGACGATGTTGTCGATCGAACTAAAGCCGACACCGAAACCGAGAGACCCGGTTTTTTTCTCGTCGACTAGAATATTCAAATCGCGGTAACCGCTGCCACCGGGAGCAGCGCTGACCTGGGCATCATTGAAATAGTTTAGATTGCGCAACCGAGTGCGGGTGGTCTCGACATCAACGGAGTTAAACCAATCGCCGGGTTTGAGCGGAATTTCGCGGCGGATCACCTTGTCCTTCGACTTGGTATTACCGCTGATGTTGACGCGACCGACGCGATAGCGACTGCCTTCGGTAATGCGATAGGTGATTTGCACCGAGTTGCCCGAGGCGTTGTCTATGTCAGGAACCACAGTGGCATCGGCGTATCCACGAGACCCATAGTAGCTGCGAATCATGTCGATGTCGGCGCGCATTTTCTTGGCCGAGTATGGATCGCCGCCGACTAGGGTCAGTGCGGGGTAGAGTTCATCGGGACGAAACACGCTCATCTTGCCGAAGCCCACACCGTTAACGGCATACTTGCCTCCCTCGTTGATCGGAATGATCAGGTCCATCTTGCCGTCGCCGGTGGGCACGCGTTGGATGCCGGTGCTAGCGACGCGCAGGTAGCCTTTGTTGCGGTAGTAATCGAGCACCTCCTCGAGGTCCTCATCGAGTTGATTTCCCTCCACGCGGCCTGACTTGGTGACGAACGAAAAGATCCCTTTTTCCTTGGTCTTCATGACATTTTTCAAGTCGGCGGCCTTGATGGTGTCGTTGCCCTCGAAACGGATGTCGCGCACTTCGTTTTTTACTCCCTCGTCGATGATGAAGATCAGCGAGGCCCCACCACTTTCACCAGGTTGTATTTTGTGACTGACTGAAACGTCCGGGTAACCATAGCCTTGGTAGTAGGCTTCGATGTTGCGACGCGCGGCGAGAATCTCTTCGTCGCTTAAAGCGCCGCCGGCTTTCAATTTAGATTCCTTGGCGAGCTTCTTGTCGCTGAAAATGTTGTTGCCGACAAAGCCCACAGCGTCAAGTGGGGGGCGGGTAGCCACTTCGGCGATTAGCTTAACGCCGCTGCCCGAAGGTTCGGCTAGCCAGCGCACGTCATCGACCTGTCCTGACTCATATAGATTCTTGATGTCAGCATCGAGCTTTTCCGTGCTGTATTTTTGCCCAGCTTGGGTGCTGAGCCGACTGCGGATTGCGACTTCGTCCACGGTTTTACTTCCTCGGTAGCGGATTTCCACGCTGGTGATATTTTTGCCCTCGAAATCGAGCGTCTGAGCAATGCCGCTCATCGGTGCGCAAAACAGGAGCGCGGATAGAAAAATCGTCGCATTTGCTGAGGAGGGGAAAGCGCGTTTTTGATGACCGGATTGCAAATGTTTCATATTTCGTATATCTTATGGAGCGGAATTAGCAGACGGGATAAATGTGCGTTCGTCAAGGGGGAATCACGAGGAATTATAAATATGTTAGCGCATCGGCAAGTTGGTGGAGCAATGCCACGTATCATTGGAATGATGATCCTTTTGTTTCTCCGGCGATGGGTTTTTCTCTTGTCCTTTTCAATTCAAGCTGCGGAGCAGGAAAATCCGCTGCGGGTGGAGATGAAACTTGATGTCAAAACCGTTGTGCCTGGTCAAACCTTTCACGCCGGGTTCCTGTTGCGCCATCCGGTGGGCTATCACAGTTACTGGAAACACCCGGGCATAGTCGGCCTCGCGACCTCGGTGAAATGGGAGCTTCCCGACGGTTTCATCGCCGGCGAAATCCTCTGGCCGGCGCCGCAAAAAGTCACGATGGGTCCCTATCCAGCTCAGGGTTACCATGATGAAACTTTGCTGATGGTTCCGATCACCGCCCCCGCCGTCCTGCCCGTCGGCGACTACAATCTGACGGCGAAACTCACCTGGATGTGCTGCAGCAAAACCTGCCACCCCGGGCTGGCGGTGCCATTTTCTCAATCGGTTCATGCAGGTCAAGCTACGCTTATCGATGACGCCACTCAGCCGATCTTCGCGAAGTTCCTCGCCATGGTTCCCGCCAAGGACAGTGCCTGGGAGACATCATTCCAATTAGAGAAGGAAAAGATTTTGCTCCATGTCAATGCAGCAAAGGGCAACGCCCGCTCGGTGCGCGACCTCGGTGAACTCTGGTTTTTCACCGCAGATGGAACTGTCGATAGCGCGAAACCTCAGCGCCTTGCATTTGATGAATCCGGAAATGCGATATTGGAAATGGAGCGCTCGGAGTTTGCTCTCACCAAAATTTTGCACTTGCCGGGGGTTCTTTATGCACCACGTGGATGGAGTGACGGCAGGCAACACCTCGAGATTGACTCTCTTTCGCACAAGTAGTTGCTGTTTTGTCATCGACGTACCTTGCGGATGTGATACTCTAAAGACATGCAAATCCTTGATCAGCTTGGTGTTGCTTTGGGGCTCGCCACTCTGGCTGGTCTTAATCTATACCTTACTGTTTTGGTCGCGGGCCTGGCGCTGCGGTTTCACTGGATCGTTCTCTCAGGTCCCTACGAAAATCTTGCCGTGCTAGGAAATCCCTGGGTGATGGGTGTCGCGGCGACCTTGTACATGATTGAATTTTTTGCCGACAAGGTGCCATTGGTGGACAGCACATGGGACGCGGTGCACACGGTGGTCCGCCCCGCCGGGGGGATTTTTCTAGCGCTCACCGCCCTGGGGCACATGGATCCGACGTTGACAGTGATCGCAGCCCTGCTGGCAGGTGGTGCCGCTCTCGCGACGCACAGCACCAAGGCCAGCACCCGGTTGGTGTTGAATGCGTCTCCAGAACCAGTGTCGAACAGCGTCGCCAGCCTTGCCGAAGACGGTCTGGTGTTGGGCGGCATGGGGCTAATTGCCGCTGCCCCACTCGTCGCGCTGGCGGTCTTTATGGTTCTTGTGATCGCAAGCATCATGATCACTTGCTGGCTGTGGAAAAAAGTCACGTCGATCGGAAAGTGGCGGCGGTCCACAGCCGGAGTCCTGCCATGAATGCTCGTGTCGGTGGCTTGGAACTCGGCGGCACGAAAACCGTCGTGGCGATCGGCACGGCTGAGGGCATTATTATGGAGGAATTTCGCTATCCCACCACGAGTCCGGGGGAAACCCTGACCATTGCCATCGATTGGTTGCGTCAGCGAGGGCCAATTGCAAAAATCGGCATCGCTTCTTTCGGCCCGATCCGACTTCATAGGCATGCCTGCGATTTTGGCACCTTGCTGCGCACTCCGAAAACAGCCTGGCAGGGTTTTTCCCTTGCTAAATTTTTCCGTGAGCAGCTTCCTGAAACTTTTCTTTGCATCGACACCGATGTCAATGCCGCGTTGCTTGGTGAATTGCAATGTGGTGCGGCCCGCGGCATGCGCAATGTCATCTATCTAACGGTGGGCACCGGCATTGGTGCCGGGGTTTTTTGCGAGGGAAATCTCGTCTGCGGCACTTTGCATCCCGAATTCGGTCACCTGTATATACCCCGACATCAAGATGATTCTTTTGTCGGAGTATGCCCGTTTCACAGGGACTGCCTCGAAGGATTGGCTAGCGGTCCGGCCATGGAAAAACGTTGGGGTCTGGCGGGTAATCAGTTGCCCTTGGAGCATGCAGCATGGGAAATGGAAGCCTGGTATCTGGCTCAGGGGATTTATTCCGCCTGCACATTGTTGATGCCGGAAATAATCCTGTTAGGCGGGGGAGTGTCACAAAAAGAAGGTCTGCTCGAGCAGGTTACGGCCTCGCTTGACGAACTCGGTAACGGCTATTTTGAGTCCTACGTGAACCGACTTAGGCGACCGGCTCTCGGTCAGCAGGCGGGAATTATTGGTGCGTTGTTGTTATGTCGATGATACAAAATAAATTTATTGACTTCTTGAAATTGAATGCTATCAGTTTTAAATGATTCGGCGCCTAACAGCTGCATTTTTGCTGCTTTGCATGACCTTTTTGGTTCCTGCATCGGCGGCGTCGATCCGCCTCTGTTTTGACGAGCACCGGGTCGTTGCGCCGGGTTGGACCAAATCCTCTTCTCTGGATTCCGACGAAACGAAATGTTGCAAATCCTGCGAGGGCAAGGAAAAAGCCCCGTGTTGCTCGGACATGCAGCAACTACCCGATTCCACGACACCAGCGGCCCCGGTCGCTCTTCCGACGTTGTATTTTGTGCAGGATTTTTTGGCCTGCCTGATTCCTCCCTGCCTGGTGACCGAAGTGTCCCGTCGCGTGGGAGATTTCCCGCCGGATCCCCAGTCGGATCCAAGGGTGTCCCTCAGGGCGCGCCTGGGAGTTTGGATCATCTGAAGACCAGGTGATTCCCCGCGAAAGCCTGTGCTTATGCAAAGGGCTTTCATCGTGCCCCTATTTCGGTGGTACTCCACGTTCCGATATCCTGATCGGATTGCATTCACTCATTTCAACTTTGATTTTTATTCTCCCAATTTTCTGACTCATGACCTTTCCACGCTTTTCAAGAAAATACTCGCCACGATTGTCTTTCGCCGCGGCCTCGATCTTCACCATGGGATTGATCATTGCCCAAGTGTATGCCGAGCCCGAACCTGTCTCGATCACCATCGACGGGCTGGTCACCCAGGCGCTAGCTGCCAATCCTGAATTAAAATTTTACAAAGCCGAGATCGCGGTTGCAAAATCCGCTCGCAGCACGGCGGGCAGGTTGTCGAATCCTCAACTCGACCTCGATCTGGGTTTCAAAAAACTTCGCGGCGATGTTGCCCGCTCGGAGGGGTTCGCTTATGCGGTAACGCTTGCGCAACCCGTTGAGTGGCCGGGACGACTCGGATTGCGCAGGGCGATTGCGGATCGCGACATCGGGCTGGCGGAACTCGGATTGGAGAAATTCAGGTCCTTTCTCGCAGCCCGTGTGAAACTGCTCGGATATTCGCTGTCAACCCAGCAGGAAAATGCCGCCGCCGCGGCCGATGTGGCGGGCCGTATTACCAGCGTGAAGGATGTGATCGTGCAACGCGAACCGGGCGGCGTTGCTCCGTTGTTGGAAACAAAAATTCTCGAAGCCTCTGAAATTACCTTCCAGAGCAGGGCGAGTGATGCGGCTGTGGAAATGCAGCAAGCTCTGCTGGAACTCAATCAACTCATGGGACGCCGTGCGGATACACGGCTCCAGGTTCGGCGCAGTGAGTTTGCCCCAAGAAAGCCCGTTACTCTTGAGGACTTGCTCTACCAAGCCGCGCAAAACAACTACGCAATCCGGGTGCGCCGCGCAGAGCTGGAACAACAGGGACTCAAAGTTGCACTCAGCCAAAACAAGCGCTATCCGACCTTCACCGTGGGCCCTTCAGTTTCCCATGAAAACACCGGGGATCGCGAGACAGTTATCGGCCTCTCGTTGTCCGTTCCACTGCCCCTGTGGGACGACGGTCGCGCCGCGGTTAATACCAGCAATGCGCGCCGCATGCAGGCTGAAGCTTCGTTGCAATCGACCTTTCGCGATGTCGAGCGCGGTGTCACCGAGGCATGGTTGATTCTCGAAACCCAGAGGAAACGGCTCGATGTCTTGAAGCCGGACTCTCTGGAAACCTTCGCCGAAGCTGCGAGCCTCGCCGACCGACACTACCGCCTCGGTGCTGTGCCTATCAATACCTACATTGAAATGCAGGAAAAGTATCTCGATGCCGCATCAGCCATTAACGCCACACGTCTGGCAGTTCTCCGAGCTTCGCTCGAACTGGAGCAACTGGCGGGTAATGACAATGCGACCACCCATAATAAATAAAATAATGAAATCATCCGTCGTTGTAATTCTGTTAAGCATGGGTGTCATGGCCTTGCTCGGAACATCGTGTCATAAGTCCGATGCCGCCGCTGCGCAAACTGAGGAGAAGGCTGCTGAGAACGCGGCTCGCTTCAAGACCGGCGAGGGCGTATCGCTTAGCCCGGAAATGAAAAAAGCCATCGGCTTCAAAGTCGTCGAAGTGGGCGAAGATAAAATCAATGATGCGATTTCCCTCAATTTCACTGCAATTTCTGCCACGCAGGCGCGCGGCACAATTTCTTCTGAACGGGCCAAGTTGATCAAACTGGGCATGGAAATTCTGCTGGTGTCCGAAGCGCCAGATTCGACAGTGAAAAGCCATCTCAGCGGTGTGGAGAAAATTCTTTTTGGCACGCCCGGTGATTGCGAAGTTATCGTTACTACCAAACCGATATTGCATCCCGGGAGTTCATGGAAAGCTAATCTTGAAATTCCGTCTTCGAGCGCAGTCACAGTCATTCCCGTTTCCGCTTTGTTAAAAACCGCCGAGGGCCATTTCGTTTACACGGTCAACGGCCAGTTTTATTTGCGCAGCCCGGTGAAAACTGGATCCAGAAATGACGTGTTTGTGGAAATTACCGATGGACTTTATTCAGGCGATCAGGTGGTGGCCACGCCTGTGATGTCGCTCTGGCTGGCGGAGCTTCAGGTGCTGCGCGGCGGTAAATCCTGCACCTGTGGACAATAACGAATTATGCTGAACTTTCTTCTGGATGCGGTCATGCGTCAGCGCGTTGCGGTGCTGTTGGCCACGCTTGTCCTGATCGGATTCGGCTCGTGGTCATTGCTTCGATTGCCGATTGATGCCGTGCCTGACATTACCAATCCCCAGGTTCAGATCAACACTGCGGTTCCCTCCCTTGCGCCCGAGGAAGTCGAAAAGCTCGTGACTTTCCTGATCGAAAGCGAAATGGCGGGACTTCCCGACATGGTGGAATTGCGCTCGCTTTCCAAGTTCGGCCTCTCGCAGGTGACGATGATTTTCAAGGATGGCGTGGACCTTTATCGGACCCGGCAACTGGTCACCGAGCGACTGCAGGGGATGGTTGACGAGCTGCCGCCTGGCTTGTCACCGAAGCTGGCACCAATCGCCACCGGCTTGGGGGAAATTTATTATTACACTTTGGATTATCGTGCCGACGCCGCGGATAAGCCCGCCACTCGGGAAGCGCAACTCATGGCATTGTGGCAGATTCAGGAATACACAGTGAAGCCCTTGCTGCGCGGCACACCGGGAGTGGCGGAAGTCAGCCGCAGTGGCGGATATGAGCGCGAATTGATCATCCAGCCCGACCCCTCTAAACTTGCGGCGGCGGGACTTTCTCTCGATGAACTCGCGGAAATCGTCGGGCAGAACACCCGCAACGCGGGAGGTGGATATGTGGAAATCGGCGGCGAGCAGTTGATCGTTCGCGCTCCCACCCGCGTGACCACCGCCGAGGAAATTGCCGGGCTGCCATTGAAATTTGGTGCCAGTGTGTTGCCGATCCTGCTTCGCGATGTCGCCACTGTCGGTATCGGTAGCTCTTTCCGCACCGGGGCGAGCAGTCATGAAGGGGACGAAGCACTGGTCGGGGCCGCGATCATGCTGGCCGGTGAAAATACCCGCGTTGTTGCCCATGCTGTGCGTGCCAGGCTGGAGGAAATCCAAAATAAACTGCCAGCAGGCGTTGTCATCACGACCGTTTATGACCGCAGTGAATTGGTCGACCGCACGATCGATACAGTTGAGAAAAATCTCTTCGAAGGAGCGGTAATGGTGATCGTAGTATTGTTCGTCCTGTTAGGAAATTTTCGCGCCGCTTTCATTGTCGCTCTGGTCATTCCGCTATCAATGTTGTTCGCCACGACATTCATGGTGCGGCTCGGGCTGACCGGAAACCTGATGAGCCTCGGCGCGATTGACTTCGGGTTGATTATCGATGGCGCGGTGGTGATGGTGGAAAATATCGTGCGCCATCTCGGCGAAAAACAGTTGGCGCTGGGACGGAAACTCAATCCTGCGGAGCGAGCGCGAGAAGTTCTTCGTTCGGCAAAGGAGGTAGCGAATCCGATGTTTTTCGGGGTGCTGATTATCACTGTTGTGTATTTGCCGATCCTCGCCCTGCAGGGCATTGAAGGAAAGATGTTCAAGCCGATGGCGGTTGTCGTCATGTTGGCTCTCGGTGGCTCCCTCGTTCTCGCTCTCACACTGATGCCGGTGTTGTGCTCGTTTCTACTCGGCGGCAACATTCGTGAGAAGGATAACTGGCTTGTCACCCTCGTAAAGCGGATCTACACGCCGCTATTGCACTTCGGCTTGCGCTTCCGCTGGTTGTTCGTTCTGCCGATGTTTGCGCTTTTCATTTGGTCGATCTCGGTCTTTTCCCGGCTTGGCTCGGAGTTCATCCCGCAGCTTGACGAAGGTGATTTCACTCTGCAGTTTATCCGCAGCAGCAGCGCAGCTCTATCTTCTTCGGTCGATCTGCAGAAACAATCCGAACTCATCCTGCTTCGCGATTTCCCGGAAATCCGCGATGTCTTTTCCCGCATTGGCACGGCCGAGATCGCCACCGATCCGATGGGTCCGAATATCTCTGATACCTATGTAATGCTCAAACCGCCTGTCACCTGGCGTAAGGTTGATCGCAGGCGCATTTCCAAGGAAGCGCTCGGTGAGTTGATGCGGCAGCGCATGCTCGATCTAGTTCCCGGACAGAATGTGCTGGTATCACAGCCGATCCAGATGCGATTCAATGAAATCATGGCTGGTTCCCGTGCCGATCTTCTTTGTAAGATTTACGGTGAAAACTACGACGAACTCGAACGTCTTGCAGGGGAGGTTCGCGAGGTTCTCAAAAAAATTTCGGGCGGCGCCGAAACCGAGTTCGATGCGATCGGAAAGGTGCCAATGATTGAGATTCAACCTGACCGCGAGGCGATGCAAAAATTCAATGTGCATGCAGATGACCTAAACCGCCTGATCGAAACTGCGCTGGCTGGTTCGAATGTGGGGACCATGATCGAGGGCAACCGCCGCACTCCCGTCATAGTCCGACTGGCGGAAGACCGTCGGGCTGATATTCCCGCTATGGAACGTCTTCCGGTCCGCACCGAGCAAGGAATGATGCTTGAGCTCGGGCAGATTGCCAAAGTGAAGCTCGTTGATCAGGTGAATCAAATCGCCCGCGAAAACACCCAGCGCCGGGTTTCGGTTCTCATCAACGTGCGCGGTCGGGACACCGCCGGATTCGTGGATGAAGCCACCAAGGCGATTCACGAACAGGTGCGGTTCCCTAGCGGCTATTACTTTGAGTTCGGCGGGCAATTCAAGAATCTGATCGAGGCCAAAAACCGTCTAACGATTGTTGTGCCGCTCGCGCTTGGGTTGATCTTCATGCTCATCTTTTTGAGCTTCAATTCCCTCCGCCAGGCTGCGCTGATTTTCCTTTGCGTGCCGCTCGCCGTCTCCGGCGGGATCTTCGCGCTCCACTTGCGTGGCATACCCTTCACCATTTCCGCCGCCGTCGGATTCATTGCCCTCAGTGGGATCGCCGTGCTCAATGGCATCATGTTGATTAGCTACATCAACCAGCTTCGAGAGCAGGGGAAATCCCTGCGCGATGCCGTGATCGAAGGCACCCTGACGCGCCTTCGTCCCAAGCTAATGACCGCGCTCGTTGCCTCACTTGGCTTTCTGCCGATGGCCATTGCCACTGGTGCCGGCGCTGAAGTTCAGCGCCCGATAGCCACTGTTGTCATTGGCGGCATCGTAACCTCCACGTTTCTGACCCTACTCATCGTGCCGCTGCTCTATGAATGGCTGGAAAGAAAATCCAAACCGAACAAACAAAAATCAATCGAAATATGAAATATATCGCCCGTATTCTGACCACTGCCCTGTTCGTCGCATTCTTCGGTAGCGCGTCCGCGGCTGTCGCTGTCAAAGCCGGCCCCCGCAAGGGCCGGATCCTTGAACTGGAAAATCAACAAGCCGAGTTCTTCATCGAGAAGGATCGTAGCATCAGCATCGCGTTTTTTGATGTTGCCATGAAATCTCAAGCTGCAGTTGATCAAGTTGTCACCGTCATCGCCGAGGTTCCAGGCGGCAAGGTGAAGCTGGAATTTGAAAAAAAGGGCGAATTTCTGGTTTCGAAAATGCCTCTGCCTGAGGGGGGCAATTACACCATTGTCGTGCAGGTGAAGACCAGCGCTGAGGCGAAATCCATAAACTTCCGCGTGCCGTTCAATATGGTGATTTGCAAGGAGTGCGGCAATCCAGAGTATGCCTGCACCTGCGACCATTGACGTAGATTGTCCTGCATGATCGAGACCGATAACTTGAGGAGTATGCAAGGCACCGGTTCGAGTCGTTTTTTGTTGTGCAAAAATACGCTCAACAATCCTCAGCGGGAGCGCAGCGTTGACATTTTTTCTTCTAGGATTAGCTGAATCAATACGATGAAGATTCTTAAGGTCGTTGGATCGCAATGGCACCATCGCTGACTGAATCCATCGCTGGGGATCCATCGCAGCGTAGGCTTCTCGGGACGGAAGATCCTTGTCCAACTTGTCCGTCCGCTTGGCTCTGCGGGCTCCGCAAGGCGGTTCGCGCCCTTACCGGTCACGCACACATCGTGATTGTTTCTCCCCATGCTCCCGTGGCTGCAGATACGGCGATCAATGTTTTTCATATCTCGTTGGAGTCGGGCCATGACGGCTGTCATCTGCAACTGAATCAGAATCGTTTTCGCAATGAAATCCTTGCCGCGATTATCGGCGATGTTTATCTGGAGTGGCTGAACAGCGGCATGGTTTCTGCGGGCATGAGTTGACATCAGGTCGGGAATTTTCACATGATTCCTTTGTGAAAAGTATTTTCCTCGGCTGGCAGCAGTCCATGGTAGAGTCGACAACGGAATGGTTGTGGGAGCGGCGCGGCGATCTTTTTACGAAGTGCATCGTAGTTCCAACGTCGCAAGCCGGTAGACGTTTAGGCGAGGCGCTGGCGCTCCGCGCGCAAAAGGATGACACGGTGGTGATGGGGCTGAACATTGTTACGCCAGCCTATTTCCTGCGGGTCGATGATCCTGCGATCGCAGTAGAGGAAATTGAACTAGTGGCCTGGATCGAAGTAATTGAGCAGGTCCGCGATTGGCAGCCTCTCCGTGGGGCTTTTCCCATTGCACCGGGTGTCGGTGATCCCCCGGGTTGGGCAGTTTCGCTGGCGCAATCGCTTGTGGATCTTCGCCATAGCTTGCAGGAATCCGGGTTGCTAGTCATCGATGCGGCGCGGATGATGGCGGGCGGCGAAGATGGCGGGCGCTGGACTGCGCTGGCCATGCTGGAGGCAAAAGTGGAGAAGCTTCTCAGTGACTGGTCGTTGCAAAGCAAAAGTTCGTCGCTGCGCAAACTGCGGCTTTCACAAAACTGTATGCCACTCCCGTCGGGCTGTCTGCAATTGGTTGTCGCTGGTGTGACCGACTGCGCAGGTGTTGTCGCCGGACAGTGGCAGGCGCATGCCGAGACCACTGTGCTGATTGGAGCACCCGAGTCTGAGCAGGAAAATTTTGATAATCTTGGCAGGCCATTGGTTTCCTGGAATGAGCGCCCGCTAGGTATTCCTGGGCATGATGGAATCAGCGGGGAGGTGGCAATCACAACCGATGGCAGGCAGCTCGCCAAGCAGGCGGTGAACATGGCTGCGGCAGCAGGGTTGGCATCGGATCAAATCATGCTGGCCACCTGCGATCCTGCGCTCGGACGTGATCTCGTAGCTGCGTTTTCCCATGCGGGCTGGACCGTGCATGACCCCGCCGCCACGTCGCTGCGGATCGACTGGCGCAGTTGGCTCGGCCACTGGAAGAGCTGGCTGGCTAATCCGCGGCTAGCGGTGCTTGTTGAACTCGCTGCGTTTCCGGAGACAACGGCGCTCACGGGAATCGATCCATTTTCCTGGAGTGTGGCGCTGGGAGAGTTGCGTGACCGCTTTTTAGTGGATTCGAGGGAGGACATCGAAAGAATTTCCACTCAGGCAGCATTGCGACTGCCATCGGGAACCGATGACTTGATCGCGGTTGTTAGGAGCTTACTGGCCTGGCGTGAGCAATTTCTCGTGGATGGCTTCTCTGCGGCGATGGGCGCTCTGGCGGCTCGGTGGTGCGAGCAAAAAGTCATCGACGATGAAATTCGCGTGATGATCGAAAGGCAGTCGAGTGTGTGGAATTCGATCATGCCCATGGTGAAGAGGGATTCCGCGTTCTGGTTGGAGCTATTTGGCAATTTTACTCCGGCAGTCGCTCAGGAGATTCCCGTCGATAGAGCCCTCGATGTGGAGGGTTGGTTGGAGATTTCCTTCAACTCCTCGCCGCATTTGTTGATTTGCGGTATGCACGACGGTGTGGTGCCGGCCCGCGGTGGCGGCGAACCATGGCTTGTAGAAGGAGCAAGGAAAATGCTCGGCGTTGCGACCGATGAACAACGTTCCGCCCGTGATGCGTTTCTCTATCATGCCGCACTGACAAGTCGAAGAGCGGCAGGTCATGTCGACATCATATTCGCAAAGACTGACGGCACGGGCAAGATCTTACGACCGTCCCGATTGTTGCTCAAGGCCGGTGGCAAGGAGCTTGCTGAGCGAGTTATGTGGCTGTTCTGTGAAATGGAACCGGTCGACTCGCAACTGGTCTGGACGCAGGACTGGTCTTGGAAACCCCGCCTGGCTGAAATGGCGGCCCCGCGATTGTCGGTTACGGCATTTCGTGACTACCTTAGTTGTCCCTATCGATTCTATCTCAAGCATGTGCTGAAAATGAGTGAGCGCGACGGCGGGCGAGGCGAGTGGAACAGCCGAGACTTTGGGACCATCATGCATGAGGTTCTGGAGCAATGGGGCCGCGATCCCACGGCCCGCGATTTAGATTCGGCAAAAGAAATTTCGGTATGGCTCATCGATCGCCTCTCATTGGTGGTGGAGCGCTGGTATGGATCGCGTCCCGGTCTTGCTTTGGAAATCCAGCATGCCGCCCTGACGCAACGTTTCCACTGGTTCGCTGAAATCCAGGCCGAACGGCGAAAAGCCGGATGGCTCATCCATGCGGTGGAGCAAGCATTCAAACTGCCGATGGAAAAATTCACAGTGAGTGGGAAAGTCGATCGCATCGATCATCATCCCGACACCGGTGAATGGATGATGTGGGACTACAAATCCGGCGCCAATGAAGATGGCGTTGTCAAAAGTCATCTCAAGAACACAAATGCGCGCACGGTCTGGCCTGTGCATCTCGGCGATGATTGCCGTTTGCGCATGGCAGGAGAGAAAAATAAAATCATGAGATGGATCAACCTGCAACTTCCCCTCTATGCGGCAGCTGGACTTACGCCTTCGTTTGCCGGAGTAGGATATATTGCCATGGGCGACTCTGCGGACAAGGTGAAGTTTGATCCATGGAAAAATTTTGATTCCGATGTGGTTGAGGCTGCGAAAAATTGCGCGGAGCTTCTCATTGAGCGCATCGGGCAAAGCGTCTTCTGGCCGCCTGCGGAATCACCAGAATTCGATGATTACCGCGCGCTTGCTGCTGGGGCCGATCTGGCAGCGATGACCGAATCTCCTTTCCCTGGCGAGTCAACAGGTGAGTAGAATAAAAAACAGGCGACCCGCCCGGGTCGCCTGTGGAATTTGCCAGCGCAAGTGGTGACGGAACTTATTGTGGTAGAATGATTTGCGGACTAAGTTGCGTATCGCCTTGCAACCAAACGGTGCCTTGGCCCGATTGGAAAAGGGTCTTGCCGCCGCCGATTTTGACCTTGTTGTCGGTGGGGTTGATCCGCTCTTCACGTGCTGATCCGTCAACGCGCAGATAAACACCGCGGTTGTCAAAGGGCGCGGGGTTGAAGATCGCTTCAGAGCCGCCAGTTATGACAGGGGTGGTCAGAATCGGGATGCCGCCGTTATCCGAGGTACTGAGTCCGCGCGCGGTTGGCGAGGCACCTGCGCCGCCGGTGACCAGGGTGTAGGCGAATCCGCACTCGCCAGCTCTGAGGATCTGCGCTGCCGGTGTGATCACGTTGTCGGGCCTCTTGTTGCCGGCCACGTTGCCACCTTTGGCATAGAAGATCTCCTCCGAGGTGGTGAAACCTTCAGCGATCAATTGACCCAACAGCGAGTTTGCCGTGTTGCCATTGAAACTCTGGGCGTTGTTGC